>JAAUXZ010083677.1_pt1 | contig 14387 bp, 7 predicted proteins | sample 7278131 | NCBI WGS metagenome assembly JAAUXZ01 (sample SAMN14350119, study PRJNA611818) | marine sediment metagenome | isolation source: surface marine sediment (3m) | place: French Polynesia: Moorea | collected 2018-08
GGAATACGCGGAATTCTTTCCGTTCGATTACGAGGCGCAATTACGTACTGAGCTGGCGCCTTATTTCGAGATCAAGGAAGATGGCCCGTTATTGAAAAAGCTGTTGGCTGAAATGGCAGAGGCAGATTTGGGTATAGAGGCCACCAAGGCTTACCTTGCCAGCTTGCCCAAAGCTGAAGAAACCGACAAGAAAGAGGTCAGCAATCCACATATCGTCTACTACCTGGTCGAACTAAACCAGTTTCTGCAACAGCATATCGACTACACCATCCGTATGGAACCCGGCATCCAGACCTGTGAAGAGACCCTGGACAAGCAGTTGGGTTCCTGTCGCGACAGTGGCTGGTTACTGGTGCAGATCCTGCGCCACATGGGCCTGGCCGCGCGTTTTGTCTCCGGCTACCTGGTCCAGCTCAAAGCCGACCAGGAAGCGCTGGATGGCCCCTCCGGTACCGATCATGACTTCACCGATCTGCATGCCTGGGCCGAGGTATTCGTGCCCGGTGCCGGCTGGGTAGGCCTGGATCCGACCTCCGGCCTGTTTGCCGGCGAAGGCCATATCCCGCTGGCCTGTACCCCGGACCCGGTCAGTGCGGCGCCGATCGAGGGCGTGACCGACAAATGCGAGGTGACCTTCAAGCACACCAATGAAGTGTTTCGTGTCCACGAAGACCCAAGGGTCACCAAGCCCTACTCGGAACAACAATGGCTGGCGATCGAAAAACTGGGGCATGAGGTCGATGCCAGACTGGCTGAAGCCGATGTGCGCCTGACCATGGGCGGCGAACCGACCTTCGTCTCGATCGATGATATGGACAGTCCGCAGTGGAATATCGAGGCGCTGGGTGCGCATAAACTGGATCGCGCCTATGATTTATTACTGCGGATCCGTGATGCTTTCGCGTTCAACCCGACCTTGCATTACGGCCAGGGTAAATGGTATCCGGGTGAGCAATTGCCGCGCTGGGCACTGACCTGCGCCTGGTTGAAGAATGGCAAGCCGATCTGGAACAACCAGAAACTGCTCGACGCACCGAATTCCAAGCGTAAGTACACGTCCAAGCAGGCGTCGCGCCTGGTCCAGCGCATAGCGACCCATCTTGACCTGGATAAAAACCATATCAAGATCGCCTACGAGGATATTCCCTATTACCTGTGGAAAGAGGGCACCTTACCCGACAATGTCAGTATCCGCGACAACCACCTGGATGATGAAATGGAACGCGCGCGGGTACGCCGGATCTTCGATCGCGGCCTGACCACGGTGGCTGGTTATGCGCTGCCGGTGGCCTGGAGTGACAAGGCTGACAACTGGAAGTCGAGTATCTGGAAGTTTCGCCGCAAGCGCCTGTTCCTGATTCCGGGCGATTCACCGATGGGCTATCGCCTGCCATTGGAATCGCTGCAATGGGAGCCCAAGGAAAAACGCCAGAAGTTGTACGAAAAGGATCCGTTCGATGAGTTCGAACACCTGCCGGAGATGCGCGATCGACTGCACCTGATCCGCAATGACAAATTCAAACCCTGGAAGGCACCGGCCAAGATCGAACAGCAGCCGGCCCGCGATGAGGAAGATCAGGAACAGGAACTGGTGCGTACCGCGCTCTGCGTGGAGCCGCGCAACGGTCACCTGCATGTATTCCTGCCACCGGTGACCCACCTGGAACACTACCTGGACCTGGTCAACGCGATCGAGGCCTCGGCGCTAGAACTGAATACCAAGATCATCCTGGAAGGTTACGAGCCGCCGCATGATCCCCGCCTGCTGCGCATCCAGGTGACGCCGGACCCGGGAGTCATCGAGGTGAACATTCATCCCGCGGGCAGCTGGGATGACATGGTCAACAATACCATCGCCCTCTACGAGCAGGCGCGGTTGGCGCGCCTGAGCACGGAAAAGTTCATGCTCGATGGTCGTCACAGCGGAACCGGCGGCGGCAACCATATCACCATCGGTGCGGAGAAACCGGCGGATAGTCCGTTCCTGCGTCGTCCCCATCTGTTGAAGAGCCTGCTGACCTACTGGCAGAATCATCCGTCGTTATCCTATCTGTTTTCCGGTCTATTCATCGGTCCGACCTCGCAGTCACCGCGGGTGGATGAAGCTCGCGATGATGCACTGTACGAACTGGGTATCGCGTTATCAGAAATGACCCATGATGAATCGACCACGCCGTGGATAGTGGATCGCCTGTTGCGCAATCTGTTGGTCGATATCACCGGTAATACGCATCGGGCCGAATTCTGTATCGACAAACTGTATTCACCCACCGGGCCGGCCGGTCGCCTCGGCCTGGTCGAATTCCGCGGCTTTGAAATGCCGCCGCATGCAGAGATGAGCCTGATGCAGGCCTTACTGTTGCGCTCGATGATCAGCCGCTTCTGGGATCAGCCCTACCAGCAGAAGATGGTGCACTGGGGTACTGAACTGCATGATCGTTTCATGCTGCCGCATTACGTGGCGCGGGATATGACCGACGTGCTCGATGACATGCGCAGGCATGGCTATGATTTCGACCAGGCCTGGCTCGACCCCTTCACCGAATTTCGTTTTCCGCGTTACGGCGTGATCAACATCGACGATATCGAGCTGGAACTGAGATTCGCGATCGAGCCCTGGAATGTGCTGGGTGAGGAGGTCACCGCGGTCGGCACCTCGCGCTATGTGGATTCCTCGGTCGAGCGCCTGCAGGTCAAGGTCAACGGCATGACCGACAGCCGTCATTTCATAACCTGTAACGGGCGTAGAATCCCGTTGCGTAACACCGGCACCCGCGGCGAGTTTGTCGGTGGGGTCCGTTACAAGGCCTGGCATCCACCCTCGGGTCTGCATCCGACCATAGTCGCCCAGGCCCCCTTGGTGTTCGATGTTATCGATGACTGGAACCAGGCCTCACTGGGTGGCTGTACCTATCATGTATCGCATCCTGGCGGGCGCAGCTATGAAACCTTTCCGATCAACGCCAACGAGGCCGAGTCTCGGCGCTTATCGAGGTTCCTCGCCCAGGGCCACAGCGGTGGCAAGATCGAAGTGCCGGAAGAAAAGATCAACCCTGATTTCCCCCATACCCTGGACTTGCGCATGCGCAGTGCTAAAGGAGGTCGTCCATGAGTATCAACTTTGAAGCATTTAAAGAGCATCCTTTTTTCGATGAACTGATCACGCCGAAAGGGAATGCCCGGGCCTATGCCAGGAAGATGTACAGTTTCATCAACAAACTGGAGGCCGAGGAACTGGACAATCGGCAAAAGGGTGCCGAACTCGCTATCAAGCAGATGGGGATCACCTTTCGCGTCTATTCCAAGGAAGAGGGGGCGATCGACCGCGCCTGGCCGTTCGACATCATCCCGCGCATGATCCCGCTCAAGGAGTGGAACCGGATCGAGCAAGGCTTGAAACAGCGGGTTACCGCTCTCAACATGTTTATCAATGATCTTTATCACAAGCAACAGATCATCAAGGATAAGGTGTTCCCGGCCGAGGTGCTGGCGAAGTCGGTGAATGTCCGTGAGCAATGCGTGGGGGTGAAACCGCCGCTGAATATCTGGGCGCATATCTGTGGTTCCGACCTGGTCAGGCATAGTGACGGCAAGGTTTATGTGCTGGAGGATAATCTGCGGGTACCCTCCGGGGTATCCTACATGCTGGAAAATCGCCTGGTCACCAAGCGGGTTTTTCCCGAACTGTTTGAAACCTACAGCCCGATGCCGATCGACGATTACCCGGCCGATCTGTTCGATACGCTGGCCGCCCTGTCGCCGCGCAAGGGCGACAAACCGGAAATCGTCGTCCTCACCCCGGGCATTTATAACTCGGCTTATTTCGAACATGCTTACCTGGCCCAGCAAATGGGTTGTGAACTGGTAGAGGGTCGTGACCTGGTGGTGGGCGATGACGACGTGGTCTACATGCGCAATGTCGATGGCTTCAGTCGGGTCGATGTGATCTATCGGCGGATCGATGATCTGTTCCTCGATCCCGAGGCCTTCAATGCAGATTCGATGCTCGGGGTGCCGGGGCTGCTGCGTGCCTGGAAAGCGGGCAAGGTCGCGTTGGCCAATGCCCCGGGGGCCGGGGTGGCCGATGATAAAGTGGTGTATTCGTATGTGCCCGACATTATCAAATACTACCTGGATGAGGATGCCATCGTCCCCAATGTGCCGACCTGGCGCTGCATGGACAAGGATTCACTGAGCCATGTACTGGAAAACATCGCTGAACTGGTGGTCAAACCGGCCAATGAATCCGGCGGTTACGGGATGTTGGTCGGGCCGGCTTCAACGCGCGCAGAACGCGAAGAATTCAAGGAACTGATCAAGAAAGATCCACGTAATTATATCGCCCAGCCCACGCTGGGCATTTCCACCGTACCCACCGTGGTCAAGGGCATGGTGGAACCGCGGCATGTTGACCTGCGTCCCTTTATCCTCAGTGGCAAGAAGATCTCGGTCACCACCGGCGGGTTGACCCGGGTCGCGCTACGCAAGGGTTCACTGGTGGTCAATTCATCCCAGGGTGGTGGCAGCAAAGACACCTGGATTGTTGATGAGTAAACGGAGCTAGCTATGCTTTCAAGAGTGGCAGAAACCATATACTGGATTGGTCGTTACCATGAGCGGGCGGAAAATACCGCGCGCCTTATCCAGGTCAATACCAACCTGACCCTGGATCTACCCAAGGGCCTGATGCCGCAGTGGGAACCGTTGATCACGATCCTGGGCTGCGAGGAGGAATACGCTGAGGCCCATCCGGAACTGACCGAACGCCGCATCGTCAACTTCCTGGTCAGCGACGAAAAAAATACCGCATCGATCCTGTCGTCGCTGGCTTTTGCCCGCGAGAACGCCCGCACCATCCGCGATATCTTGCCGCGTGAAGGCTGGGAAGTGATTAATTCCAGCTACAACGAAGCGTTGGAAAAAAAGGCCGAAAGTTACTCCAGGGCAGGGCGGCAATACTATCTCGAAGACATCATGAATGATCTGCAGCATATCACCGGACTGCTGGCCGGTACGATGAATCATGACCTGGCCTATGACTTTCTCAATCTTGGACGCAAGATCGAACGCGCGGATATGACCACGCGAATTATCGACGTGCGCTCGGACAACACGGTACCCAAGGATGTACCCGAGATAAGGCCATTCGAAGACATGTTGTGGATGAGTATTCTGAAGTCTCTCAGCGGTTACCAGATGTATCGACAGTCGATGCAGGTCAGGATCAATCGCCAGGATGTATTGAAGTTCCTGTTCTGTGATCACCTGTTCCCGCGCTCGGTGGCCTATTGTGTGCACAACATTGAAGACTACCTGTCGCGCATGCCGGTACCGCGTAAATATAAATGTGGTACCCATCTCGAGAAGTTACACGATCTGCTCGACATCCCGATCAAAAAGGAACTCGACAACGAAAAACTGCATGATTACATCGATTCATTGCAGTTACTGCTGGCTAAATTACACCTGGACATCAGCCGCTCGTATTTTCCCGCCATCGCCAGTTAACTGGGCAGGCTGCCCCGATGAATGTCGGGGTTCAATCCATCAAGCCGCTCAGGCAAGCGCTGATGTCAGTCTCAATCACACCCCACCAGGTACCCTGAACTGCCACAGGGGTTGCTTGACTGCAGTTCCTGCTGGCTGCAGGCACCACCAACAAATCCGATAATTGACCGACCATCGTTTATAGTTATATAGATCTATAACAATATTATTTGTGTTAAAGCCCTAACATACTTACTCTTAACCCCAAGACACAATAATAATCTCTCAGCCTGAGGCTATAACGGTCGGCTCGGAGCATAAACGAGAAGAGAGGATAAGATGTCATCCAAGCATCATTTGCGCACCCAGGAAATTATCGATGAGATCGTTGCCCTCATCGATAAAAAAGTCGATACCAATCAGCGTGATTTGCTGGAAAAGTTTGCCCGCCAGTATTATCTGAATTGTTCTGCTGATGATCTCGCTGAAATAGAAATCAACGACCTCTATGGCGCGGTCATGTCGCATTGGAACAATGTCCGGGTGCGCCAACCGGGGACCACGCATGTGCGCATCTACAATCCCCAGTATGAGAAGCACGGCTGGCAGTCGACCCATACCATCGTAGAGATCGTTATCGATGATATGCCGTTCCTGGTCGATTCCGTGCGCATGGCACTGAATGCGCGCAGCCTGACCACGCATATCTTTATCCATCCGGTGATCAATATTCAACGTGATCAGCAGGGGCGAATCGTCGATATCCTCGATCCAAGACAACAGGCCGAGGATGCCAGACTGGAGGCGATCATGTTGGTCCAGGTTGACCGGCAGACGGAAAAAAGCCTGCTGGACGATCTGACCAAGAATGTCAAATCGACCCTGAAAAAAGTATCTCTCGCGGTAGCGGACTGGCGCCCCATGTGTCAGCAGTTGGACCAGATAATTGACCAGCTGAAAACCAATCCGCCGCCGATCGATAAACAGGAAATCGAACATTCGCTGGCATTTCTGGAATGGGTCGCGGATAACAACTTCACTTTTCTCGGCTATCGTGAATACCACCTGCTGGATACCGATGAACTGGAATCGGTCGCCGATTCAGGTTTTGGCCTGTTGCGCAGCGGCAAGCAGAAATCATCCTCCAAGAGCTTTTCCAACCTGCCCAGGGAAGTCCGCCGAATGGCGCGTCAACCCGAGTTGCTGGTGATTACCAAATCCAGTCAACGCAGTCAGATTCATCGCCCCGGTTTGCTGGACATGATAGGGATCAAGAAATTCAATGAGCAGGGCGAGGTGATCGGCGAGTTACGCTTCCTCGGCTTATATACCTCGGCCGCTTACAACAATCCGCCGTCCGAGATCCCGATCCTACGTGAAAAAATGGCTTATGTCATCGACCAGTCCGGTTATCCACCCAACAGTCACGCGGCCAAGGCACTGCAGAATATTATCGAAACTTTTCCGCGCGATCTGCTGTTCCAGGTCAGTAATACGGAACTGCTGGAAAGCAGCACCGGCATCCTGCACCTACAGGAGCGGCAACGTATTCGCCTGTTCGTCCATCCCGATCGTTTCCATCGTTATTATTCGTGCATGGTGTTCGTGCCCCGAGACCGCTTCGACACTGCAACCCGCCTCAAAATCCAGCATATCCTGGTCCAGTATTTCGGCGGCGTCGACAGCGAATTCAATATTCTGCTGTCTGAATCGGTGCTGGCACGCATCTACTTTGTTATCCATGTACCGCCCGGATCGCTGATCGAATACGATATTGCCGACCTGGAGCAACAGCTCAAGGAAGCGACCCGCAGCTGGTCTGATGACCTGCATGACGCGTTGATCGAGGGTTTTGGTGAAGAGCAGGGCATGCGCCTGTTTCGCCGCTATGGCGATGCCTTTAAAGCCGAGTACTGTGAACAATACACGGTGCGTACCGCGGTCGAGGATATTCGCCACATGGAAGACCTGGATGATGGCGACCCTGCGTTGGCGATGAGTTTGTACCGACCGCTGGAGGCGCCCGAGAGCCTGGTTCGCTTCAAGCTGTTCAACCTGAATAAACCGGTGTCATTGTCGGATGCCCTGCCGATGCTGGAGAACATGGGGCTCAGGGTCGAAGAAGAACACCCGAGCAGAATTCTCCGTTCCGATGCGCCCTTTGTCTGGTTGCATGATTTCAGTATGAGCTTTCAGGGCGACTGGAAAATTGACCTGGATGATATCCGGGATAAATTCCAGGATGCTTTCCTCCAGGTCTGGTGTGGCAATATTGAAAACGATGGTCTGAATCGCCTGGTTTTTCGTGCCGGGCTCGATTGGCGGGAAATCGTTGTGCTCAGGGCCTATAGCCGTTATCTGCACCAGGCAGGCACACCGTTCAGCCATGAGTACATCGAACGCGCATTGTCGTTCAACCATAAGATCACGGCGATGCTGATTGACCTGTTTCATACCCGCTTTGACCCCAAAATCAAGAACCGTTCGCAAAATACCTTCAGCAAGAAATTCAAAGCGATCGAAAGCGCGCTGGATGACGTCATCAGTCTGGATGAAGACCGGATTCTGCGTAGTTTCCTCAGCATGATCGAAGCCACCCTGCGTACCAACCACTATCAGCTCGATGCCGGTGGCAATCCGAAGTCATACCTGTCGTTCAAGTTCGATCCATCCAAGGTGCCGGATCTGCCGGAACCCAGACCCATGTTCGAGATTTTTGTTTATTCAACCCGGGTCGAAGGCGTTCATCTGCGTGGAGGTCCGGTCGCCCGGGGTGGTCTGCGTTGGTCAGATCGGCGTGAGGATTTCCGCACCGAGGTCCTGGGTCTGGTCAAGGCGCAGATGGTCAAGAATGCGGTAATCGTACCGGTGGGCTCCAAGGGCGGCTTTTATCCGAAGCAACTGCCAATCACCGCTGATCGGGAAGCGATCCAGGCTGAAGGCATAGCCTGCTACCAGACCTTTATTCGCGGTCTCCTCGACCTGACCGATAACCTGGTTGGCGGCAAGATTGTAAACCCCGAGCGCCTGGTCAGATACGATGGCGATGATCCCTACCTGGTCGTTGCTGCCGACAAGGGCACCGCTACCTTTTCCGATATCGCCAACGCGATATCGGCCGATTATGGATTCTGGCTGGGTGATGCCTTCGCCTCCGGCGGTTCGCAGGGTTATGATCACAAGGCCATGGGCATTACCGCACGCGGGGCCTGGGAATCGGTCAAACGCCATTTCTCGGAACTCGGACTCAATACCCAGGCCGAGGCGTTCAGCGTCATCGGTATCGGTGATATGGCCGGTGATGTATTCGGCAACGGCATGTTGCTGTCGCCGTTTATCAAGTTGGTCGGCGCCTTTAATCACATGCATATCTTCCTCGATCCGGATCCCGATCCGGCCACCAGTTTCAACGAGCGCAAACGGATGTTCGAGCTGCCGCGTTCAACCTGGGAAGACTATGCCAAGGATCTGATCTCACGGGGCGGCGGGGTTTATGCAAGATCCGAAAAAGCGATCGAGCTGACGCCGGAAGTACAGAAGCTGCTCGGGGTCAACCGGCAGAAAATGACTCCGAATGAACTGATCAGGGCCATGCTCTGTGCCCCGATCGACCTGATCTGGAATGGCGGCATCGGCACCTATGTCAAATCCAGCAAGGAGCATCACGGTGACGTGGGTGACCGCAGTAACGATGCGCTGCGCGTCAATGCAACGGATTTACGCTGCCAGGTGTTTGGCGAAGGCGGCAATCTCGGGGTGACCCAGCTGGGTCGAATTGAATTTGCCGCCGGTGGCGGACGGATCAACACCGATGCGATCGATAACTCGGCCGGGGTGGATTGTTCGGATCACGAGGTCAATATCAAAATCCTCCTCAACGAAGTGGTGGAGAACCAGGATATGACCGAGAAACAACGCAACAAACAGCTTGCCGCGATGACCGATGAGGTTGCCGAGCTGGTGCTCAGGGACAACTACCTGCAAACCCAGACCCTGAGCATCTCGACCGCGCAGGCGCCACAAATGCTGGATGTACACTCACGCCTGATTCGGTCGCTGGAGCATGTCGGTATTCTCGACCCGGAGATCGAGTTTCTGCCGGACAAGGATGAAATCGACGAGCGCATGCTCGCCGGCCAGGGTTTGACCTCACCCGAGCTGTCGGTGTTGTTGGCCTATGTCAAGAACCACCTGTTCCAGGAACTGCTCAACTCCGAGTTACCCGATGATGCGTTTTATGCCAATCTGCTGATCGATTATTTCCCGTTGCCGTTGCGCAAGAAATTCAGCCAGCTGATGCCAAAGCACCGGCTACAGCGCGAAATCATCAGTACTGAAATTGCCAACGACCTGGGCAACCGGGTAGGCATTACCTTCATTTTTCGCATGCAGGAAGAAACCGGGGCCAATTCGGAATCGATTGCCCGCGCCTATACCATTGCCCGCAAGATCTTTTCCATGCCCGAGCTGTGGGCTGAAATCGAGGCGCTGGACAACCAGGTGCCGGCCACGGCGCAGATGGCGATGCTGCTGGAAGGACGCAAGCTGGTGGAACGGGCGACCCGTTGGCTGCTCAGGAACCGTTCCCAACCCATCGATATCGCGGCCAATGTAGCCTACTTTACCCCCGGTATTGAATCCCTGGCCGGCATCCTGCCATCGCTGTTACGCCAGGATGCAGTGGACAAGTTCGAGCAGAAGGTCAATACATACCTGGAGCAGGAAGTGCCGGAAAAACTTGCGCGTAAGATTGCGTTCCTCGGTGAAAAGCTATCCTCGCTGGATATAGTCGAGGTATCCAACATGCTCAGTTTGTCTGATCGCGAGGTGGCAAGCGTGTATTACGCGGTCGGTGAAAAACTGGATTTTTCCTGGCTGCGTGAACAGGCCACCCAGTTACCGCGCTCCAACCGCTGGCAGGCGCTGTCGAGGGCCGCGCTGCGGCATGATGTTTACAACCAGCATCGGGTGCTGACCCGCGAAGTACTGACCCAGATCGATAAAAAGGCCGAGGCGGAATTGCGCGTGGACGAGTGGATCGATCGCAATAGCGACAAGATCCAACGCAGCCGGCAGATTCTGGCTGATCTTAAATCAGCGGGTAAGTCAGATTTCAACATGCTGTCGGTCGCCATGCAGGAAATTCGCTCGCTGATCTCACTGAAGGGACAGGCTGATTCCGGCGCATCGGCAAAACCAAAAGTGTCAGCCAAAAAAGCCAGTCGTAAGTCCCGGTAACCGATGCAGCTAATACCGGGTTAACCAGAAGCCGCGTTGGTTCCACGCGGCTTTACTCTGATGCGGGTTAAGTCGGTCACCCATTAGCTCATCATATGTGTTTTAGTGTGGGTGCATTTAACCCCGGCGCAGGCTAGAATAACACCCTGCTGCTAAACATTACCTCAGTAAATTCAGATAGTTATGAATAACGCCGGAAAGATCAAAGTTTTATTTGTATGCATGGGCAATATCTGCCGGTCGCCGACCGCGGAAGGAGTATTCCGTAACCATGTGCGGGAGCAGGGCCTGCAGGATCAGATCGAAATCGATTCCGCCGGAACCCACAGCTATCACATCGGTAAACCACCCGATTCCCGCGCCCAGCTCGCCGCCAACCGGCGTGATATCGACCTGTCAGATCTGCGGGCACGCCAGTTTCGCGCCGAGGATTTCGAGCATTTCGATTATGTCCTGGCGATGGACCAGGCCAATTACTTCGATATGCAGGCGTTGTATGATGGCGAGGTGCCGGGCAATTTTTCCCTGTTCCTGGAGTATGCCGAACACTACCCGGAACAGGAGGTGCCTGACCCCTATTATGGCGGCGATATGGGCTTCGAGCATGTACTGAACCTGGTGGAGGATGCCTCGCGCGGTTTGTTGCAACACATCCGCCAACAACATGATTTGTAGCTCATGGACCATCTGCTCGACCTGCTGAAAAAATCCCACCAGATCAGCGTGATGCTGTTCAAGCTGATGATACCGATCATTATCGTGATCAAGATTCTCGAACACCTGGGACTGGTGGTATTGCTGTCGGAATCGCTGCAGCCGGTAATGCAGCTGGTGGGCCTGCCCGGTGAGATGGGCCTGGTGTGGGCGACCGCGCTGGTGACCAACCTGTACGGTGGACTGGTGGTCTACGCCAGCCTGGCCTCCGAGGTCGATATGACCGTGGCCCAGGTCACGATCATCAGCAGCATGATGCTGATCGCGCATGCGCTGCCGGTGGAAGCACGCATTGCGCAGAAGGCCGGGGTCAATATCCTGTTGACCGTGGGATTGAGATTTTGCATGGCCATCGTGTTCGGCATCATCTTCAACCAGATCTACCTGGCCGGGGACTGGCTGCAACAGCCGACCCAGTTGTTATGGACCCCGGAACCGGTGGATAGCTCGCTCTGGACCTGGTTGCAGAACCAGCTGATCACCCTGGGCCTGATTTACCTGATCGTCATCGCCCTGGTCGTTTTTCTGGATATCCTGAAACGGGCCGGAGTGATCCAGGTCATCAATAACATGTTGCGCCCGGTTCTGCATTTGCTGGGGATTGGCCGTGAGGCGGAAACTATCACCCTGGTCGGGCTGACCCTCGGCATATCCTATGGCGGTGCGCTGCTGATCAACGAGGCAAGGGCCGGACACATCAAGCCGCGTGATGTGTTGTACTCGCTGTCGTTGCTGGGCCTGTCGCATAGCCTGATCGAGGACACCCTGTTGATGATGCTGATCGGGGGCGATTTGACCGGCATTCTACTGGGCCGCGTCGTGTTTACCCTGGTCGTCATGTTCATCCTGGTGCGCCTGGTCGAGCGTTGCTCGGAGACCACCGTTGACCGCTACCTGGTCAAGTCGGTGTCCTGAGGCTCACAGGGATTTGGCAGATTGCAGGCTTGAAACATGCTTGACCTGGACCAGTAAAATGCCTGACAGGATCACCAGGATGGCACCCAGCCAGGACCAGGCATCCATCCATTCATCCCAGATCAGCCAGCCCAACAGCGAGGCATACAGAATCGAACTGTAACTGAAATGGCTGATCTGCGAGGCCGGGGCAAACACGTAGGCCTGGGTCATCAGGAACTGGCCGAGAGATGCCAGTAGCCCCAACAGCAACAGTTGCAACAATTGCTGCAGGTCGGGAGTCTGCCAGTTCAACAGCGCCGGTATCGAGGACACGGTCAGGCCGGTCAGGGCGAAATAAAACACGATGGTTGCCGGTCTCTCGGTCGCGGTCAGGCGCTTGACCGTGGTTTTGGCAATTGCGGCAAAAAAGCCACCGGCCAGCGCGATCAGGGCGACGCTGTTGATCGCCGCCAGATCCGGCTTGATGATCAGGCTGACCCCGCAAAAACCGATAACCACCACGATGCCGATCAACCAGCTCAACTGTTCCTTCAACCAGATGAACGCGATCAGCGGGATAAACAAGGGTGCCGACATCTTCAGGATCATCGCACTGGCCAGCTCGATATGGGCGATCGCGTAAAAGAAACAATACATGGCGCTGACCCCGGCCAGACCACGCAACAGGTGCAGCTGCGGTTTGCTGGTTTTGAACGCGCTCGAACCATGCCGCAGCAATAACGGGATCATGATCTGCAGGCCGAACAGGTTGCGGAAAAACACGATCATTTCATTGGATAAACCCTGCGAAACCGAACGCACCTGGGTACCCATCAATACGAAAAACAACTCAGACAGCAGGATAAAGGCAGCGCCCTTATACAGGTTGACCGGCATCGGGTCGGGCCAGGGCTAGAACTTGTCCAGCAGCTGTTCAGCCTGCTGTACGTATTTCTTGCGCATAAACACCAGTTTCAGACGGGAACCACCGCGTTGCTTCCAGAGTACCGCGGCGCGAATGCCAGCGAACAGCAGGCTGCGTACCTTGCTTGTGACCTCGCTGTTACTGAGTTGCAGTTGGTCACCCTGAACGATGATCCTGGGCTTGATCTGGCTCAGGGTCTGTTGGTACAGACCATCGATCTTGTGGATTTTGGTCTGTTGTGACAACTCGAATTCGTCGGTTTGCGACTGGATATTGTGCAAGCCGGTCGATACCTCGTCGACCATCTCGTGATTTCTCAACAGGCGATCCTGCAGTTTGAGCATCGACAGCACGTAATAGGCGATACGCTTATCGATGACCTGCTGTCCGCTGCCGAGATAGGCGACCAGGGTTTTCAGCCCCTGGATCAGGCCCTCACCATGGCCGTAGATTTCCTCGGTCGTCTGGGCTTCAAGGGAAAAGATACTGTCCAGGCTGCAATCGAATGCCGCCTGGTTGATACTCTCACCCTCGGCCAACTGATTGATCAGGGTGGCTGACTGAAACATGCTGGCCAGGGCCAGGGTCTGGTCTTGTAGCTTGGACATGGTCAAGGATCAGGAATTAAAGGCTTTCACTATGGTGCCACCGCCGAGACAGACCTCTTGCTGGTACAGGACCAGGGCCTGACCGGGTGTGATCGCTCGCTGCGGATCAGCAAATTCGACGGTGGCCTGCTCGTTGTTGATCGCCGTGATTGTACAGGGCTGGTCTGCCTGCCGGTAGCGAATTTTCGCGCTGCAGCGAAACGGTAACTCGATCTCGGCAGGATTGATCCAGTGCAGGTCCTCGATCTCGCAGTGGCTATGCAACAGCGCCGGGTGGTCATGGCCCTGGGTCACGATCAGGATATTGCTGGCGAGTTCCTTGTCGACGACGAACCATGGCAGCTCGGATGCCTGTTGCAGACCGCCAATGCCGAGGCCCTGGCGCTGGCCAATGGTGTAATACATCAGGCCCTGGTGCTCGCCGAGATCCTCGCCGTCAATCGACTGGATACGCCCGGGATTGGCAGGCAGGTATTGCGCAAGGAAGTCACGAAAACGCCGTTCGCCGATAAAGCAGA
>JAAUXZ010110401.1_pt1 | contig 14386 bp, 12 predicted proteins | sample 7278131 | NCBI WGS metagenome assembly JAAUXZ01 (sample SAMN14350119, study PRJNA611818) | marine sediment metagenome | isolation source: surface marine sediment (3m) | place: French Polynesia: Moorea | collected 2018-08
CAAATGGCTAAGCCAGACGCAAATGTCGGCGAGCACCGGGTACTCAAAAGAGCGTGAGAGTGCGCCTTGTGATTCGTGGGTATCATCGCGTCGACCATCCGGCTTATCTGTTGCCCCAGATCTTTGCCACCGCTCTATCCGAGCCAAGAAAGCCAACGATTTCGCACACGGCGCCTGCACTGAAAAATACGATGAAAGGCAGCCAGGCACCAAGCTGCGCTGTGTAGAAAGCAGCGGTCAGTGATACAAGTGAAAGCAGCATAAATAAAGCGCCTACGACTATCAAAATGGTGCGATAGGAGCTTTTGTAACGGTACTCACCTTCGCCCGTTTCAAATAAGTTGAGGATTGGTGAGAAAATTGTTCTTAAGTGGGCTTTCATAAAAGAATTGAGACTTCATCGGGTTTTTCGAAAGAGACGTGCATGACGCTTGATTCGACATGCCGGCGTGTTGTTTTTGCGCCATCGTTATTGAACCATCTGTCATGCAAAAATTTCACTAACCCAAAACCTGTAAGTTGAGTTGCCAAAGGGAGTGATTCAGTGCAAACGCAAAGCTGACCCACAACAGGTAAGGGATGAGTAACGCACCAGCCAACGGGCGAACACGCCAGAATGACACAAGGGTAGCCGCGATAAGGATCCATAGCACCGCGATGTCGGCGAGCGCCCACAATCCGAGATGCCAGACAAAGAAAAGCCAACTCCAAAGTGCGTTAAACACCAGCTGCACAACGAACAAAGTGAGTGCTTGGCGGTTGCGGCTGAAGCCGCCGGAGCGCCATACCAGCCAGGCTGCGATGCCCATCAGAGTGAACAGAACCGTCCACACAGGGCCGAAGGCCCAAGGCGGCGGTGCCCAGGCAGGCTGGACAAGCTGGCTGTAGAAAGACTTGGCCTGTATTGAACCCAAGGCGCCAACCGCCGAGGCAGCAAAGCTCACAATGAGCCAACCGGCGAGCCCAAGGACCTGTTTCTTCGTTGTTAACGCGGGCATTCGGCCCCCTGTTGGCTTCCCTAGCGCCTCCAATCGGCGGTAGACATGCGGCGCAGCCGTCTCACTGATCGGCCGCATATGTCTGTCAAGCGACTTTTACTCGTGTGCGATGGGTTTATCGGTAAACAAATAGTCTTTCAGCTCTTTGTCAAAGGTTGGGTCCTTGCGTCGGATCCATTCAAGCACCATGGCGGCATGTTCCTTTTCCTCGTCACGGTTGTGCGCGAGGATGGCCTTAAGTTCATTGTCTTTGCATGCATCCACTCGCTGATTGTACCAATCGACCGCCTCGAGCTCTTCCATCAGTGATGTGATGGCCCTGTGCATGTCTCTTGTCTCATCCGTGAGTTCGTCGATTGGTTCGTGATAGCCCTCGTTTGCCATTTGTCTTTCCTCGTGTTGTCTACATCTGCTGGTCGTCGAATTTGGCAGAAACGGCCGCATCTGCCGATGGCATGTCGACTAACTTTGCCACGTCAGACTATTGCCGAATAGGGGTTCGTTAGAACCCGGAGATCATCTTGTCCGCCAACTCGAAGTACCTGGCCAAATGTTGCTGAGTCGTTTCCTTCAGGTTGTTCTCGGAATTGATGTGGATGTCTTCTACCACAACAGCAATTTTCTTTGCGAGTTCCTGCCGTTCACCGGTGAGGTTTTCGGCTAAGTAAGCAACACTTTTCTCGAGTGTGTAGGTGGCCACATGGATTTCCTGCAGTTCTGGAACATCTAGTTTTTTCTTATCCTTGATCTCGGACGTTTTCTCGATAAAGATTTTTTTTGCCTCTTCCATTGAAGTGACTTCAGCCACTTTCAGATGCTGAACAGGCTCTTTCTTCGATGCATCAGTAGGAGCCAAAGCTGTCGACTGACAAGCTGTGATCGTCAAACTGATACCGAGGGCCAAAATCAACTTGCTATTCTTCATTTACCTTTCCTCACATGAGATTTTGTTTGAAAGCCGAGCTATTAAATTTTTGCCCCAAGGCCACGCAAATAGGGTGGCTCGCCGATAAGCGGCGAGACGTCATGCTGCTCGAAAGGGCGCCAACATTGGGCCAGTATGCGGCATGCCGCTTTTCTTTGCGGGAGAGCGTCATTTTCAGTGTCGATAGCGCCCGAGCACTTGGGGCATTCTGGGGGGCGATCCGTTTCCGTCTTGCATCATCTAGTTGGGTTATTCTGCCCAAGTAACCTCTGATTACAACTGGACACATTGTGTGCAACGCATTTGCTGCTCCGTTCTGTTTCACGCAAAGCGTTACAGACAGGAGCTGCGCGCCAATCAGACAGAGTTCTCTGTTTCTTATCTTGCTGTGAAGCACACTCGTCCGGCCCCGGCGCGAAGGCAGGCATGTTTAGCCAGGAACACGAGAGGCTCAGCCGTGCTGGTTGACCCTTTTTGCAACGCATTTGTCGGGGCGTTTGGCAAACCGGGGCCGATTCCTGAATCTCCACAAGGTTTTCCGGGGAGGCTTGGGCTGATGGCAGGCCCGCAATCCCGCTATCATTCCGGCCTTCTGAACAACTACTACAGGCGTGAATGCGCCCCTGCCTGTTTCCGAGGCCGAATCAATGCAAAGCAAACCCCCCGTCAACAACCTTCCCCAGCCCCCTGACACTGGGTTTTTTGGCCGTGACGACGAGTTGCAGCTCATCGAAAAGGCTTTGGCAGGCCGGCAGGGCGACAGTCAGTCTGTCCGGCGCCTCGGCGTTGTCGGCGTCGCTGGACAAGGCAAGTCTGAGCTGATGGCAGAGTCTGCCCGGCGGCAATTGGCCAGTGGCCGGTTCGATCGTGCGGTGTGGGTGGATTTTGCCAACCTGCAGATCGATGACATGCGTGGGCTGGCGGTTAATCGTATCGCTGCCTTACTCCACAAGACGCTGAAAACGGCCCCGGAGGTGGCGCATGAGTTGGCCCAGTCGCCCACCTTGCTGCTCCTGGACAATCTCGGCGGCGAAAAGGGTGAGGCTGTTGACGAATTGCTGGATGCGGCCAAGGTCTGGTCCGAGGCGCAAGGCTGTTGCGTGCTTCTGACCAGTGAACGTGAAGACTTCGGGCATGTGGACTTTCCTGCGAGCGGCAACAGCGATTATCGACAGGTCCGCCTGGAGGGCCTGGGCTCGCGCGCCGATGCCGGCGCCGCTCTCGAATGGTTTGCAGCGCTGCGCAAGGCGTCGAAGCATGGTGATGAGGCGCTGGAACAGGAGGCGCTGATCGATCTTTTGGGCACGGCATCCTTCCATCCCCTGTCGGTTGCGCTACTTGCGCAACATCTGACCGCCAGCAATCTGCAAGAAACCGCGCAGCGGCTGCAACAGTTGCTGTCTGAGTCGCCTGATCAATCGGCAACCCCGGTCAGTGCGCCACCCAGCCTGGTCGCCGCACTGCGTTTGTCCCTGGAGAGCATGTCCGCGGTCGATCGCGACGCGCTGTTGCGGCTCGGTGTATGTGCCGGCGGGGTCATGGAAGACAGCCTTTTTGCTGTTGCCGGGCTTGGTTTGCAGGGTATTGATGCAGAGCGCGATCGCATTCAGCGCCAACTGGCTATCTGGGACAGCAATGACCCGCGAGCGATCCTGGCAATGATCGGCGAAGAGGTGCCCGAGGATGCGGAATTGTCGCCGGATACCCTCGACGAGCTGAAGAATCACCCGGCACTCAATGAACAGATTGACAAGCTGCGCAAACAACTGGCAGAGATGCCACCGGCGGATACATCAAGTAGGCATGATTGGCCGAGCTTGCGAAGCTGGCTGGTAGGTACCCGGTTGATGCATGAAGAGTCTGTTCTCGGGGCAAATTCGCCGTTCCTGCGTTTTCACCCGAGCTTGGCGCCCCTCCTGTGGCCGATGGTGGACAAGAATCAGCAGGACGAGCTGACCCAAGCGCATCGTGAGCGTTACTTCCGGGTTGTAAGATTTCTGTTTCATCAGGACCGCAACTATCCGGCCCAGGCTCGCGCCATCGCCCAGTGCGAGTTGCCGAATCTGCTGAAGGCTGTTCACAACGCGCTGGACGCTGGTGATGAACAGGTGAATACCTTCGTGAACCAGTTGAAGGTGTTTTTGAAGTATTTCGGATTGAGCCGGGAAAGCAAGGCCATCACCGAGCTTCTGGCGCAGGCGGGTGAAGCTCCGGGTTCCGAGGGCTGGATAAAAACCCAGTCTCAGAAAGGCGAACAGCTGTTTGCGGATGGGCAGGTTGGTAAGGCCCTTGAGATCTTCATGCAGGTTCGTGAAGTGCTGGATGACTCATCCCCCGAGCAACTGGCAACAACGCTGGGGTGGATCGGACGATCCCTCACTATCGGTGGGCGGGCGGACCTGGCCGAGTCGGAGTTACGCGAGGCCATCACCTTGACCCGCTCTTTGCCGTCACAGGGTGAAGAAGTCCAACGATTGCGCGCATGGTTACACCAGGGGCTGGGCGAAGCCTTGTTGGAACAGAACGAGCTGTCCAAAGCTGCATCCCAATATCAGACGTCTCTGGAGACCTTCGAACAACAGGGTGACCTGCAAAAGCAAGCTGAGTTGACGCAGCAACTCGGGATCGTGTCGATGCGCGAGGGGGATCTGCAGAAGGCGGTGGTGCGTTTTCAGGATGCTGTGGGCCTCACGGAGCGGGTGGGTGAATCTCTCGCGATGGCATCTGCGCATCGGCATTTGGCCGATGCCTATGACGCCGACAAGGATTGGCATCAGGCGGAGCATCATTACGACAAGGCCGTCGGCTTTTTCCAGAAAGCCGATAGGTCGGCCGAAATGGCTATCTGCTACGACAATCTTTTCAGGATCTGCAAACACTTTGGCCGCATGGAGGCTGCGGAAAACTGGATCCGCTCGGCAATGACGATCGCCGAAAGTTCCGGTGATCAGGTTGCATTTGCCCATCGTCTCGACAGCTATGCCGAACTTTTACTCGCGCGGTCTGGCCGTCTCGCACAGTCACGTGAGGTGGCGGAAAAGGCGCTGGCGGTAAAACAGGATCTAGAGCCGCTGGTTGCGGCGCTGTGGGTGACCTTCGACATCCTTGCACGCATCGCGGATGCCGAATCCGAGCCTGAGCTGGCTGCGGACTGGCGACACAAGGCCCGAGTCGCCAAGCATGCGCATCCTGACTCGTTCGACGAGGTCAAGCGGTTCGCGCGTGAAATCAACGCCGTTGTCAGTAGTCTGCAGAATGATGCTGAGGCGACCAATACTGCGGATCAATGGCAGCGCCAGCTAAAGCGAACCGGCGGTGATGCGGCAGTCATGGCGGGTGCCATTCAGGCCTTGCGAGAAGGGGAAAGAGACCCCGATCTTCTCTTGCGGGGCCTTGGTCCGGCTTCGTCGATGATCCTCGAAACCTTGCTTGAGGCGGTTGAGGATCCGGAGTCACTGAAAGCGCTGGAAACCTGAATGGGCTTGGGCGAGGGTGTCTCGGCCTCGCTGTATGCCCGTCGCTATGGATCGAAGGGCAGGCCAAGAAAATCGAACAGCTGCCCCGAGTCTTGCGGCTGCAAATGCCGCATGACCTTGAGCAGTTGGTCGGCGGTGTACTCGGGTGTCTGCAGCTGGCCCTCGGGTACGTTGCGTTGGAAGGGCGCAGACAGCCGGGTGTCCGTGGTTCCGGGCTGCAGGCCGACAATGATCGGTGCGTGCCGCTTGCGGGCCAGCTCAAGGGCGTAGTTCCTGATGAGCATGTTGAGTGCCGCCTTGCTCGCCCGATAGGCATGCCAGCCACCCAGGCGATTGTCGCTGATACTGCCTACGCGGGCTGACAGCACGCCTATCTTCGTCTCCGATGTTGCCGACATTCTGGGCAGCAGGTGCTTCACCAACAAGGCGGGACCGATGGCGTTGGTCCGGTAGGCGCGCAGCAGGTGGTCAGCATTAAGATTCTTGTACGTCTTTTCCGGACTATGGTTCTCATCATGCAGCCAACCGGTTGCTATGAAGGCCCAATCGATCGTTTGTTCCTTTGGGATCAAGGCAGTGGCCCTTCCCACCTGCTTTTCGTCGTCGACGTCGAACGTCAGGTCCAGGGTGTCGCTGGACATCGGTGGCAGGTCATCGGGTTTGCGCGCCAACCGGATCAAAGCGGCATCCGGATAATGGTGGCTGACGGCTCGGCAAAAAGCGCTGCCAATGCCGCCGGTAGCCCCGGCTACCAGGACACTGCCTGGCGCCGAACCGGCTACTTTTCGATCGAAGATGGAGTCGCCCATGGTCTCGAAGAATACGTCCTAGGAGGCGAGCAGATGCCTGTAGGCTATCAGCAGCATGAGAGGCCGCAGACACTCATGGGTTGAGAAACTCCGCGCGGGTATGGATGTTCTCAATGAAGCAGCCACCCAATGCCGTAGTACTCGTTTGGGAGTTGGTGTCCATCACGCCACGGGATTTCACGCAGTAATGGGTGGCATCGATGCTGACAGCCACGTCTTCGGTCCCGAGCAGTGTCTGCAGCGCAACGAGGATCTGCCGGGTTAGGCGTTCCTGGACCTGTGGCCTTTGCGCGAAGAAGCGGACGATGCGATTGATCTTGGACAGGCCGATGATCTTGTCGCCAGGAATGTAAGCGACCTTCGCAGTGCCGTCGATCGTCACGAAATGGTGCTCGCAGGTGCTGGTCAGGTCGATGTCGCGGATCTTCACCATCTCGTTGGCGCCCATCTTGTTCTCGATCAGGGACAGCGTCGGGAAGTTTGCGTAATCCAGACCGGAGAAAACCTCCCGCACGTACATCTTGGCGATCCTGTGTGGCGTCTGATGCATGCTGTCATCCCGCAGATCCAGTCCCAGCGTCTCCATCACCTCGGACATCAGGCTGCTGATACGGTCGTATTTCTGATCGGCGTTGAGGCCGTTCTCTATCATCGGGGTCTCGAGACCCTGTTCAATCAGAACCTCTCTGACCAGGCTGGCCTCAGGGCTGATCTCACGATGCTTGGCTAAGCGGATGGGCGACTGGCTCATGGCTGTTCTCTCTCTGCTGATGATGAAGTTCCCTGTCGTACTCCAGGGTGAGGGAAACGGAGTCCGCGAAGCGCAATGCATGCGGTTTGTCCACGGTGACGCTTGCGCGGTCCACCAGTGGATGTTGGCTACAGATACCTATTAAGTCACCGACCAGCTTTTCCAACAGCAGGAAACGTCCCGACTCGACGTGCTGGATGATGGCCTTGGTGATGGTCTTGTAGTTCAGGGCTGCGGATACGTCGTCCTGCAAGGCCTTCTCTCCGACGACATGGTGTATTTCCGCGTTGATGACTATGTCCTGTTGCTTGGTGCGCTCTTCCGGGTTGAACCCGATGAAAGTTCGCAGGCGCAGGTTGGTTATGCGGATGGTGGCTGGGTACTGAGGCATATGACTCCCTTAGCGTTATTGGTAAAACGTCCCTGTCGTTTTTTTTCCCGCGGCCGACTGTCCTGAATGCATATCTGCGGCGACCTGGTTTTGTACAAGATACTAGACGGAAACTGGGCAGTAATCGAGCGAAATGTCCAAAAACTGTCTAAATGAAGAGGTAATAAGCCTGGACGCTCTTTATCGGTGTCGGTGGCGAGCGGGGCTAGCTTGCTGCGAATTGCTTGCGAAGTTCCTCCGCCTGCTGGTTTATCGTCGCACGCTCTGCGTGGTCGATTCGCTGCAGCATGCGCCATTGCATCGCTGCGCGCGGATGTTTGGCGAAGCGTTCGTCATGCCGCATGAGGAAGTCCCAATAAAGGACGGTGAACGGGCACGCGTTTTCCCCGGTGCGCTCGCCAGGCTGGTAACGGCAAGCCTCGCAGTAGTTGCTCATGCGCTGGATGTAGCGGCCAGATGCGGCATAGGGCTTGGATCCCAGCAAGCCGTTGTCGGCATACTGTGACATGCCAAGGGTGTTGGGGGCCTCAACCCATTCCACTGCGTCGATGTAAACCGACAGGTACCAGGTGTGGATTTCCTGAGGCCGGACGCCCAGCAGCATGGCAAAGACACCGGTTACCATGAGGCGTTGGATATGGTGTGCGTAGCCGGTTGCGAGCGTCTGCTCGATAACGACCCGCAGGCAATGCATGTCGGTGTCGCCGTGCCAGTAGAAGCCCGGCAGAGGCTGGTTGGCCTGCAAGGCATTGAGCTCGAGATAATCCGGCATCTCCGACCAGTAAACCCCGCGCACATACTCGCGCCAGCCAAGGACCTGTCGCACGAAGCCTTCGACCGAGGACAGTGGTGCCTTGTTGGCATCGTAAGCGGCGACTGCCTTCTGAATCACTTCCCTGGGGTCTAGTAACTTGAGGTTTAGCGCTGCTGACAGCCCGGAGTGATGAAGTAGCACGTGGTCTGTCCACATCGCATCCTGGAAGGGGCCAAACGCGGGCAGGCGCTGTTCGACGAAGTCATCGAGCATGTGCAATGCCTGTTCGCGCGTGACCGGCCAGGCGAAGGTGTCCAGGCTGCCTGGGTTGTTGGGAAAGTGTTTATCAACGTCGCGCAAAGTCTGCGCGGTGATTTTATCCGGTGCAAAAGGCGGTGGCGCAGGTATCAGTCCCGGTCCTTTGCGTCCGAAACTGGCGCGGTTCTTATCGTCCAGGTTCCATTTCCCACCGACAGGTTTTGAGCCGTCCATCAGGATGTCGTAGCGCTTTCGCATGTGACGATAGAAGGTTTCCATCACCAGGGTCTTGCGTCCTGCACGCCAATCCGCAAACTCTTCCCTGCTGAACAGAAAGTGATCATCCGCGAAGATTTGCACCGGAACGCCGGCTTTGGCACATGCCTCGTTGATCGTTTGCTGTACGCCGAATTCACCGGCCTCTGTCATGCGAACTTCAGTGGGTTGGTGCCGGCGAAGTGTTTCGGCCAGTGCCGTCTGGAAATCTTTTGCCAGCGGGGTATCGACAGTGATGTATTCGAGGCGAAAGCCCTGCGAGCGCAACCATTCGGCATGATGGCGCATGGCTGCCAGGAATAGCGCAGTGCGTGCCTTGTGTGATGGTATGCGTTGTGAATCGTGACGTGACTCGATCATCAACAGCAGGTCCGCCTGCTTGTCACAGGTATCGAGCACGCTTGCACGGCGATCGAGCTGGTCGCCGAGGATCAGTACCAGGTTTCTGCAGCTCACAGCGCTTGTCTCTTTCCGCGACGACATCGCTCTGAGCAATAACGGACCTGTTCCCAGGTGTTGCGCCAACGTTTGCGCCAGGTGAAATCGCGCCCGCAGACCTCGCAGGTGCGTTTGGGCAGAAAAGGTTTTTTATGTGCCATCGCTGAACAGTTCGCCCTGCAATGGATTGTGCTTGCGTCGGGCTTGGGTGCGCTTGCGGCTGCCGTGCCGATGCATGATCTGTCTGCTCTCATCACGTGCGCCGGGTGCTCGGCGCGCTGCTGTGAGTGCTTTGCGAGCCTCTCTGGCGGCTTCCTCATGATCGACCAGTGGTGCGGGGTAGTCCGTACCGATGAGCGTTCCACAATCGGTTTGCACGGCCTTAGGCATCTTCCAGGGTGTGTGTATCCAGGTGTTGCTCACACGACTCAGCTCCGGGACCCAGGTCCGGATAAACACGCCTTCCGGGTCCTGATCGAGACTCTGCTTTATCGGGTTGTAGATGCGAAAGGTGTTGATCCCGGTCGTTCCGGATTGCATCTGCACCTGGGGGTAGTGAATGCCAGGCTCGTAATCCACGAAAAGTCTTGCCAGGTGAAGGGAAGGTTCTCGCCAGTGCAGCCACAACTGGTAGCTGGCGACCGACATCAGCATTGCGCGCATGCGGAAATTGATCCACCCGGTGTGTATGAGTGCCCGCATACAGGCATCCACAAGCGGCCAGCCTGTGCGACCGGTGCGCCAAGCATCCAGCCTGACCGGGTCACACTGCTCATCGCGCGAACTCTGCGTGGCCCGCTGCATATTCTCAAACTCAATGCGTGGTTCACTCTCGAGCTTCTGCATGAAATGGCAATGCCAATGCAGGCGACTTTCAAACGCAGACAGGGCGCGGCCCCAAGTGCCGCTTTTGGTGCTCTGATGCTTGATCTGCAATCGGCGTGCCCGGGTGGCCTGCACGGCTTCCCGAATAGACAGAGTGCCCCACGCGAGGTGGGCACTGATGCGGGAACAACTGCTGGCCGCACTTCGGGGACTCGACATTTCCCGGTGGTAACGTTCACCGCGTTGGTAGAGAAAACTCTCCAGCGCCTGTTCCGCGGCGAGCCTCCCGCCTTGCTGCCGACCGGGACAGGCGGCATCGACAACCGAGCTGCTTGGGCTTTGCGGAATCCGGCCGGCATCGATGTTGTGCAGCTGTCTGAGTAGCGGGGGAGGGTAAATCGGTTGGCGCATCAGTGCCTCCCACTGCGTAGTCCATTGGTCGCGGTTGCATGTGCCACGCACCACAGCATGCTGGCGCGGTTGATTCCACGGGACGCCTAGTCTTTTCAATCTTTCAGAAACCCTGATGTCACGCTGGAAAGTCCAGGCGTTGCCGGTTTCCTGGTGAGACCAGACGGTTGTGACGCCCTGCTCGACACAAAGCCGCTCAAGAATCGCCGCTGCGTCGCCATGGCGTACCAGCAGTGTCTGTCCCTGGTTCTTTAATGCCTCCCTGAGTTCGAGCAGGCTTTCGCGGACGAATGCCCAGTGTCGGCTGGACATGTCCGGCTGTTGCCAGAGGTCTGGTTCCACGATGTACAGGGGCAGCAACGGGCCGGCTTGCGCAGCGCGGAAGAGCGCTTCATTGTCGCTGACCCGCAGGTCGCGCTTGAACCAAACCAGCTGCATATGGGTTTACAGGGTGCTCGCGGCAACCTGGGGCAGAGTTGGCTGCTGGTCGAGTGAGTTGAACTGTCTGACGAGGTCACCCACGGGGAGACGCGCGCGCAGCGTGCTGAGCAACAGGTACAGGCCACCGAGTTTGCGGTGAAGGAACAGAATCGCAGGTGGTGGTATGCGCGTAAACCGATCTGTCGTGCGCATGGTCATCACGTGGTCTTTCATGCGCTGTGCAAGATCAGCATTGGCAAAGGCATAGTCGTCTTTAGCGAGCAGCGGTTCTACGGCCAGCCGTAACAGCTTGATGATGCTCTGCTGGTACCTGGCAGGGTCGTCGTGGTCGACGTAGCCGACGCGGGCGGCGGCCTCCAAAACATCGGCATCATCCCCATCGCTGCTGGCGCTCAGCAGTTGCTGGAGGTGATGGACTGTGTCGGGCGCGTATTCGCGCGTCGCGCCAAAATCCAGCAGCTGAATTCGATTGGTCTTCGGTGAATGCCGGTAGTTGGCAAAGTTGGGGTCGGTTTGGACGGTTCCCCACTCGAACACCTCGCGCAAAGCCAGTTCCAGCAGGGCATGGGCAGCCCGGTTGCGTTGCCTGGTCTCCGCATCGGCCAAAGACTCGATTGGCTCACCGTCGAGATACTGCATGGTCAGGATAGTGTCACTGCTCAGACCGTCGATGACTCCGGGCACTTCAAAACGTTCGTCGTCAGCGACCAGGTCCGCATACCGGCGGATTGCGATCGCTTCCTGGTAATAGTCTGCCTCGATATGAAGCTGTTGCTTTGCTTCGGCCAGCAGCGGTTCCAAGTCCAACCCTTCGGGCAAAAGGCGAGAGATACGCAGCAGGGTAGCCACGTTGTCCACATCACTGTCTATGCTGTCGCGTATTCCCGGGTACTGGATCTTGAGGGCGACTTGCCGTCCGTCTTTCAGCACCGCCTTGTGCACCTGGCCGATAGAGGCGGCAGCGATGGGTGTGAAGTCGAAGCGCTGGAACTGCGATTGCCAGTTGTCTCCGCACTCCTGACCGAGAACCTTCGCTATCTGACCCAGGGGCATGCGGTGCGCATCCTCGCGCAGGTGGGCGAGAATCTCGCTCAATTGCGGAGGCAGAATATTCCCGTTGTCCATGGAAAGTAGCTGTCCCACTTTCATGGCCGCGCCACGCATTTCCGACAGTTTCTCGCCAAGTTTCTGAACATTGCTGGGGGTCAGCAGCACATCGCCGAGCGACGGGCGCTTGCCGCTCGCCAGCTGGCGAGCCCCTTCGGCAATCGCGCCACCCGCCAGGTTGCCTGCCAGGCGGCCGAGTTGGGACAGGCGTCCTGCCCGTGAGGTGATCAGGCGGCTTTCTTTAGGCATCGAACCAATCCCGGGTTGTTGTGCTTGAGGTAGGCCAGATGCTCGCCAGCAAACGGCTTCGGGTCCACGCCAAGCTTACGCAATGCCTGGTCGCTGCATACATTGCCTTGCATCAGCATGCTCAACTGGTCGCGGGTGATCGGAAAGAACTCGAACCGGTCGAGCAGGGTCGCGGCGGCGGAGATGCCAACTGCCGGGGCGGGGAGCATCAGCTTCTTGCGATCCATGGCGCTGGCCAGCCGGGTGAGAATCTGCCGCCAGCTGAGTGTCTCCGGTCCTCCCAGTTCGTAAGTCTCTCCGATGGTCTCTGGCAGGCTGAGTGCGCGAACGAAAGCCGTGGCGACATCTTCAACATGCACCGGGGAGAGCTCGAAACTGCCGGCATCGGAAGGATTCAGTCCTTCGAAAAAGAGCGGGGCTGGCAGTGGAGATCCGATGATGTCCCGGGTCAGTGCACTTGCAAACTCGTCACGACCGCGCGGGTCTCCGAAGACAACCGAGGGTCGAAACACGGTGCCATCGAGACTGGAGTTACGCAGGTATTGCTCGGCGGCAAGTTTGCTCGACTGATACGGCGTGTCGTCGGCGTCAACACCGTTGGCGCTCATCAGGACGAAGCGACGGACCCCGACTTTCTCCGCGACCTGTATCGCGCGGACAGCAGCTGCGCGCTGCAGCTCGTCGAAAGTGATGCCGAGACGCGGATTCTCGCGAAGGATGCCGACGTTGAAGATGACCGCATCTGCCCCGACCAGCAGGTTCTCAATGGCGGCATCGTCAGAGAGGTCGCCAGACACCGTTTCGCAAGACTCGGGCTGGCGCACGCGCGCCTCGCTGCCTGGTCTGACCAGGACAACCGGTTTCATGCCGACCTCGATTAGCTCATCGATCAGATAGCTTCCAACAAAGCCAGTACCGCCTATTAATGCCACGCGCATTTTGCCGACCCTCCTGATTTCAGGTTGTGAACGTTCATCGAGCGAGACTCCGTTCCGTTGATGCCGGGGTAGTGAAACCACCGGCGTTGGTTACTTGTCTATTAAAAACCAAAACAAAAACTAGACAAATTCCCGTGTTCTGGACAAGCGAGCATCCGCGTAAACCACAATTTCTGAGTATGGTTACCAAAGTCGAATGCCCTTAAATGTAACTGAGTGTTTTACTCGGGTAATGGAGGGTGCAGTGGCTTCTGCAGCACAGGATTTCGACACGCTGGTTGAACAGGGTTACGAGCATGGGTTCGTGTCCGACGTCGAATCGGACGTCATCCCACCGGGCCTCGACGAGGAGGTGATCCGATTCATATCGGCGCGCAAAAACGAGCCGGAATGGGTACTCGACTATCGCCTCAAGGCGTACAGACATTGGCTGGGCATGCCAAAGCCGAAATGGGCGTCGGTCGATTACCCGGAGATCGATTTCCAGGCGATCTCCTACTTCGCGGCGCCGAAGCAACAGGACGGTCCGAAGAGTCTTGACGAGGTCGATCCGGAACTCCTGCGCACATACGAGAAGCTGGGAATTCCTCTGGAGGAACAAAAGGCCCTGGCCGGGGTTGCCGTGGACGCGGTTTTCGACAGTGTGTCGGTGGCGACGACCTTCCGCGAGAATCTTGCTGAAGCCGGGGTGATCTTCTGCTCCATTTCCGAGGCGGCGCAAGAGCACCCCGAGCTTTTGAAGAAGTATCTCGGGTCTGTTGTCCCTCACACGGACAATTATTACGCTGCGCTGAACTCGGCCGTGTTCACAGACGGCACCTTCGTTTTTGTGCCCAAGGGTGTTCGTTGCCCGATGGAATTGTCGACCTACTTCCGCATCAATGCGCGCAACACCGGGCAGTTTGAGCGCACCCTGATCGTTGCGGAGGAGGGGGCGCATGTGAGCTACCTCGAGGGTTGCACGGCACCTATGCGCGACGAAAATCAGCTGCACGCTGCAGTCGTGGAACTCGTGGCGCTGGAGGACGCGCAGATCAAGTACTCCACCGTACAGAATTGGTACCCGGGCGATGCTGAGGGCAAGGGTGGCATCTACAACTTCGTCACCAAGCGCGGTGATTGTCGTGGCGATCGCTCGAAGATTTCCTGGACACAGGTGGAGACCGGTTCCGCGATCACCTGGAAGTATCCGAGTTGTATCCTGCGTGGCGCGGATTCCGTGGGAGAGTTCTACTCCGTCGCGGTGACCAAGGGTCGCCAACAGGCCGATACCGGCACCAAGATGATTCATGTCGGGCCGAACACCCGCAGCACCATCGTCTCCAAGGGCATCTCTGCC
>JAAUXZ010164731.1_pt1 | contig 14348 bp, 11 predicted proteins | sample 7278131 | NCBI WGS metagenome assembly JAAUXZ01 (sample SAMN14350119, study PRJNA611818) | marine sediment metagenome | isolation source: surface marine sediment (3m) | place: French Polynesia: Moorea | collected 2018-08
CAGGCCACGATCGCGCGCTGGGCGGCGTCGCCGCGCAGCGCCCACAGCACGCCGGCCGCCGTGGTGCGGCGCTCGGCGTCGAGCGCCACGCGCGGCTGCCCATACCAGCGCGAGAGCAGCTCGCTCGTCCACTCGAGGGTGCGGTCGAGGTGGCACAGGTTGCAGGCGTTGGGACGTCCGGTCTCCGCCGTGACCGCCGCGCTCGGGCTGTCGACGCGGTGGCTGCGCATGGCGACGAAGAGGCCATAGGTCGTGTGCGGAATGTGGCAGTTGGCGCAGCGGCTGCCCTCGGAGCCCTCGTCGTGGTGGCTGTGCTCGGCGACGCGGTCGCGATAGCTCTCGTGGCACTGGAGACACGACTCGTCGCCCTCGAGCCCGGCGGCGAGCTGGTCGGAGGGGGCCTCGTAGCCGTGCATCGCGTGGCAGGAGAGACAGGTCATGTCGCCGCGCTGGAAGCAGGGCGACTCGATCATGCCGTTGTACTCGCGGCCGGCCACACGCATCGTGCCGTCGGCCCAGAAGCGCCCGCGCAGCGCGTCGGGCTCGTTCTCGAGATAGCGGAGCAGGAGCGGGTCTTCCGGTGGTCGTTCGTAGCGGAAGACGGCGCGGCTCGGGGGCAGCTCGTCGCCTGCACGGAAGTCGGTGCCCGTATTCCTCCACGCGGCCGGGTCCGGCGACTCGCCGAAGCTGTGGCACTGCCCGCACACGGCAGACGAGCGCTGCGGGTCGAGGCGCGCGGGGTTCACGATGGTGGGGTCGCCGCCGTCGCCGTTCGCGAGGTGGTGGCGGTAGCGGCGCAGCGGCGATCGGTTGGCGCGCACGTGCTCCTCGCCCGGGCCGTGGCAGGCCTCGCAGGCGATGCCCAGCTCGGCGGAGCGACTGGCGAAGTCCTGCCCGTCGAAGCGGGGCTGCGTGGCCACCGAGTGACAGCCGAAGCAGCCGGTGTTCCAGACGAGCGGCGGGTTGGGCTCGTCGCGCGCGGGGCCGAGGAAGGAGTCCTGCACCGGAACCCAGCGTCCCTCGTCCACCAGCCAGACCCAAGGCACCTGCACCAGCGCGCCGTTGTCGGGGCTGTCGCGGTGCAGCGCGCCCTCCTTGGGTCGCCGCACCCAGTAGTTCTGGAGGTGGTGCGAGCCGGTGGTCATCACCACCCGGGCCTCGATCCGTGGCGGTCGGGCGGGCTTGTCCGGCGAGGGGTCGATGAGCCAGAGGGGGTCGGCCATGTCCGCCCAGAACTCGTCGCCGCGTCGCTCGAGCCGGGTGGTGAAGCCGCGGCTCTCGAGGGTCACGTCGTCGAAGCGGGCCAGCACCGTCTGGGGCGTGGCCCGCTGCGTCATGCTGCGGTGGTAGGAGCGGTGCCAGGCGTCGTAGGCATCGGGGTGGCACGCGCGGCAGGTGTCCGAGGACACGAAGCCGCCTTCGTCGAGCACGGCGGGCACGGCGGCGTCGAGCGCGGCATCCCCGCCCGGCTTCCAGAGAACGAACCCGGCCAGGGCCAGCGCCCCGCAGCCCGCGGCGACCGCCACCAGGCTCCGGCTCCCCCGCCGGGCCAGCACGCTGACCGCCGCGAGCAGGACGGCGAGGAAGAGCAGGCGTTCCAGTCAGCAGGCCCTCATCGGCAGGTGGGGAATGCCGTCCTCAGCATAACCGGGGCCCGTGACCTCGAAGCCGAGCGAGCGGTAGAAGCCCTCGAGGTGGGCCTGGGCCGAGACTTGGATCGGCCCGGCGCCGAAGGTCTCGCGCGCCCGGCGCATGCCCAGGGCCACGAGCTCGCGGCCCCAGCCCCGCCGGCGCACCTGCTCGGCGATCACGATGCGGGAGAGCACGATGGGGTCGGCGCTGCCCGGAGGCCGGGCGCGCAGATACGCCACGAGCCGGCCGTGGTGCCAGCCCAGCAGGTGCCAGGCCCCCGCGTCGAGCCCGTCGGCGTCGAGATAAGGGCACGCCTGCTCCACCACGAACACCCGCTGACGGAGCGCGAGAGCCGCGTAGAGATCCCCCAGGGTCAACCCCTCCAGCTCCGACCACTGCCAGCGCACCGCGTCAGGGTACCGGGAAGACGGCGAGAAAAGATTGGACTAAGGTCCAATCATAGTTTAGACTCGGGTCCAATGAGTTCGACGGAAGCCGCTTCGACCTCCAAGAGAGACCAGAACCGGGCCGAGCAGCGCGAGCGGATCCTCGACGCGGCCAGGCTCCTCTTCACGAGCCGCGGCCCCGACCGGGTGACCATGGCCGAGGTCGCCGAAGAGGCGGGCGTCGCCCGGGCCACGGTCTTCAACTACTTCCCTTCGAAGTACGCGCTGGTGGAGTCGATCACGGAGGAGGTGCTCGCCTACTACCGCGGCATGCTCCAGGCGGCGCTGGAGGACGAGAAGAGCTCGACGGCGGCCATCGTGCGCGCGCTCTTCTCGCACATGGGCGCGGGTATCGAGATGGCCCACCCCTTCTACCGGGGCGTCTTTCGCGAGATCGTGAAGATCCAGGTGGGCATCGACGAGGGGAGCGCAGCCCAGCGCACGCGCGAGGGCGCTCTGGACCTGCTCGAGAAGCTGCTGCGCCGCGGTCAGGAGCGCGGCGAGCTGGCTCCCGGGCTGGCGCCAGCGGACCTGGCGGTCGTCTTCGACGCCGTCGGCAACGGCACGATTTTGCACTGGCTCTACCAGGGGATGCCCGGCTCGCTGCGCGAGCGCATGGAGCGCGCGGCCGAGATCTTCCTGGGACCCGTGGTGGTCGCGGGCGACAGCGGGCTCTCGGAGTCGCTGCCGGACCTGGCGCCCCCCGGCTTCGACCCGTCGCGCCCGGTGACGGCGGTGCGAACCCCACGCTGACGCCCCGGACGAGAGGAGCCCGCCATGACGAAGAGACCGCCGGACGGCATCGAGATCCCGCCGGTCCCGCCCTGGCCGATGCGCTGGCGCCGCTCGCTGCGCGCGCTGCGCGAGCTGCTGGACGACCCCGAGGACACGCAGAAGGCCTCCGACGTCTTCTACGCCATCGGCTACCACGACTGCGAGCGCCGCTTCCGCCGCTTCGCGGCGAGCGACACCGGCCGGCGGCTGCTCGCCGAGCGGCCCGACCTCTGCGCCGCGCTCTCGGACCGCGAGGCCCTGCTGCGCCTGCCCGAAGGCAGCCTGGGCCGCGCCTACCTAGACTACATGGACCGCAACGGCTATGACCCGGCCACGCTCGTCGAGATGGAGCGCCGCGTGCAGGCGCGCTGGCAGCGCGAGGAGGGGCTGCCCATCATGGACCCGCTGCGTGGCTGGTACCAGGAGCGGATCATGCTGACCCACGACCTCTTCCACGTGCTCACCGACTACGGTACCGACCACGTCGGCGAGGCCACGCTGCTGGCCTTCACCTTCGCGCAGATGCGCGGCCGGGCCCAGGCGCTCGTCACCTTCGGGGCGGCCCTCGAGGTCTTTCGCGCCCTCGGCCCGGCCTGGCTCCGCTACGACTGGGCGGCCTGGCGCCGCGGCCGCCGCGCGAGCTGGCTGGTGGCCTGCCCCTGGGAGGAGCTGCTGCCGCTGCGGCTCGACACGGCGCGCGCGCTGCTGGGCGTCGAGTCGCCGGAGCGCGCGCACCCGGGCGGCATCCTGCGCGGACGCATCACCTCCTCGCGCGAGTTCGTTCCGATCTAGCCGTGGGGGTCCATATCCATCGCTGCGCGGCGCTGGTCGCCGCGGCCCTGCTGCAGCTCCCGGGCGCCGCCCCGGCCAGCGAGTCCTCCGCGCAGCGCGAGCTGAGTGCGGCCCGCGAGCCCTCTGCGCAGCCCAACCTGGCCGCCGAGCTCGAGCGCGAGGCCCGGCCCGACCTCGCGCGTCTCTGGACGGAGGGCACGCGCCTGGTTCAGGAGGCGCGCGCCGACGAGCGCCAGCGTCCCGAGGCGGCGATCGACGGCTACCTACGCGCGGCCCGCATGTTCGAGGCGCTCACGCGCGAGCGCCCCGACCTCTCGCTCGTGTGGTGGCACGGCGCGCGAGCCTGGTGGGCGGCGGGCGACACGCAGCCCCTCGACGCCGTCGAGGCGCGCGTCCGCTACTTCGAGCGCGCTAACGAGTTCTGCGCCCGGGGCCTCGAGGCGGATCCCGACTGTGCGGAGTGCATGCTCTGGAAGTTCGCGTCCATGGGCCGGCTGGGCACCACGCGCGGCGTGTGGACGGCCATGCGCCAGGTGCCCGAGATGGCCGGACTCCTCGACCGCGGGATCGCGCTCGCGCCCCCGGTCGCCGAAGGGGCCGACGACTCCACGCTCGGCAACCTCCACTACTCGAGCGCCATCTTCTACCGCGCGCTCCCGGACTGGTTCTGGATCGGCTGGATCCTCGGCGTGAGGGGCGACAAGGAGCGCGCCCTCGCGCACAGCCGCACGGCGCTCTCCCTGCACCCCGCCCGCATCGACTACCAGGTCGAGGTGGGCACGCAGCTGCTCTGCCTGGGCACCACCCGCGGCGACGACGTGCGCCTGGCCGAGGGCAAGGACGTGATGCGGGCGGCCGTGGCGCGCGACCCCGAGACCCAGGACGACGACCGCGAGATCCACGCCGCGCAGATCATGCTCGAGAGCCCCGGGAAGGCCTGCGGCTACTCGGGGGACAAGTGGCTCGAGATCGACGGCAGCGACGCGCGTCGCGCCGCCAGCCGTGCGGGGCTCGGGCCCTGAGAGAGTGGGCCGGCGCCCTGGGGGTCGCCAACGAGCCGAACCGGGATCTCGGCGGGCTGCTCTCGCTCGCCCTCGACGACGGGCACACGAGCTCCGCGCCGGAGGTGGCAGAAGAGATGGCCCAGGCCGGCTACACGCTCGACGCCAGCCACGACTTCCTCGCCGTGCAGATCTTCCAGGTCTACGCGCCCGCTGGCGATGATCGCTGAGACGGGCGCGAGGCAGCCCGCGGCGCGCCGCGCCGCCGGCGCCGTCGCGAAGATCGGCGCCTTCACCGCCTGCTGCGTGCTGGTGTCGAACGCCGTCGGCAGCGGGATCTTCACGACGACGGGGTTCCTGGCGCGAGACCTCGGCGACCCGCGCTGGATCCTCGCGCTCTGGGCGATGGGGGGCGTGCTGTCGCTGGCCGGAGCCCTCTCCTATGCCGAGCTCGGGGCGGCGCTGCCGCGCGTGGGCGGCGAGTACGTCTACCTGCGCGAGGCCTTCGGCCCCGGCGTCGCCTTCCTGAGCGGCTGGACCTCCTTCACCATGGGCTTCGGTGCAGCGATCGCGGCGTCGGCGATCGGCTTCGCGCAGTACCTGATGGTGCTGCTGCCCGACCGGCTCGCGCCCACGAGCCCGGCGCCCTTCGCGGTGGGGCTGGTCTGGCTCCTCACCGCCGTGCACCTGCTGGGCGTCGAGCGCGGGGGGAGCTTCCAGCGCTGGGTCACCGTGCTCAAGATCGGTGGCGTGATCGTGTTGCTGGGCGTGGCGTTCGGCAGCGGCGGCGGAGACTGGGGTCACCTGGGCCAGGCCGATCCCTCGACGACCCCCGCGCTCGGTGCGGCCGCGGTCGGTCTCGTCTTCGTGCTCTACTCCTACTCCGGCTGGAACGCGGCCGCCTACATCGCCGCCGAGATCCGGAGCCCGGAGCGAAACCTCCCGCTCGCCCTGGTCTCGGGCACGATCTTCGTGGCGCTGCTCTACCTGGCCGTCAACCTGCTCTACTTCTACGCACTTCCCGCGTCGGCGCTCGCGGCCGAGCCGGTGCTGCCGGTGGCCGAGAAGGCCGCGTCGGCGCTGCTGGGTCCGCCGGCCTCGGCGGCCGTGAGCGCCCTGCTGTGTCTCTCCATCGCCGGCGCCGCCAGCTCCATGGTATGGACCGGCCCGCGGGTCACGAGCGCCATGGCGGAAGACGGCGCGGTGCCCGCGGTGCTCGGACGCACCTCGGCGGCGGGCGCGCCCATCGCCGCCACCCTGCTCCAGTGCCTCTGGGTCACGTTGCTCCTGCTCACCGGCAGCTTCGAGCAGCTCGTCGTGTACGGCGGCCTCGCCATCGCGCTCTTCGGCGCCACCGCGGTCGCGAGCCTCGTGGTGCTGCGCTGGCGCGCGCCGCAGCTGGTGCGGCCCTTCCGGGTGCCGGGCTACCCCTGGGTTCCCGCCAGCTTCATCCTCGCCACCCTTTGGATCGCCGGCCATGCGCTGATGGAGCGCCCCGCCGAAGCGTTCCTCTCGCTGGCGACGGTGGCCCTCGGCCTGCCGCTCTATCTCGTCGCACGGAGGAGACGAAGCCCGTGAGGCGGCTCGCGATCGCTCTCGCCCTGCTCCCGCTCGCGCTCGTCGCCTGCACGAGAGACGTTCCCCCGGTCGAGGCCGACCCGACCTCGCTGCGCATCCTCGCGCAGGGCAGCCTGGTGGGCTCCACCCTGGAAGGCGCGCACGCCTGGCGCGGCATTCCCTTCGCGAGGCCTCCGCTCGGGGAGCTGCGCTGGCGCCCGCCGCAGCCGCCGGAGCGCTGGCCCGGGGTGCGCGAGGCGCTGGCCTTCGGGCCGATCTGTCCCCAGTTCGATCGCTCCTGGAAGCCCGGGGGCGACGAGGACTGCCTGGTGCTCAACGTCTACGCGCCGCGCTTCGCCCCCGATCGCGTTCCGCGGGGCGCGGAGCGCCTGCCGGTGATGGTCTACATCCACGGCGGCGGGCAGAGCATCGGGTCGTCGCACTTCGCGGTGGGCTCGCGGCTGGCGGCCGAGAACCGGGTCGTGGTGGTGACGGTGCAGTACCGGCTCGGGGTGCTGGGCTGGTTCTCGCACCCGGCGCTCCAGGCCGACGCCATGACGCCGGACGAGCGCTCCGGCAACTGGGGAACCCTCGATCTGATCCGCTCCCTCGAGTGGGTGCGCGACAACGTGTCGGCCTTCGGGGGCGATCCCGGCAACGTCACGATCTTCGGGCAGTCGGCGGGGGGCATCAACGTGTTCGCCATGCTGCTGTCGCCGCGCACGAAGGGTCTCTTCCACCGCGCGATCTCGCAGAGCGGCTTCAGCACCACCTTCAGCCGTGCCCAGGCCGAGCACTACGCCGACGCCCCCGAGCCCGGCGACGAGGCCAGCTCGCGCGAGCTGGTGCTGATGCTGCTCGAGCGAGACGGCCGTGCGGCCGACCGCGCAGCGGCGAAGGTCCTGGCCCGCGAGATGAGCGACGCCGAGACCGCCGCCTACCTGCGCAGCAAGACCGCCCGCGAGCTGATCGAGCCCTTCCGCGGCGCGCCCGGCTCGATCGGCGGCATCTACGTGGCGCCCTTCTCGATCCGCGACGGGAGCGTGCTCCCTGCCGAGCCGGCCGAGACGCTCCTCGCCCGGGGCCGCTACCACCGCGTGCCCATCGTGCTGGGCACCAATCGCGACGAGAACAAGGCCTACCTGCTGGTGACCTCGCCCTACGTGTCCCGCCTCGGGCAGGTGCCGCTGCGCGTCTCCGACTGGCGTCGCTACGAGCAGGTCGCGGAGTACGGGGCGCTCCTCTGGAAGGCCCTCGGCGCCGACGAGCCGGCCAGCGCGATCCGCCGCCACCAGGGGGCCGTGTGGGTCTATCGCTGGGACTGGGACCAGGAGGCGGGCCCCCCGTGGATCGACTTCTCCCAGCTCCTCGGGGCGGCGCACGGCACCGAGCTGCCCTTCGTCTTCGGCTCGCCGGAGGAGGCCGGCGAAGCCGGCCTCCGCGCAGCGAGGCGCAGCCGAGCGAAGCTCACTCGGTCATGCGCCGAACTTGATGTGGAGGCCGCCGTCCACCGGGATGACGGCGCCGTTCTGGAAGGACGACGCGGGCAGCACCAGGCTCAGCGTGATCTGCGCCACCTCCTCCGGGTCGCCGTAGCGGCGCAGCGGCACGCGCCGGCGCGCGAAGATGGCCTTCTGCTCGTCGGGGATCGCGGCGGTCATGCCCGTCTCGATGGGCCCGGGGCAGATGGCGTTCACCGTGATGCCCTCGCGTCCGAGCTCCACGGCGAGCCCGCGCGTGAGCCCCACCACCCCGTGCTTGCTGGCGGTGTAGGGGCTGTTGAAGCGCGTGGCGCCCAGGCCCTCGGTCGAGGCGATGTTCACGATGCGGCCGGCGTCGGACTTGCGCAGGTGGGGGAGCGCCGCGCGGATCAGGTGCACCTGCGCCTCGAGGTTCACCGCCAGGGTGCGGCTCCAGACGTCGAGGTAGCTCTCGTGGTCGAAGGGAGCGAGGCCGGCGTAGCCCGCGTTGTTGACCAGGATGTCGAGCTGAACCCAGTGCGCCGTGAGGTCGGTGACGAGGGCCTCCAGGGCCTCGCGGTCCGTGACGTCGAGCGCGCGGTGCCAGACGGCGCCGCCGGCGGAGCGGATCTCCTCGGCCACGGCCTCGAGCTTGCCCTCGTCGAGGTCGACGATGCCGACGCGAGCTCCCTCGTCGGCGAAAAGATGCGCAGTGGCGCGTCCCATCCCGCTCGCCGCCCCGGTGACCAGGGCGACGCGGCCTTCGATGGAGCGGCTGAGTCGGGTGAGACGCGTCATGTGGGGGTCCTCCGGCCGCGACTTTACACCGCGCGAAGCTCCCGGGTCATCGTGGGCTCGGAACGGGAGCCTCGACGCGGCCGCAGCGACTACTCGGCCACTCCGCTGGCTGGCTCCAGAGCCATGCGCTGGTCGATGAGGGACGCAGCGTAATCCGCCAGGAAGGCGTGCCCCATTGGACTGTAGTGACCGTCGCACTCCCAGCTCAGGAAGGGATACCGGTACGCGTTCTTCTCCTGCATCCAGGAGATCGCTTCCGCCACCGGATGATGATACTCCGCGCCACTATCCTCCCACGCTTCCCGCTGCGCCTCGACGACCTGCGCCGGTCCGGAGGAGTCGAAGTCGCGGACGAGCAGGGTCTGCACGACGATCAGGTCCGTCTCCAGGCGACGCATCATTTCTCGGCAGAGAGCTCGATAGGTCCGAATGCGCTTGCGCTCTTCCGCCGTGTGGTCGGGAGCGGACTGCTCGGCCCGATCTCGCTCGATCGCCTCGCGTGTCTTCAGGGCTCTACGGAGGCCCCGCCAGATTCGATGGGCTCCGCTCGCCCGAAACGCCTCGGAGAGCTCCGATCTTCGGCTCGATTCGTAGCGTTCGAAGCGGTCGAGATCCTGCTCGACGGCTCGAAGTCGCCCCTCGTCGTCGACCGTATAGGTGGGGTGATACCAGCGCTCATCGTTGATGGGTGAGCGCCAGTCGTAGCTGTCGTTGAGGTCGTTGGTGGTCACGAAGTAGAGCACCAGGTCGACGTCGTATGGCCGGATCTTGCGCGCATAGGTCACCAGGTGCTGTGCCAGGCCCGTCGACTGCACCGAGAAGTTGAGGAACTCGAACCGGTCGCCGTACCTGCGCTGGAGGATCTCGTGGATGACGTCCTCGTCGTCGACCTGCAGCCCTTCCGTCATGGAATCCCCGAGGATCGCGATACGCGTGACTCCCTCGGGCTTGTCGAAGCTGAACTCCCGGGACCCGCGCAGCCCTTCGGAGTTGAAGGACACCGCGGATCTCCAGCAGGAGTGAGCGAGTGTGTGACGTATCGAGGTCGGATGGCGCAAGCCGTAGACCCGATCCGGAATCATCGCCCAGGACGTGCTCCTCGCGCTCGGGATGAGATTCAGGGGATCCAGCACACCTCGGGCGACGGCCTCCAGGAGCGCCACGAAGAGGGCGAAGTTCACGAGGATCAGTGCAGCAGCTCGCCCGATCCTTCTCGACGGGGAGGTCGGCGCCCTCTTCGCCTCCACCACTAGCTCGCTCTGGCGGCGGTCTCGCCCGTCAGGCCGACCGGCACGGCGCTGGCGCGACTCCGATCGAATCGAAGGCGCTCACGGCGCTTCGGCGTCGTCCGTGCGGGGCGCTGGCTCGAACACGAACCCCTCGTAGCCCTTGTCGGTCACTTCGGAGATGCGCTGGTAGTACAGGCTGCCACCCAGGTACGCGGAGAAGTAGCGGGGCTTGCCGGGGATGTTCGCGCCCGTCCACCAGGAGTCGGTGCGAGGGAAGAGAGTTGCGTTGGCGAGCGCGCTGACTTCGGTGGCCCAGGCCTCTTCACTCTCGGTCGTGGGCTCGATGGCACCCAGCTCCTGCTCGCGTAGATGGCGCAAGCACTTGCCGATCCAGTCCAGCTGGCGCTCGGCGCCGAGCGGCATGTTGTAGAACACGCCGGGCGACCCGGGACCGTGGATCATGAAGAGGTTGGGGAATCCCGCGATCGTGAGACCGAGATAGTTGTGGAAGCGGTCCTGCCAGCGCTCCTTCAGGCTCGTGCCGCCGCGTCCCTTGGGGTCGAGACGCAGCATCGAGCCGCTGATCGCGTCGAAGCCGGTCGCCAGCACGAGCACGTCGATGGGGTGGTCGCCCGTCCGCGTCACGACGCTCGTGGGCGTGAAGCGCTCGATGGGGTCCTCGCGCAGGTCGACCAAGGTGACGTTGTCGCGGTTGAAGGCCTCGAAGTAGCCACCATCGAGGATCGGCCGCTTGGTCATCACGAAGTGGTCGGGCATCAACTTGTCCGCGGTCTCGGGGTCGCGCACGATCTCGCGGATCTTGTCGCGTACGAAGTCGGCCATCGAGGCGTTGGCTTCCTCGTTGAGCGCGATGTCGTTGTAGCCGTTCAGGAAGAACCCGAAGCCACCGCGCTGCCACAGCCTCTCGAAGAGGGCGCGGCGCTCTTCGGGGGTGTCGTCGAGAGCCATGCGCGTGTGGGTATCGAAGGGGAAGCCTCCGGGGTGCGCGTACATCTTCGCGCGGACGGCTTCCCAGTCCTTCCTCGCTTCGGCCATCTCTTCGGGCGTGATGGGGCGGTTCCCGGCAGGGAAGGCGTACTGGGGCGTGCGCTGCAAGACCGTCACGTGCTCGGCTTCGCGGGCGATCTCGGGGATCGACTGGATCCCCGAAGAGCCCGTCCCGATCACGGCGACGCGCTTGCCCTCGAAGGAGACCGGCTCGTGCGGCCAGCGGCCGGTGTGGTAGCACTCGCCCGCGAAGTCGTGGATCCCCGGGATGTCGGGCATGTTCGCGGTCGAGAGGGCGCCCACCGCGCAGATGAGGAACGGGGCGGAGGCGCGCACGCCGGTGTCGGTCTCCACCGTCCAGCGCTGCGCGGCTTCGTCGTAGCGGGCGTCCTGCACCCAGGTCTCGAACTGGATGTCGCGGCGGAGGTCGAAGCGATCGGCGACATGCTCGAGGTAGGCCAGCACCGCGGACTGCTCGGACTGGGTCTCGGCCCAGTCCCATTCCTGCATGAGCTCTTCCGAGAAGGTGTAGCAGTAGAAGGGGCTGCCCGGGCCATCCACCCGTGCACCCGGGTAGCGGTTGTACCACCAGGTACCACCGACGTCGCTGGCACCGTCGTACACGCGGACAGAAAGCCCCATCTCGCGCAGGTGGTGGAGGGCGTACATGCCGCTGACGCCCGCTCCGATGACCACCACGTCGTAGTGCTCGGTCGCCCCGCTCTCTCGCGGTCGCTGATTCGTGCTCGTCATTCCCTGCTCCTGCTCACCAAGCCTGCTCTCCGAGCCTGATCACCGAGCGACCTGGGTCTTCTGCGCGCCGAGGCGCCCGTGCTCGAACCCGTCCGCCGCTCGCTCGTCGCGAGGAAGCTTACCGGGGTTCGCGGGGCCGTGCCGGTCGCGGCATCGAAGGCCTCCGTCTGGCGTGGATGCTCCTCTTCGGTGTGCTGCTGCCTCTACCCGCGTCGGCGGACGGGCTGGTTGGGCTCGCCGGCGCCAGGTAGCGTCGTCCACGGCTGATCCTGTAGGAGAGAAACCATGCGCACGACCACGCCCGACCGTCCCTCCCTCGAGCTCGACGACTACTCGGGGTCCTTCCAGCCCGACCTCCACATCTCGGACTTCTCGAAGGAAGGGTTGATGAAGCTGGTCGAGATCGGTGGTTCGATCTACGGCGCGGTGAACCGCCAGTGGTACCGGGCCGCCATCAAGCGCTTCGGCCAGGAAGTCGCCGACGAGATGCACCACGAGGTCTGGTTCGCCGACGGCGGTGCCGGCGACCACGAGAACCGCACGATCTCCAAGCTGATGGGCTTCGAGAACGACGACGACGAGACCGCCGCCATGAAGGTGTGGCAGTGCCTGCCGGCGATGAGCACCCGGATGACGCTCACCTTCGAGCAGAAGGGCGAGCACGAGTGGGAGATGTATACGCCGCAGTGCGACGTGCCCGAGCAGGGCGAGAAGGGTGGCCCCGAGCTACTGGACTACATGTGCAACAAGATCTGTGGCCACCTCGAGCTCTTCGGCTTCCGCCACGGCGCGGCTCGCTGGAACGAGAAGATCCGCATCGACCCGACGAAGCTGCCCCCGCGCGAGAGCAGGGACGAGCCGCACTGCCGCTGGACGATCAAGCTGACCGAAGAGCGCGTCGACTATGCCGCCGATCCGGGTGACTACGTGAACGAGCACGGGCTCCAGCGCGACGCCGACGCCGAGATCGTGAACCACGAGGCCGGGAAGTACTCACGGAAGAGCCGCCGGCGCCCCTGACCGGGGCCCCCTCGGGCCTCGGTCGTGCGGCGAGTGCCTGGCGGTACCTCGGCGCCGCTTGCCGTCTCAGTAACGGCTCATCACGAGCTGCGCGAACTCCTGGATCTCGCGCACCGGGTCGTCGGTCACCTGGAAGGCGAAGTGGCGCAGCCCGCTTGCCTCGAGGCTGCGGATGCGTTCGATGACCGCGTCCGGCTCGCCAGCGACGGCCACGGCGTCGACCAGCTCCGGCACGAGGAACTCGCGTTCGTCGGGCCTCGCGTAGAGGAGATGGCCCTCGTGCAGGGTCAGGTGGCGGGTGTCTTCGGGAAGCGCGCTCGCGTACTCGCGGTAGCGCTCGATCACCCCGGCCACCGCAGGGCCCGGCGGAAGCAGGTCGCCGCCCCACTCGACCTGCACGTGCAGGAAGTTGGTGATGAAGGGGGCCACACGGTTCAGGATGCGCGGGCTGGCCGTGCTCTCGCCGGGACGAAGCAGTGCCAGTGGGAAGATGCCCTTGGACGGGATGGAGTCGGCGTCGCGTCCCGCCCGGACGGCGCCCTTCGCCAGGAGCTCCCGCGCCCCTCGCAGGATCTCCGGAGAGACGTTCCAGGTGAGATGGCCGTCGGCCTCCTCCCCGGTGAACTCGAGGGTCTGCGGCCCCAGTGCCGAGACGGTGATGGGGATCTCGTCGCGGAGGTTCAGGAACCCGTGGTCCCGATGCAGGAAGCGCACCGTTCGCTGCTCGCCCTCGGCCTCGAGCACGCCCGTCTCCCCGCGCAGCAGCGTGCGGATCAGCCGGATCTCGCGCTTCATCCGGCCGAGCCTTAGCGGCGGCAGCCCCATGGTGAGGCGCGCGGTGTTGCCCGCTCCCACGCCCAGCTCCACCCGCCCGGGCGCGAGCTGGGCGATGGTGGCGATCGAGTGGGCGATGACCGGCCCCATGCGCGTGCTCGGCACCGCCACCCCGGTGGCCAGGCGGATCCGTGAGGTGCGGTCGGCCGCCAGCGCCATCGTGGCGTAGACGTCCGAGTAGATCATCTGGGAGTCGTAGAACCAGGCGGTGCGGAAGCCCAGCGATTCGGCCAGGGCCACCAGGTCGTGATCGCCCACGCGGGAAGGAAAGACGACGCCGAACTCCATGGGAATCCTCCGACGAGAGAGCCGACGGGCCCGGGCATTCTACACCGCGGGTCGGGGAGCGGTCGGGCCGTGGCGCCGCTCTTCCGGGTGAGAGGCTTCAGCGGCTGCGCCTGGCTGCCGCCACCGGAATCCAATAGAACTTCCTGGCTGCGCTCGATTCCAGGCCGGTCATCGAGTGGCTGCCCGCGAAGGGCGCCTCGCGCTTCGGGTCCAGACCCGACGCCGGGCCCTCGACGCGCCACAGCGGCTCCCAGCATCCGTGCGCTTCCAGTCGGGCGCGGACCTCGTGCCGGTGCGGCTCGGACAGCTCTTCGAAGTGGCGCCGCAGCTCCTCGAGGCACCAGACGCGATAGCGCGCGGTGCGGATTCCCCGGTAGGGCGCGCCCTCGATGTCGACATCGAAGTGGCTCTGGCCCGCCTTCCAGGCTTCGGCGTTGGCGCACAGGTAGGGCAGATAGGCCGAACCGATCGAAGCGAGGATCGGCCCCCAATCGTCGGGGACCTGCCGCAGGAGCTCGCCGCCCGTCACACTGGCGCGCGCATTCCAGACACGTGCGACCCACTCGAAGACGCCGGGAGCCGTCTCGCGCATGATGCGCGCGCTTGGCGGGTCCATGGCGAAGTGGCGGAACATGGGGCCGAAGAAGCCGAAATCGGCGAGGCTCGGTCGCGTTCCGAGCAGATACGGGCGCGTCTCAAGGATCGCGCCGAGCTGGGCCAGCGAGTCGAGGTAGATCTTCTCGACGTGGTCCCAGG
>JAAUXZ010006898.1_pt1 | contig 14336 bp, 10 predicted proteins | sample 7278131 | NCBI WGS metagenome assembly JAAUXZ01 (sample SAMN14350119, study PRJNA611818) | marine sediment metagenome | isolation source: surface marine sediment (3m) | place: French Polynesia: Moorea | collected 2018-08
AGGTCCAACGAATCTTTTTATTTTCGATCAGCGGTTTTTCAAACCGTTCATATATCCTGTATATCAGAGACTCTTTATCGCTTTCTTCCGGATCTCTTTGGGCTTTTTGGTCTTTTTCCTTTAAAAAGAGGTAGCCCAGGTATGGCGTAATGGTAAGGGCTACAAAAAGGGACAGGATCATGGCAATGGATGCACCGATTGGCATGGGCGACATATAAGGACCCATTAATCCCGAAACAAAGGCCATGGGTAATACTGAGGCAATTACAGTAAACGTGGCCAGAATCGTGGGATTGCCAACTTCGTTAATCGCATACAAAGCGGCCTGCCTGAACGGCAAGCGTTTCATTTTAAAATGCCGGTGCATGTTTTCTGCTATGATTATACTATCATCCACCACAATACCGGTTACAAACACCAATGCGAATAGGGTGATCCGGTTTAGCGTATAATCCAGCATATAATAGCTTAAAAGGGTAAGGGCAAAGGTTATGGGTACAGACAGGAAGACAACAAGCCCTCCCCTCCAGCCCATGGCCAGCATAACCACAAAGGTCACAGCTATTATCGCCCCAATTAAGTGCAGGAGCAACTCCGATACTTTTTGCGAAGCGGTCTGCCCATAATTTCGGGTTACTTCAATATGTACTTCATCCGGAATTAGACTTGTCTTAAGATAGGCTACCTTATCCAAAATTTGCTCTGAAATCTTCATCGCATCTGCTCCTTTTCTCTTGGCAACAGATAAGGTAACTGCAGGATATGCTGCAGGGTAGTCAGAAACCTTTGGACTGGCAGCACCAAAACCCAGGTTTACATAATTGTCAGGACGTCCCGGACCATCAGCTACGTTAGCTATTTGCTTCAAATAAATGGGGCGGTTATCCTGAATCCCAACTACCAGATTTTCAACATCTTCGAGAGATTTTAGAAACTCTCCTGTAGCTACCGTATATTCTGTGTCATTACGATTAAAGGTCCCACTGGATAATCCCTGGTTGTTTGTCTGTATCATTTGGGCCACGGAAAGGAAATCCAGGCCGCTGGCAGCAGTTTTCTCCTTATCCAATAGTACGCGTAATTGGCGACTACGACCTCCTATTTCCGTGGTTGCTGAAACCTCGTCTACCTTTTCAACTTCATGCCTAAGTTCCTGGGCTATTTGCCTGAGCTGGTAGTCGTCGTATAGTTCGCTCCACAGAGTCAAACCCAAAATGGGCACGTCATCAATCGCTCTGGTTTTTACAAGCGGAAAGGTCACCCCACGAGGCATGATATCCATGTGCTTATTGATCTCGTTATAGAGTTTCACGAAAGAGCGCTCAATATCTTCCCCAACGTAAAACTGGACGATCACCATGGCCTTTTCCTCCATCGCAGTAGCATAGACATATTCTACACCCTTGATGTTGGAAATTAGTTTTTCCAGCGGCTTAACTACCCTGGATTCCACCTCGGTTGGGCTTGCTCCGGGATACCCGACAAAAATATCGGCCATAGGGACATCAATCTGAGGCTCCTCTTCTCGAGGAATGAGAAAGGAACTATATACCCCAATGACCATGAAAACGATCATGAGCAAAACCGTTAGTTTTGATCCGATAAATGCCTTTGCGATTTTTCCTGCTATTCCCTCTTTCATATTGATAAGGCTTCTTGGTTGTAATGCATTAAATCAGGACTACTGTACCTGAATTTTTGCCCCGTTATATAATTTTCCCTCGGCGGCATAGATCACCCTGTCCTGATCATTGAGGCCGGATAAGACCGTGACACTGTCTCCCATAGTCCGTCCAAGCCGAATCCACCTCAATAAGGCTTTGTCCTGGGCAGATACGGTGTAAACACCGGTAAGCTGACCTTTATGGACAAGGATATGTGACGGGATGAGCAATACATCTTTCTTTCCTGCATCCCCAACCTCAATACCAACGCTGGCGTACATTCCGGACTTTACGGGTTCCCCGGTCGGCTCCAGGTGTACTTTCACCAGATACTGGCCTCCTGTATTTTTTGAAGAACTGCTCACTTCAGATACCCTGCCTTTTACCCATCGGTTCAAGGTTTTGAGATGAATACTTGCTTCCATATCCTGAGTGATCTTACTGATCTCTGATTCTGGTACCATGGCCACCACCTGAAATTGCTCTGGTGACTCAACCTCCACCAGTGGTGTACCAGGATTGGCAAGGTCTCCTTCCTTGACAAAAGTGTTGGTCACCACGCCATCAAAAGGTGCTCTGAGCCTTGCATAACTCATCTGTGCAACTACTTCCTCTTCCATTTGCCTGGCAGCTTCAAGATTGGCCCTGGCCATTTGATATTGCGCACTGATATCGTCCATCTCCTTTTGCGATGCGCTTTGCGCTTCGAACAGCGCTTTAAACCGCGCATGATCTTTTTCTGCATTTGCAAAGGCTGCCTCGGCCGCAAGGATATTGGCCCGTACCTGAGCTCTTTTTGCTGCGATGTCGGAATTATTTATCTCAATTAGGACAGTACCTTTTCGCACCTTATCCCCAGGCTTAACCCTAAGCTTTTGTACAAAACCCATTATCCGGGTGCTTATATTTGCACTTTGTACGGCTTCTATTGTCCCGCTGGCATATAAGGTAGCACCTCCTTTGGCTTGGCTTACAGGGCTTACTTTTACGGGTATAGCCATAGTTTCTCTGCCGGACCTCTCTGAAGTTGAATCCCCACAAGCTGCGAGGACAGCGAGTAAGGCCACGGTTAGTATTGTGCTTTTAAATTTCATTTTATACACTTATTTATTGTTTTAATCATGTTTATCCCCTGGTTAGAAATTGCACATAGGCCCAGGTATAGTTATGTTGATACACGGTGGTGTAGTATTCTAACTCCTTTTGTGCGAACTGAGCTTCCGCTGCTAACAGATCTGAGGTTTTTTCCAGGCCTTGTTTAAATCGATTTGTTCGTATGCGAAGGGCCTCGCGACTTTGTTCCAGCGCCAGGGTCGTAAGCTCCAGGCTGCTTTTTGCATCCTGAAGCATACGTCTGGCCTTCTTCAACTCTACCTGACTATTTGCTAAGTACTCGGCCAGTTCCAGCCTGGATTTCTCATAATTTGCCTTGCTGGACTGTGTCTTGCCAAATCGTTTGGTCCCTTCCAGGATATTCCACTTCAGTTCTGCACCTATCAAATAACCATTTGAGGTACCCCTGAAAGCCTCGTCATCATGCAATTCATAAAACCCAAATGCATTTAATCTGGGTAAAAAGTTCATTTTATCGGCCTGATACTGTTCCTTGTATGCCTGTGAAGCAGCATTCATTGCTTGGATATCTTTACGAGATTCAGAAACCTGATCCGAAATTTCAGCTGTTCCGGATATGTACAATTGATCGCTGGGTTTAAGGATTGGAAAAGTAGGGTCGTTCATAAGGACCGATACATAATTGGATGCATTCTCCACGTTGCTGACAGCACTTTGCAACTGGTTGGTGATTTCCACTACCCTTACTTCAACAGCCAGCACGTCGGATTTCTGCAGCAGTCCCTGTTGAAACTGGTTACGGGCCTGTTTCAGATTTTGTTCAGCGGTTTTTCTTGCTTTCTGAAGCACTTCAACTGCTTTGTAGGAAAGCTGCAATTGCATATACGCCTGCTCCACTTCCAGGATCATATACTCACGGGTCCGTTCCGTAGTGAGTGCGGCCGCTTCCCATTGAGACCTTGCTGCCTTCCTTCTGGAGATGCCATCCAAATTAAAAAGTGGTTGCTTTATCTCTACTCGAGTAGCAAAATCTTCTATCTGATCCGGATCATTCAACAGGTCCGGATTAAAATCAGTAGCTGTTACTATTTCCTGATTGAGCCTGGCCCCAAATGCCATTAACGGATTTGTAGTGGCTATACCGGTATGTGTTACACTGATTGAGGGCAAGAGCAGTGCATTGGTCTGCCGGTACTGTCCCCTGGCCGACCTTAATTCCTGCTTAGAAATCTTGATCTTCAAATTCTGGCTATCCACCCGTTCCAGCACCATCGCCTTATCAATTAATAAGGTATCCTGAGCATGCAACAGGCCACTTATGAGCATAATAAACAGCAGATGGAAATTCTTCATATACATTTATATTTCCACCAAAATTAGGCTGATGCCTTCCGGATATCAGTAACCATTGTTACCTACAAGCCGTAACCTTTGTTACATACTTTTCCAGATAATTCATTAAGTAAAGGAAGTGATAATCAAAATCTTAAAGTGGGTATATACATCTTGGAATGAGGCATTTACCTCTTAAAGCTTAACGCCAAAGGCAAGATCTCCCGCATCTCCCAATCCAGGGATTATATACCCCTTGGTTGTCAGTTCATCATCGATTGCAGCGATCCAAAGCTGAGTGTTTTCCGGAAAGACCTTTTCCACGTAGCCGATCCCTTCCCGGGATCCTATAACAGAAATGATGTGTATCTTTTTTGGCTCCCCATGGGTTTTGAGTGCCTTGAGTACGTTTTCCAGCGTTTTTCCTGTAGCAAGCATGGGGTCTGTAAGTATAAGCGTCTTACCCCCTAGGGCAGGCGCGGCAAAATATTTTACGATGACCTCAAAGCCATCCTTACCTTCTGGATGATGCCTGTATGCAGAGATAAAGGCATTCTCAGCTTTGTCAAAATAATTTAGAAGCCCTTGATGCAAGGGTAACCCTGCCCGCAGTACGGAGCAGAGTACCAGGTTATTATTCGGGAGTGACATGGTCTTTTTGCCAAACGGGGTCTGTAAGGTACTGACCCGGTAATCCAGCGTTTTGCTCAACTCATAACTGAGGATCTCACCGATGCGTTCAATATTCCTTCGAAAACGCATGGAATCTCGTTGTACATGCACGTCGCGCAATTCGGATACAAACTGGTTTAGCAGGGAGTTCGTTTCAGATAGGTTGTGTATAATCATTTACAAAACGGTTTCAATTTATGGATTTGAAGCGCCGTATTTTAACAGGGTTTCCTTCCACTCGGGACTCAAAATATACTGCATTAAACCTTCATTCACAGTTCTGAAATCAGTGTGATCTTTTGGAAACATAAAGCAACGGTAACGGTCTTCAAAATCTACCCCCAGGAGCTGTACTTTCCCCTCGAACTGGTTGGAGCGTATCAGGAAATCCAGAGTCACTTTATCATGGAGCAATAGATTGACCTCTTTCCGGGCCAACGCCCGTAAAGCCTGTAATGGATTACGGTAGGTCTCATAGGGCTGCATGCCATTTCGCAACAGAAAATCCTCACTTTCTGAAGCACCCACTACCCCTATTTTCTCAACCGATTTAAGATCTGACAGGGACTCGATTTTAGCAGCCAGCGTATTTACCGTTAAGGTTGAAGCAATGGTTGCTGTAAAACTCGAGATAATTATTACGGCAGTAAACATCCAGATAATGGCAATCGTCTTGCCCGCAGTGGTTTTGGGTGCTTTATCCCCGTAACCGACGGTGGTCATGGTCACAGCTGCCCACCATAAACCATCGAGCAATCCCATGAAGCCCGGGCGGAACTGGTACTTATTATATTTACGCTCCAACAACCACAACAGGGTTCCGAAAAAGAGAAGGATTCCCAATAGCAGAAAGACAATATTCAAAAAAGCCCCTGAAAAGAAGTTGTTGATGAAAATCTGGAACTGAGACTGGCTGGAGGTCGTAATCGCAACCCCAATATTGGATATGTAAAAAGGTTGACTTACCTGAAACTTCTTCATGCGCTGTGGGGTATTGATCAGTGGATTGATCGAAAAGTCTATATCCCCATAGTCCAGGGCCCTAATAATTCCAATCTCATCACTGAATTCCACAAAGCGAAATGGGCGGTCCAACTCTTTACTGATCCCGGTCCAGAGGTCAACAGAGAGGCCGCGATAATTCCCGTCCAGATCCCGGATCACAAATGGAGGGGATTCGTGTATCCCAATCAACAAACTGTCCGATACTTTGCTTTGTGCCGGGCTAAAGAAGCCCAGTATCAACAGCAGAACAAGCGGTATTAGGTATTTTCCCTTCATATACATCAACGCAATTCATCAATAATGTTAACCGAGAGGAAAGTAGCCAGAATCTGCAAAACAGTCATATCTCGCTGCACAAAACGGTTTTTTTCCTGGCCGTATGCGCAGAGCACTGCCTCGGCCCCGTTAACCTGCTCAAAGGGGACATAGATCCTGGAATGAAATCCCTTATTGTCTTTATGATTGATATATTGGCCTGCTTCCCGGTCTATATCGTGGATTAGTACAGGTTTCTTATTGGTCAGCACATAACTGGTCAGATCATCTTTCTCATTAAATTCTTCGGCCCGCTTTTGAGGCTTTTTCTGACCCTTTCTGAAACCATAGTGCTTCATGTCATTTCCACTTTCAAAAGCGAGTTCAAAGGCATCCATGCCGGTAGGCAGTTCCACGAGTTTGCATAAAACCGGGAGTACCTCTTTCCAGGTAGCCCTGGGAGGTATTTGCCTGAGAAGTCGGGATAATAGGTAAATGGTTACCCCGGCACTTTTCAGTTCAGTCCTTTGCAATTTCAAAGTATTCATCTGCGAAGTGAGTTCCTCCTCCTTTATACTCAGTTCTTTCTCCTTTCGGATTAGCGTAGTCCTTAGTTGCCTTGTTTTTTTGATGATCCAGAGACGAATACCATACCAGAAAAACAGTGCGGCCCCAAGCACCAATAAAATGATTCCCCAGGTGGTTGCATACCAGGGCTTACGAATTAGGAATTGCTTTTCGGACGGAATACTCCAGGCAAAGCCACCTGGTTTCTGCGCCCGCACCTCCAAGCTATAGGGGCCTGCTTTCAGATTGCGCAAACGGAGTTCTCCGGATTTGGGTATAGTAGACCAGGGCAGGTCCTCAACTTCTTCAGCATGGGAATCAGTAGGATAGCTTTTATATTGATACTGTACCTCCTCCCCGGGATAAGTAACCGTCGTAACCCAAAAGCGTACGTCATCGTCCTGGTCAAATTCCAGGGGATCGGGATCCGCATCATGCTGGTCCGGCCCGAACATCTCAATATCAGGAGTTGGGGTATTCATAGGAGTTGGATGCGGGATGGTAGAATATACTCCGCCTTCAGCAGTACCGGCCCATAGGAAATTTTGACCATCAACCACCATACTTCTGTAGGCTGCTATTTTCGATGGTGTACCACTGGTTTCATCAAATGGTACATAATTCAGGTCCTCATCCAAATGCAGCAGCCCACTGGTATCTGTAGCCAGCCAGAGCGTCCCATCGGGCATGGCACATACCGAACGTACTTCTTTTGAGGTATGTGGTCCTAATGAAATCCGCTGTATCCGTTCTGTATCATACCTGAGGAGGCCGTCAGTGGTTCCCATCCAGACCAGTCCACGCTTGTCAACAGCGAGGTCGTGCACTTCAAAATTGCGACTCGCCTTAAAAGGAAAAGGCAAGCTTTTATTGATGAATCGATCTGCTTCCCGTTCATATTTAAATAGGTAACTATCCGTTCCAATTCCTGCAACATAGAGTTCGTTTCTTCCCCCTTCATCTGCAACCAGGATCCGGCTTTGAAAACCTTCTGTTTCCCCGTAAACCTTAATTGTTCCTGCAGTGGTTAATTTGGCAATACCCTTTATGGGCGTTTCCAGAGGAGCCTGACAAAACCATACCTCTCCCTGGTGATCTGCTTGCATATAGAAAATACCCCCTCCCCTGCTGCTCAAATCATATTGTTTTATTCGTGTGTTCCCATCGTATACCATAATTTGTGCATCAGCAGTAGCAAACCATTTCCGGTTACCGTAGGTGGCGATTGCGGATACACGATTTAGTCCTGCTATCTGTACATAGGACTTGTCTCGGGTATTGACCTGAAAAACATTCCCATTGGAAATAAGGACATCCTGTTCACCACTGGCAGCCAGAGCGAGAACATTATCATGGGGCATACCCACTACGCTTTTGAAGTAGCTGGTATACAAGAGCCCCAGGGACTGATTTGTGCTTACCCAGAGGGTTCCACCTTGCTGCATGGGATCCGAGGAGAAATACAAATGGTTAATATTGTAAAAAGGCAGTTGTTCCACCCGGTGTGGGTCGTTGGAACCGTAAACCGCATTAAGGGACTTTAGTTCAACATCTACCGTATAAATAGACTCCCCGGAAGCCAGGTAGAATTTATCTTCCCCATCCGAACCTATCCTGGTAAAAGGCAAATTACTTACAAACTTCCTGTTGCTGTGCCTAATCCTGCCATCCCCTCCAACCGAGATGTCATATACACCATTACCTACTATTAGCATGCGATCATCCCGTACCCAAAGGTCTTCGGCGCCTTCAAATCCCCTGACACGCTCGAGTACTTCTTCCCTTGAAAGGTAACGGAATAACCCTTTTCCTGAGACGACCATCCAAATATGGCCATAGCTGTCTTCGCCAAAAACGATTCTCTGAGTTTTGTCTACGCCAGGTAATTTTAAAATCAATGGATCACTACTCTTTCCCTTAATAAGCGCTACCGAACCATCAAGTTGACCCACCCATAAACGGTGCTGCGAATCCTGGTAGATTTGTGTGGGGTAACCTATTGCATTGTCATCACCTTTACGGGTAATCCAAGGGGAGATTTTTGCTTTTTTGCCCGAATAAAAGAGTTTGAATATCCCGTTATCGTTTGAAAAAAGAATAGTATCCCTGTGCCTGGTGGAGAAGGACTTGATATAACGGCTCTCCAGAGAAGTGTTGAAGTCTTCAAAGTTTCGTCCATTAAAGCGAAATAATCCCTGATCCGAAGCAAGCCAGAGGTAGCCATAGTTGTCCTCAATTACCTCATTTACCTTCTTAAAAGGTACATTTTCACCCTTATAAGTGTTAAACTGGAAACGCTGAGCACTGCCAACGGTTAGTGCACAGGAGAGTACCAGAATAAAAGGGAGATACCGAATCATATTTCTTCCATGTTGGACCGGTATATTAAAGATAAGAAAAAGGGGGCATCCGCCATAAGAGAAAAGCGGGAGATATAACCCCCGCTTTTGCTTATAAAACACATGTTTGGTTAGGTATTATTCCATGTATTTAAGGTTGACTACTGGTTTTATTCCATTTATAGCTAAATCCAAACATAATCATATCTGTGGTCATGTCATAGGATACCTCACTTCCCGGAATCGCTCCATAAGGTGGGGATTGAGAAATGAATTGTGGATTAAGCAAGGGGCCAGAAGTTGATCCGCCACTGGATCCGTGGTGGTAGGTGGTATTCAATTCCAGTTTATCACTAACTTCATAGGTCAAACCAAATTGGAATGCATTTTTGATAATAGCCGTTGCCGGAACACTGAAAAATGCCAGTTCTTCATTGATCGGATTGGAGCTGTAGGTGTAGCCTGCCCGAAGTGGAAGTTTATTGATCCCCTTATATTGGATACCTGCAGAGATTACGGAAATGTTTTCCCATCCAAATCCGGCAACAGATGCGGTAGGCGTCCAGCCTTTTTCTTCAAAGCCTTCCGTATTTTCATAATCAACTAGCCTGTAATCCAGTGCCAGGTCAACATCTCCTGCAGAATATCCCAGACCTACGGAATATATTGCTGGATAATTGATCTTAAAGTCATTGGTACTGGTTGAATTATCCAGATAGGTGTTTTCCAATTCAAAATCGCCAAAGGATTGTTTGGTTTTATAGGAGATCCCTGCTTTGAATCCAGATCCGGAATCAAAGAACAATCCCAGCTGTGCACCGAATCCCAGTGCAGTGGCTTTGTCCGTTGAAGGATATCCGGCTGCCGTTGGATTGGCCGTTGGATTTGGCAACAACTCCAGGTTGGCATAGTTGAAATTGGGCTGAATGCCTATAGAAAACTGATCTGATAATTCGTATGCATAGGTAAATCCGATTTGCAACAGGATATATTCTGATTCAACGCGACCAAATCCACCATTCGCCTGGGGTGCATTGATTGGGTTGCTGGCGTTTTCAGGGAAAGTTACCCCAAAACCACTGATACCAAATGCAGATGCTCCAAAAGTATGTGGACTTTCTGGATTCCCCCATACCAAAGCTAATGCTGGCAACGGAGACATGCCCCTGTCGTCCTCAGTGGTACCACTGAAAAAGTTCCCTGTTGGTATACCACTGGTATCAAATTCCGGCACCGTAGATCGCAATTCGGGAGCGGAATAAAATAAGCCCACATCGAAGCGCAATTCTGTGCCGTCAAAGGCCGAAATGGAAGCAGGGTTCCAGTGAAGGGCCCCTGAAATATCCAAAGGCTGACCAGTTGCCGCACCACCCATGGACATATTCACCGTTCCAACACCTTGCATGATATGACCAGCCTGAGCGAAGGCAAGTGAAGCCGACAACAATACCGATAAATTAAGCAGAAAGTTTCTCATAATATGAAAGTTTAATTCACAATTTAGTGTAATCCTGAAGGCCATATAAAACAGGACCATTCAGGTAATTATCTGGCCAAAACTAGGTCGAAATTAACTCAACTTTCATGACAAAAATCATATATCGCGGGAGGTCCTATTCCTACTATCTTTCCATGAATTTTTTTCTGTAAATAACTGATTTACAAGAGTCAAGTAACAATTGTTACATAACCCCTCCCAGAAGGGTAATTATGATTTTTGTCATATTTTCCACCTGAGTTCTCAACTAATTTTGGGGTGTGTTTGGGAGCGATCCCAGCGCGTTCAACCCCTTAATTAAGTTATAATGAAAAATTTATTGATTTTAGGAGCGGGAACCTCGGGAACCATGATGGCGAACCACCTGGTGTCCAAGCTCCCTAAAAAGGAATGGCAGATCACCATTGTAGACCAGTTCAAAACCCACTATTATCAACCTGGCTTTTTGTTCCTTCCGTTTGATATTTATACTTCTAAACAGGTAAAGAAGAACGGTCAAAAGTTTATTCCAAAAGCTGCTAATTATATACAGGAGGAGATCGAATTAATCAGGCCTGAGGCTAATGAGGTTGATCTCAAGAATGGTGAGGTACTTCCATATGACATACTGATCATAGCCACAGGTTGCAAAATTGCTCCTGATGAGATCGAAGGTATGGATGGCCCTAATTGGCACAAGAACATCTTTGATTTCTATACCTACGAAGGAGCCAAGGCCCTGCGAAATAAATTACGGGAATGGGAAGGCGGCAAGCTCGTAGTACATATTACGGAAATGCCGATAAAATGCCCGGTTGCCCCGCTTGAGTTTGCTTTCTTAGCGGATTCTTATTTCAAAAACAAAGGGATGCGGGATAAGGTAGATATTACCTTTGTTACTCCAATGGATGGAGCTTTCACCAAACCCACTGCTACCAAAACACTGCATTACTTATTGGAAGAGAAAAATATAAAAGAAGTAACCAATTTCAATATTGAACGTGTGGACTATGAGAATAATAAAATCATAGACTACGCCGATGAAGAAGTTCCTTATGACCTATTGGTTACGACACCAACGAATATGGGGGATGACCTAATTGAAAGATCAGGTTTAGGAGATGATTTGAATTATGTCCCTACCCATAAGGCTTCTCTGCAAACCAAGGAACACGAGAACATATTCGCCATTGGGGATGCAACTAATATACCTGCCTCCAAAGCCGGATCCGTGGCGCACTTTGAAGCGGAGATCCTTACAGAGAATATCCTACTATATATTAAAGGAGAACCACTTAAAGAGGAATTTGACGGCCACGCCAATTGTTTTATCGAAACCGGAAATGGAAAGGCTTTATTAATTGATTTCAATTATACCCACGAACCGGTAGAAGGAAATTTTCCATTCCCCAGTTTTGGACCTTTGAAGTTATTAAAAGAAAGCCGTGCGAATCATATGGGTAAAATGGCCTTCCGATGGATATACTGGAATATGTTGCTCAAGGGCACCCCAATTCCATTTGTATCTGCTACTATGAATGAAAAAGGAAAAAAATTTGAAGAAGTATCATAAACCAAAATATTAGAAAACAATGAAAAAAGTAATTGCAAATAAAGAGATAGATGTTAATGAAGAAGGGTATTTGAAGGATTTTAGTCAATGGGACAAGGAAGTAGGCGAATCACTCGCTGAGGAACAGGAAATTTCCATGACCGATAAGCATTGGGAAGTGATCGAATACCTGCAGAACAAACATCACAGCGGAGAAGCCCTTTCGATCAGGGGAATCAAGAAGAGTGGGGTAATTAATATTAAGGAGTTTTACGCTTTATTCCCTGGTGGACCCTTGAAAAAATCTACCCTCATCGCAGGAATCCCGAAACCTAAAAGTTGTATCTAAAACGCAAAAAATTAAATGTATTGGCAATTGCCAGAAAACTAATAAACGTGAGTTATGAGCGAAACTAAAGTAAAAAAGATGCTTTTCATCCTATCCAAGGGAACGCTGGAAAACGCCTATGCGGCCTTTGTTATGGCCAACGGTGCCCGAATGGAAGGAATTGAGGCTGAGATATTCTTTACTTTCTTTGGCCTTGAGGCCATTCAGAAGAAAAAGCTAGAGCATTTACATGTGGCTACTGTAGGGAACCCTGCCATGCACATGCCAACCATGCTTGGGGGACTACCCGGAGTAGAAGCCCTCGCTTCCAAAATGATGAAAAAAGAAATGGAAAAACTGGATATGCCTCCTGTAGGTGAATTCCTGGAGATCCTTTCTGATTCTGGTTGTAAATTATGGGGTTGTAAGCTTGCCGTAGACATGTTTCACCTCGATCGTGAAGATATGATTGATGAGTTGGATGGTATCCTAACCATTGGTGATTTTTACAGTCGAGCGGACGAGGAAGGCACACATCTTCTTTTTATTTGAGAAACGGTTTGCTGCCGGCTTATAAAAACGGGGACTTCGCAGTCCCCGTTTTTTTCAACAATCAATCAACAGCATCAGACTTTCTTACCTTTCATCATTTTATTCCAATACAGGTAAGGCAGTCCGTATTTTTTAAACATCCATAACCTCCAATGCTCCTTATCGCTATTAAAGACGAGCATGCGTTTTAGCTTGGGGTCCGGGATGAAATTGTTTTTATAATCAAACTCAGCCAACACCATTTTGCCGTACCCTGTAACCAGGGGACAAGAAGAATATCCGTTGTATGAGGCATTAGTGGCTTTGCGGTGGTTGATGAGGTGTAAAATATTGTCCACCACAACGGGAACCTGCTTACGCACCGCCGCACCTGTTTTAGCAGTGGGAAGGGCTGCGACATCTCCCAGTCCAAAAATATTGGGATAGGTGTTGTGCTGCATGGAGTGGTGATCCACATCCAGCCAACCGGCCTCGTTAACGAGGGAAGACTCCTTAACGAATTTGGGGGCCGTTTGTGGTGGTGCAAGGTGCAGCATATCAAATGGGACCTGGATTACAGCATCACCCGTCATAATCTCTCCCAATTCGTTATCTGCATTCACCACGCACTGGTTTTCTTCCGGTGCCGTATGATTGAAGTAAACGATCTTTTTGTCCGGATCAATACGATATGGGGCATAAAAAGGTTTAAAATGTATACCGTAACGATCTATCACGTGCATCAGGGTAGTCCTGATCTGTTTGACTCCAAAAATAACGGTACCCGGTGTGGCAAAAATTACATTGGCCTTATCCTTTAACCCATTTTTTCGGAAATAATCGGCAGCCAGGTAGGCGATTTTTTGGGGGGCTCCCCCGCACTTGATTGGGGTAATTGGCTGTGTAAAAACAGCATTACCACCTCTAAAGTTACGGATGGTTTCCCAGGTATGTTCGGGGTCGGTGTAGTTACTGCATACTATACCCTTTTCCATAGCTTCCGGCAGACCTTCTATCAGGGTTGGATCCATGACGAGACCAGGGGCAACGATCAGATATTCATAACTCAGATCTCCCGAAGCCTGGGTGGACACTTTATTATTTTCCGGATCAAATCCTGTAGCATAATCCTTGATCCATTGGACACCGTCCGGCATAACTTCTGCCATAGGTTTTGCTGTTTTTTCAAAATCATAGGTACCTGCCCCTACCAGGGTCCATGCCGGTTGGTAATAATGCGTGTCAGCAGGTTCAATTATGGCAATATCCAAATTAGCATTTTTTGCGAGTAATTGAGCAGCGCTCATAATGCCTGCTGTTCCCCCTCCTATGATAAGAATCTGGTATGTAGATCTCATTGTTTAGTGAATTGGTTCCCTCTCAATTTAACCCTCTCCAGGCAGTCGTTTCGTAACAAAGGTTACACTAGCCTCGCTTAAATATTTAGTATCTTAGTAGTGGTCCATTTTACCTAGTTCATGAATAGAAGAAAGTTCGTACAAAACTCCGTTTTGGGCTCTATGGCGGCCCTTGTCGGGGC
>JAAUXZ010131399.1_pt1 | contig 14328 bp, 14 predicted proteins | sample 7278131 | NCBI WGS metagenome assembly JAAUXZ01 (sample SAMN14350119, study PRJNA611818) | marine sediment metagenome | isolation source: surface marine sediment (3m) | place: French Polynesia: Moorea | collected 2018-08
CTTCGGACTGATTCGCCCGCGCACGGCGCTTGTCGATGATAACGAGATCGGCATCGCCGAGGCGCTTCGCCAGCGCGCGTGCCCTGACCACGCCGCCGACGTCGGGCGACACGACGACCATGTCGTTGTATTTCTGCTTCCAGACATCCCCGAGCAGGATCGGCGATGCGTAAACGTTGTCGACCGCAATATCGAAGAAGCCCTGGATCTGGTCCGCGTGCAGGTCGACCGTCAGGACGCGGTCCACGCCGGCGGTGGCGATCAGCTTGGCGACGAGTTTCGCCGTTATCGGCACCCGCGACGCCCGCGGACGGCGATCCTGGCGTGCAAATCCGAAGTAGGGAATGACCGCCGTGATGCGTGCCGCGGACGCACGCCTGGCGGCGTCAACCATGACCAGCAGTTCCATCAGGTTCTCGGCGGATGGCGGGGACGTCGGCTGTACGATAAAGGTCTCGCGGCCGCGGATGTTCTCGAGGATCTCGACGTTGATCTCGCCGTCCGAGAAGCGCCCGACCTGGGCCTTGGCAAGCGGAATCCGGAGGTATCGGGCGATATCCAGTGCCAGTTGCGGATGGGCATTGCCCGAAAACACCGCCATAGTTCCGACTTCCACGATACTCCCCTTCCGCGTCATGGCTGGGGCGGCAGGATTCGAACCTGCGAATCACGGGATCAAAACCCGTTGCCTTACCGCTTGGCTACGCCCCAATAGAGATGAACTGCCTGTTGCGGCTGAATTGTGCGGTGAGGGTCTTGAGCTGTCAACGGCCGAAAAACGACCAGCGATCGATAACCATCCGGACCCGCGTATCGGGGTTCGTGGCGGTCAATATGCGCGGCAGCTGCTGCCCCCCACCCTCGCGGTAGCGCGAGATCGCGACAGTCCAGCTGCGTTGCCTGAGCTGTGCGAGACGCCCGTCGGCGTCGAGCTCGGTCTCGGCCGGCATTGCCGGATCGGGGATACCCAGTGCCCAGTACCGCAGGCTACCCACCGGGATCGTCCAACCGTAACGCAACCGCAGCTCCATCTCGGCGTCGACCAGCGACGTGCGGACGCCGTCCTTGTCGGTGAGCACCATGCTCCTGCCGTCGCCCTCGATGCGCACGGTGCCGACGCCCAGCGGACCCCTGACCGTCGCATTGAAAGCGTCGCCCTCCTGCGACCAGTTGAACTTGCCGTTGAAGCCTTCCTCGCCTGCCTTGACGGCGATGCGTCCCTTGAACTCCCAGTCCTCGAGGCTGCTCAAGACCTCGTTGCGGACGTCCCAGCTACCGATGTCCGGCAGATCGACGGTCTGTCGGGTCGTCGTCGCGCATCCCGCGACCAGTAACAGGCTAATCAGAAAACAGGCGCGTACGTACATCTTTCAGCAGTTTGCTGTCCGGCGTCTTTTCCTCGGCGGCCTCGAGGAAGGTGAGCGCCTCGTCACGCCGCTCGAGGGCAACCAGCACCTCGACGATGTGTGCCGCCACCTCGTGGTCGTCGTATGCGTCGTAGGCCCGTTGCAACTCGACGAGCGCTTCTTCGTGACGACCGAGCTTGAACAGCACCCAGCCCATGCTATCGATGATGGCCGGGCTGTCCGGCTCGTACTTCAGGGCCTTGCGAATCAGTTTTTCCGCCTCGCGGTAGCGGTCGGTCCGGTCGGCCAGCGTGTAGCCGTAGGCGTTCAATGACAACGCGCTCTTCGGCCATCTCTTCGCCGCAGCCTTGTACGATTCGAGCGACTCGTCGAGGCGATCCATTCGCAGCAGCAGCTCGGCGCGACTCAGGACGAGGCTCTCGTCATCGGGGCGGAAAGACACCGCCTGGTCGTAGAGTGCCAGCGACCTTTCGTATTCCTCGAGCGACGCGAGCAGTTGCGCTTTGGCGACGAGCATCTCCATCGCGTACGAGGGCGTCTCTTCCGCGAAGTCGTCCAGCAGCTTCAGTGCGCCATCGACGTCCTCCTTCTCGACGGCGAGCAACGCCGCCGCGCGGCGTTGCGATGTCACTGCATTGGAACCGAAGCTGACTTCGCGGTAGAAACGTATGGCGCGATCGTACTCTTCGCGATAGTCGGCGATGCGACCGAGGTAATACAGCGCGTCCATGCGGTACTGGCCAGTCGCCAGCAGATCCTGGAAGTCGTCCCACGCCGCGTCGAGGTGCTCCTGGCGAAAGTTGATGATCGCCATGAGTCGCAGCGCGTCACTGCGTCCGGACTGCTCGAGCAGTACCTGGTTCACCTGGCTCAAAGCATCGTCGTCGCGGCCCGACATCATGTACATGACCGCGAGTTCCATACGCGCATCCGGGTCGGGATCCGGGTCATCGCCGATGATGCGTGCCGTGTACTCGATGGCCTGCTCGACCTCGCCCTCGATCATCATTGCCCGCGCGTACAGCAGCCTCGGTTTGACGTTCTCGGGATCGAGTTCGATCGCTTTCTGTGCCCGCTCCATCGCGTACTCGGCATCACCGGCTTCGAGTGCCAGCACCGCAACGGAGTAGTGTGCCCATACCGAGTCCTTGTACGGTTTGGCGAGCGACCGCATGAGCTTGTCCGCCCGCTCGGGTTCCTTTTCCTCCGAGAGGTAGCGAACCAGCGACAGCAACCGCTGCCCTGGCGGATCGATGCCATTCTCCACCAGCTCCGCGTAGTAGCGCCGCGCCTGGCGCAGGTCGTCGACGCGAAAATGACTCTGTGCCAGGTACAGCCGCGCCTCGTCACTCTCGGGGTCGAGCTTCGCCCAGCGCTTCGCCGACAGCAGCGCCTCTTCATTGAACTTATAGGCGAAACCGACGCGCGTCGCCTTGCGTGCGACTTCCACGCTGGAGCTGATTTCGGCCGCCTTGCGATACTCGACCGCAGCTTTCCGATAGTCCTGGCCCTGCAACGCCATCTCCGCCGCCAGCAGGTGCGCGGACGCCTCCGAGGAGCTTTGCTCATCGGCGGTGGCGGGGGATACGCTGAGAAACACGGCCAGCAAGAGCGCCGGCCAGCGTAGAGGTATTTCAGGCATATAAAGTCGTCCGTTTATTACTCAGACAAGGAACTCCCGGTTCAGTTCGCTTATCATACGCACTCCGAAATCCTTGAGTGCCGTATCGGCGGCGCCAGATTCGATATGCCGCTGCAAATACTCGGGCTGAACCATAACACGGCACCTGTTGAAATTCGCGAGCAAGTCGTGTTCGCGGGTGACGAGGTGCCGCGTGCGCTCATGGACCTCGTACAGCTCGAGGGCGTCGATGAAGCCATCCTGCTGTCGACCTGCAATCGCACCGAGTTCTACGTGATGACCAGCGACGGCGGCGGTGACGAACTGACATCCTGGCTGCAGAACGACCGCAATCTCGATCCGTCTTTTAATGACTCCATGTTCACGCTGCAGGAGGAAGATGCGATACGCCACATCTTCCGCGTCGCCTGTGGCCTGGACTCGATGGTGCTCGGCGAACCGCAGATTCTCGGCCAGCTCAAGGAAGCTTTTCGCCATGCCCAGCAAGCGAAGACGCTCGGCCGCCGGCTGAGCCTGTTGATGCAGCATACATTCGGCGTTGCCAAGAAGATTCGAACGGATACCGAGATCGGGGCGAGCCCGGTCTCCGTTGCGTCGGCGGCCGTCAATCTCGCCAGCCAGTTCTTTGCCGGTTTCAGCAAGCACACCGCGCTGCTCGTCGGCGCCGGGGCGACGATCGAGCTCGTTGCAAAGCATCTGACAAAGAGGAAGATAGGTCGCCTGTTCGTCGCGAATCGCAGCGTCGAGCGGGCACAGGAACTGGCCGGTCGCCACTCGGGCTTCGCGCTGCCGTTGTCGGAGATCGAAGGAACGCTGCCAGAGGCGGACATCCTGATCACGTCCACCGCCGCAACGGATCCCGTCATCACGCTGGAGCAGTTCGAGGCGGCGATCAAGGCACGCAAGCACAAGCCGGTTTTTGCCGTCGATATCGCCGTGCCCCGCGATATCGAGCCGAGGGCTGGCGACCTCAACGATGTATACCTTTATACGATCGACGATCTCGACAAGGTCATCCTCGAAGGCCAGGGGCATCGCGAGGCGGCGGCGGTCGAGGCCAACCATCTGCTGGACGAGGAAATTGCCCGCTATGCCAGTATCGAGCGTTCGAAGGAAGTCGTGCCTGTCATCGCAGCACTGCGTGAACAGAGCCAGCTCCTGTGCAACGACGTCGCCGCGCAGGCGCGCAGACGGCTCGCTCGCGGCGAATCGGCCGAAAACGCTATCGGATTCGCCACCGCCTCGCTGATGAAAAAGCTGCTGCATAAACCAAGCGTGGCGCTCCGCGAGGCGGGGGAAGGATCTGACCAGGACCTCATCGAGGCGGCTCGCAAGATCTTCGGCATCGACGAGGGCTCGTGATGAAAGAGTCCATTCGTTTCAAGCTCGAGTCCGTGCGCGACCGCTTCGAAGAGATCGCCGGGCTGCTTGCCGATCCCGACGTCATTGCGGATCAGAACCAGTTCCGGGACCTCTCGAAGGAGTACGCACGCGTCGAGCCGGTCGTCAAGACGTTCAAGGAGTACGAGACGCTGCTCGACGATATCGCAGCGGCGGAGGAAATGGCGGCCGATTCTGACAACGAAATCCGCGAGATGGGCCAGGAAGAACTGCAGACGCTGGAGCAGCGCCGCGAGGTCCTGCTGGCGGAGTTGCAGAAAGCGTTGATCCCCCCGGATCCTCACGACGACAGCAACGTCTACCTCGAAGTGCGTGCCGGCACCGGGGGTGACGAAGCCGCAATTTTCGCCGGCGACCTGTTCCGTATGTATTCGAAATATGCCGAGACGATGGGCTGGAACATCGAAATCCTGTCTGCCCGCGAAGGCGAGCACGGCGGCTACAAGGAGATCATCAGCCGCGTCACCGGCAACAAGACCTACGCGAAGCTTAAATTCGAGTCTGGCGCGCATCGCGTTCAGCGCGTACCCACTACCGAGTCGCAGGGTCGCATCCATACATCGGCGTGTACTGTCGCCGTCCTTCCGGAACCCGACGAGGTCGAGGAAGTCGACGTCAACCAGGCGGACCTGCGTATCGACACTTACCGCGCATCAGGTGCCGGCGGACAGCATGTCAACAAGACGGACTCGGCCGTGCGTATCACGCACATCCCCAGCGGCATCGTCGTCGAATGCCAGGACGAACGTTCGCAGCACAAGAACCGGGCACGCGCGATGTCCCTGCTGCAGGCGCGCCTGCTCGATGCGCAGGTGACCGAGCAGCAGACCGAACAGGCCGAGAAGCGCCGCTTGCTCGTCGGGTCGGGCGACCGTAGCGAACGCATCCGCACATACAATTTCCCTCAGGGCCGCGTCACCGACCACCGCATCAACCTGACACTCTACAAGCTCGACGAGATCATGGAAGGCAGTCTCGACCAGGTCGTCGAGCCGCTGATCAACGAATACCAGGCCGACCAGCTGGCGGCCCTCGGCGAAGCGTAATCCGGCGACTCATCGCCGCGCGTCAGGACGGGCCTGGTCCCGCCAGCAGCCATGCAATGGCTTCTTCACGGGCACGGAACGACTGGACCTGCCAGCCGCGGTTGACACAGACAGTCTCGTAGAAGTCAGCGATGGCGTGCAGGTCCTCCTTGATGGGCAGCACCAGCGCGATGCGCGTCTCGCGACTCAGGCCCTGGTCCGAGTACAACTGGGGCAGTTCTACCAGGTCCACCATCGAGCCGGTCTTGACCTGCTCCGTCGCATCGATGAGTCCCCTGACCAGTCCGTGTTCAACGGCCAAGCGTATGCCTTCGCTCGTTGCGTCGCGAAGAGAGTCGCCGGTGACCACCCCGATCAGCCTGAGTTCGACGATTCCGGCTGATTCCAGGTGACTGACTTCCCAGCTCATGCTCGCTAGTCTACTACGCTGGCGCCGAGTGCGGCGCGTGCCTTGCTCACGACAGTGCCCGGTCGAGGTCCGCGACCAGGTCATCGACGGCTTCAATGCCGACGGACAGGCGTATCAGCTGGTCGCTGATGCCGAGTGCAGCGCGTTCCGCGTCCGGGACGCTCGCATGGGTCATGATTCCCGGGTGATCGACGAGACTCTCGACGCCTCCCAGGCTCTCGGCGAGCGCGAACAGCTCGCAGCGTTCGAGGAATCGACGCGCATCGTCTATGTCACCCTTTATGAAGAACGTCACGATGCCCCCGAACGCATCCATCTGCCGTGCGGCCAGGTCATGCTGCGGGTGCGAAGCGAGGCCAGGGTACAGCACTCGCTCGACCCTCGTATCCTTTTCAAGCCAGGCGGCGATCTTCAATGCGCTATCGGAATGACGCTGCATGCGGATGTCCAGCGTCTTTACGCCACGTAATGCCAGGAAGCTGTCGAACGGACCGGCTACGGACCCGATCGAGTTCTGCAGGAACGCGAGCTGCTCGGCCAGGTCGTTATCGCCGGTGACGACGATGCCGCCGACCATGTCCGAATGGCCGTTGATGAACTTGGTCGCCGAGTGCATGACGATATCCGCGCCGAACTCGAGCGGACGCTGCGCGAAGGGCGTTGCGAAAGTGTTGTCGACGACGACCAGCGCATCGTTGTTCTTTGCGACCTGAATAACTGCTTCCAGATCGACGATCTTCAGCAGCGGGTTCGTCGGCGTCTCGATCCAGACCAGGCGAGTGTCTCCGCGAAACGCTTTCTCCAGTTGAGCGACATCCGACAGGTCCGCGTAGGTGAACGCCAGGCCCGCGCTACGTGTACGGACGCCGCTGAACAGTCGTCGCGTTCCTCCGTACAAATCGTCCATCGCAATGACATGGCTACCACTGTCCACCAGTTCCAGGATCGTCGCGGTCGCGGCCATGCCCGATGCGAATGCGAAACCGTGCGAACCTGACTCGAGGTCCGCGATGCAGCGCTCGTAGGCCATCCGCGTCGGGTTTTGCGTGCGAGAGTACTCGTAGCCCTGGTGCACGCCCGGGCTCGATTGCACGTAGGTCGAGGTTGCGTAGATCGGCTGCATGATGGCGCCCGTGGACGGGTCCGGCGATTGCCCTGCATGTATTGCCCGTGTCGCGAACGCCTTTTTCTTCTGGTCAACCGCCATCTCGATGCCTCACATCTGTCGTCGCAGGTAGTTCAACACGTCGGACCGCGTGATCAGCCCGAGGAAGTCCTCGCCGTCCATGATCGCGGCGTACGGCTGGACGCGGAGCATTGCGACGAGGTTGTTCACGCTCTCCGACTTGTCGAGCTTGATGAACGCCGCCTCCATCGCATCGCTCACCGGTGCGTGCATAAGCTCGGGTTTACCGTAGACGAACTGCATGATGGTGTCCTCGGTCACGACGCCTACCAGGTGATCGTTTTCCATGACGGGCAACTGGGAAAATCCCGCGTTGCGCAGCCGGTTGTGCGCCGTCGTCAGCACGTCCGTCGGACCGACAGTGATCGTCGCATGTTCGTCGTGCGGCCTGCCGATCAGATCGCGCAGGTCGCCGAACTGTTCGCGGCGGATGAATCCCTGGTCCTCTAGCCAGAAATCGTTGTACAGCTTGGAGAGGTACTTATTACCGGTATCGCATGCGAAGGTCACCACGATCTTCTCCGACGTCTGCTCGCGGCAGTACTTGAGCGCGGCGGCCAGCAGTGTGCCGGATGACGACCCCGCGAGTAAGCCTTCCTTGCGCAGCAGTTCCCGTGCCGCCTTGAACGATTCGGCGTCGCTGATCGCGTAGGCCTTCACCACCTTGCCGAAGTCCGCAATGTCCGGGATGAAGTCCTCGCCGATGCCCTCGACCAGCCAGCTTCCGCCCTCCCCCAGCTCGCCCTTGTTGATGTAGTCGGTCAGCACGGAGCCGACCGGGTCGGCCAGCACGAGGTCCACATCCGGTGCGTGTTCCTCGAGGTACTTGCCGATACCGGTGACGGTGCCACTGGATCCCACGCCGAGCACGATGGCGTCGAGTTTGCCGTCCATCTGCCCGACGATCTCCGGCGCCGTGGTCGACTCGTGGGCGAGCGGGTTGTCGGGATTGCCGAATTGGTTGATGAAATACGCGCCGCGCTCCTTCGCGATGCGTTTGCCCAGGTCCTGGTAATACTCGGGATGCCCGCGGCCCACGTCGGAGCGCGTTAGCACGACCTCGGCGCCCATCGCGCGCAGGTTGAAGATCTTCTCCTGGCTCATCTTGTCGGGCAGCACCAGGACGAGGTGGTAACCTTTCTGCGCGGCAACCAGCGCCAGCCCGATGCCGGTATTGCCGGCCGTCGCCTCGACGATCGTATCGCCCGGCTTTATGTCGCCGCGCTTCTCGGCCTCCTCGATCATCGAGATCCCGATGCGGTCCTTGATTGAACCACCGGGGTTCATGAGTTCCAGCTTCAGGAACAGGCGGCACGGCCCGGTGTCGATATGCTTCACCTCGAGCATCGGTGTGTTACCGACCATCTCGAGGACATTGGAATACACGTTCATGGGCGCATCAGTTACATTGGAAATTTTCGGCGAGTGTACTCCAACATGAGACTCGATGCCGCAATCGCGGCGGCGATCGATCGGCTGTCGCAGAGCAGCGACTCGGCGCGCCTAGACGCCGAAATCCTGTTGTGCCGCAGTATCGACATGCCGCGCAGCTACCTCTTCGCCCACCCCGACGACGAGCTCGACGAGCTGGCACTGGGCCGTTTCGACGAGCTGGTGGAGCGACGGGCGCAGGGGGAACCGATGGCCTACATAACCGGCACGCGCGAATTCTGGTCACGCGAACTGCTGGTCAGCCCCGCCACGCTGGTGCCTCGCCCAGAGACCGAATTGCTGGTCGACCTCGCTCTGCGGGAAATACCGCGCAAAGCCGAGTGGGAGATACTGGACCTGGGTACCGGCAGTGGCGCAATCGCCATCGCGATCGCGGGCGAGCGGCCGCTTAGCAATGTGACGGCAACGGATATCAGCGCAGACGCGCTGGCGATTGCCAGGGAGAACGTGCGCCAGGCCGAACTACCCAATGTCAGCTGTGTCGAGGGTGACTGGACCGCGCCGTTGGCCGGTCGATCATTCAACATAATCGTGTCCAATCCGCCGTACGTCCGTGCCGGCGACGATGCGCTCGACGCGCTGCAGTTCGAACCGGTGTCGGCGCTGGCTTCCGGCGAAGACGGGCTCGAAGACATCCGCCGGCTGGCCTACGAATGTGCCGCGATCGTTGCTGATGACGGACACCTGATGCTGGAACACGGTTCCGACCAGGCCGAGGCGGTAGCGTCGATACTCGAAGACGCGGGCTGGACCGTTATCGTATGCCACAAGGACCTCGCTGGACTGCCCCGCGTGACAGTGGCACGCCGGGGGTGTATATAAGCGCCCACGTTATCAATGCATGAAGAGACGACATGATCACGATCAAGACCAATCACGGCGATATCAGCGTGGAGCTATTCGACGACAAGGCACCGATCTCCTGCGAGAACTTTCGCCAGTACATCCGCGACGGGCATTTCGACGACACCGTGTTCCATCGCGTCATTCCGAATTTCATGATCCAGGGTGGCGGCATGGACGCGGACATGCATCAGAAGCCGACGCGCGACCCGATCAAGAACGAAGCGGACAATGGTGAATCGAACCTGCGCGGTACGCTGGCAATGGCGCGTACGTCCGTCGTCGACAGCGCAACTTCGCAGTTCTTCATCAACCTGCGCGACAATGACTTTCTCAACCACGGCGGCCGCGATTTCGGTTACGCGGTGTTTGGCAAGGTCAGTGACGGCATGGACGTCGTCGACGCGATCGCCGCCGTACCGACCGGCAATCACGCCGGGCACCAGGATGTGCCGGTCGAGGCCGTGACGATTATCGAAGTGACGCTGGACGAATAGGCGAAATGCCTGCCGACACGCTGAGCCGCGACGCCCGCCACCTGGCATTGCCCCAGGTCGGCGCCGACGGCCAGCGCCGTATCGGCGCGGGCGGAGCCCTGCTGATCGGGATGGGCGGGATCGGATGTCCGGCCGCAACCTACCTGGCGTCAAGCGGCATAGGGCATCTCCTGATTTGCGACTTCGACACGGTCGACGAGACCAATCTCGGCCGTCAGGTGCTGTACGGACCCGGTCACATCGGCCAGCTCAAGGCCGAGGTGGCGGCCGCTCGCCTGCGCAAAGTGAACCCGGCGGTCGAGGTCAAGGCGATCCCGGAGCGTCTCAGCGAAGCCGCCCTGGCCGAGGCCGTCGGCCAGGTGGACGTGGTGCTCGACGGGTGCGACAACTTCACGACGCGTTTCCAGGTCAATGACGCCTGCGTGTCCGCCGGCCGCCGCCTTATCACCGGGTCCGCCATCCGCTTCGAGGGCCAGCTGGCGGTCTTCGGCCCCGACTACTCGACGTCGCCATGCTACCGCTGCCTGTATGTCGAGGCGGACGAATCGCTCGGCGATTGCGCCGGTAACGGCGTGCTCGCGCCGGTCCCCGGTGTCGTCGGCACGATCATGGCTGCGGAAGCGCTCAAGTACCTCGCGGGCATCAACAGTACGACGCCGGTGCTGAGACTCTATGACGCGATGGCAACGGAGTTCCGTCACTTGGGAATTAAAAAACGGGAAGACTGCCCGGCATGCGCGTAACGCTCGAAGGGTTGCTGCAGGCTGCGGCAACGCTGATCGTTGTATTCTCCGTCGGCACTGCGTTCGATTCGCTGCACCACGGTATCGAACTGTTCGTTCATTTCCGGTTGCAGTATCTCGTCATCGCCCTGCTGATGGCGGTCGCCTTCGCCGCGCTGCGGCAATTCGCCTGGGGCGGCGCATTGTTACTAACGGCCGCTTTCAACGCGTACTTCGTTGCGCCGTTCTACCTCGGTGTGCCGGCACCACAGGACGGTCAGACGCTCAAGATCATGCACGCGAACGTGCAAGCGTCGAACAGCGACTATCGCCGCGTCGTCGACGTCGTCTCCGCCGAATCGCCAGACGTGGTGTTCCTGCTGGAGGTTACCGATGCGTGGCTGGACGGGACTCGCGAACTCGAGTCGCAGTACAAGTATCGGTACGCGGAAGAGCGCGAGGGCAACTTCGGCATTGCGGTCTTCTCACGAATTCCATTCGATGCGGTCAGCCATATCGACAGCCCGCCGTTCGGCCTTCCGACTATCGTCGCGATGGTGACAGTCGCCGATCGACGGGTAACGCTGATCAGTACGCACCCGACCATTCCGCTGGGCAAGCACAGATTCGATGCACGCAACGAACAGCTCGAGCACATTGCGGGCCTCGCGGCACGGTCCGGTGATTCGACAATCCTGATCGGCGACCTGAACATCACGGCGTGGTCACACAGTTTTCGCTCGTTCCTCGATGAATCGAAACTGCGCGACGCGCGACTCGGATTCGGGGTGCTGCCGACCTGGCCCGTGCTGATGCCCTTCGCGATGATCCCGATCGACCATGCGCTGGTTTCTGACGACGTTGCGGTCGTCGAGCTACGCCATGGTTCACGAACCGGTTCCGATCATCTGCCGCTCGTACTGACCGTGGCGCTGTAGCCCGGGCACTCGGCCCGGGCCACGTTCATACCTCTACTTCGCCGTATCGACCTCCTTGATACGGAACGTCAGCGGTCGCTGGCTGTTACCAACTGCGCAGGTAGTCGCGTACCTGCGGATCAGTACCTGCTCGTCATTGTAGACCTGGGTTTCGATGCGCAGCTCGTGACCGATCGAACGACGCTCTTTGGACTCCACATTGTGATGCACCAGCGTCGCGTCGGCGTAGTCAGCATGCCCGGCGATCTGCGTTACGCACAGATCGACAGTGCTCTGCGGTGCGATCTTCGGAAACAATGAGTCGGCCTGCGCTACAGCGGAAGACACGAGTCCGAGCACTGCGAGTGATGTGGTTACCTGCTTCAACATGGTCGTCTCCTTATAGTAACAGAACAATCGTTCTGTTTATTGCCAAAAAAATGCATCCACGATGCGAAAAATCGATCAGAATAACAATTCTGATTAGCTCAAAAAAAATCTCAGGGTTTCAACGACTCCAGCGTGTTGTCAACGATACTGTGCAGCGTAGCCTTCGGGAAACCCGTGCGTCCCAGCACGGCCAGGCCAAACATCGCGCTCATCAGCAGGTCCCCGGCCTCCTCGACATTGATGTCGTCGCGGATTTCGCCACGGCCCTTTGCCGAGTCGAGACCGATCGAGAAAGCTTTCGACACGCGTTTCATGAAGCGCTGCAGCACGCCCCGCAACTCGTCGTCCTGCGGCGCGAGTTCCATCGCCGTGTGAATGAAAAGACAGCCCTTGTTCTCCCCACCGCAATAGATATCGGCGATGCGTTCGTCAAAAATCGCCCGAATGTGATCCAGCGAGGCACCCGGCTCCAGCAGGCGCATGAACGACTGCTTGCCCATGCCCTCTGCATAACGCTCGAGCGCCTGCTCGAACAGTTCCCGCTTGTTGCCAAAGGTGCCGTAGAGCCCGTAGCGGCTGACGCCGGTGGCGCGCACGATATCCTCCATCGAGGTCTCGGCGTACCCCTTGGAGGAAAACAAATCAACGACTTGCGATAGCGCTGCCGTTGGATCAAATGCGCGTGCTCTCATAGTGGCTAAGCAGAATATACATTCTGGTATTAACTGTCAACCGATTATTGTGGCTTTAACGAGATTCTCAGAATGATTGGTCCGGAAAGATCGGGAGGCAGGGCGTTTTCCTGATCGAATCGATTCCAGTGGCTGTTGGCCACGAAGAACAGGTCGTCGTCGCGTACGAAGCCGAGCGTCGGCTCGTCAAACTCCGCCAGGTTCGACGCGAGCGTGCGGCCGGAGACGATCGACCGGCCGTCATCGCCGAGCTCGAGCGCAACCACTCGATGCGGACGGATGCCGTTCTGGATGGCAACCAGCTCGTCACCGTAGCGATACAGGCCGTCGATGCCATAGTCGGTGACGTTGGCGACGATGGCCAGCTTTTCGACAGTACCGTCGGATAGCCTGACGCGATACAGGCCGCCGATGTAATCAGCCACGTAGAGGAATTCGCCACTGTCGTCGAGGACCAGTCCCTGCGGCGAGCCGAACACGCCCGGCTCCGCGACGACGCCGAACGCATTGTCGCCAGACCGGTAGCGGTACACCGCGCCGGTCAGGCTGTCGGTCGTGTAGAGTACGCCGTCGCGATCGAGCACAAGGTCGCCGAGCACCTGCTTGGCATCAGAAGGCGGCAGCAAGCACTGCTCGGTAACGGCGCCGGTCGCCGTATCCAGGCGGAACACGCCGCTCGCGCCGAGCGCGTCGCCGACGTCTGCGAACTGCGGCACGGCGGCGCTCGCAAACCAGAGGTCTCCGCGATCATCGAAACGCATGCCGAAGACGCTCCAGTGGCCGTTATCCGGAGTGCTCAGCACTTCCGCCTCTTCACCCAGCCGCACGAGCGTGCCGTGGCGGATGCTCCCGAGGTAGAAGCGACCGTTTGCGTCGGCGGCGATGCCTTCCGGCACGAAATCGGCAGTGTCCAGCCTGGCGACGACCTCGGCGAAGCCGGCCGGTTCGTTGAGGCGTTCGACGCCAGCCGCATAGTCACCCCATTCGAGCAGGTTCTTGAGCTCGCCGAATTCGGGTATCTCGGCAACATTGAAATCGACGCCGACGGCCAGCAGGTCACGCAGGGTGTCCAGCGACGCGGCAGGGTCGTCATCGAGCGCCTGCGCGAGCGCCAGGTTGAACAACGCACCCGGGTAGCCAGGGCGAGCTGCAAGCGCCTTTTGCGCAGCGCTTCGCATGGCGGCGAAATCCGATGACTGGTAGGCGGCCACCATCTCCGAACGGGCATCGGCGTAGTCGTCAGCCAGCGCCGCCGACGTCAGCAGCAGGAACAGCCAGCAAGTCTTGCTCAGGCTTGAAGTCCGGGCCATGATCATCCTCCAGAAAGGAGTCTGTTCCCATGAGACAAATCCTGTCAATCGTCGTTCTGTTAATCCTCACCGCCTGCTCGCAGGATGAAAGCTGCTGCAGCGTGACTATCACGATAACCGTGCCGGAGGGGACAGGCGAGGTGTTCCTCGCCGGAAACCGGCCGGAACTCGGCCCCTGGTCGCCGAGCCGGTACGCGATGGACGGCGAAGGCACGGAGCGCTCTTCGACACTGACCATGCCGCGCGGCACGTTGCTGGAGTACAAGTTCACCCTGGGCAGCTGGGCTCGGGAAGCCGTCGACGAATCGCTTATGAGGCAGGGCAATTTCCAGCTCGAGGTCGATGGCAATCAGAAAGTGCATCACGTCATCCCCGCGTTCAGACCGGATCCCAAGGTGTACATGGAAGACTGGCGGGAGTCAGGCGTCGAGGGAACGCTGGTCTACTGGACCGA
>JAAUXZ010079931.1_pt1 | contig 14326 bp, 13 predicted proteins | sample 7278131 | NCBI WGS metagenome assembly JAAUXZ01 (sample SAMN14350119, study PRJNA611818) | marine sediment metagenome | isolation source: surface marine sediment (3m) | place: French Polynesia: Moorea | collected 2018-08
CAAAACGGGAGGAGGCTTCGGATACCTCCCGCAGTCGTTTGTACAGTTTTTCAAGTTCTTCTGTATCCCATTCACCTTTGCGCAGGATTTCCCAATTTTCCTCGATCGCCGCCATGCGTTGCGGGAGTTGCAACAGGAAAGTGTCCTTGTCGTTGGGTAGATCCAAGGTCGATTCAGGCGATACTGTGGACATGGTACGACTCACTCAATCCTATACTTCGGTAATTTTCGGGTGCTTGGGGTCGGCAGAGCCCGGAGTTATCAGTGGTTCCTTGGTGCCTGCAGCGCCGAGCCGTGTAACAGTTAAATTTTTTCTGCATACTGACACATTAGCGCCATAAACCATAGACGGTGAATATGCAGAATAACCAGCCGTTGGAAGGGAAAACTGAGAACAAAGGCTCTGGCTCATTTCGGGTGCCGTTGGATGTGAGACACCTGCTTGGCCCGGCGAAATTGCCTCAGGCCCCTCGTCTGCACAGGCTTACCTCCGAAGAATACGCGAATGTGCGCAATTTGTGTCTGGCGGTGTCCTTGCTGCAATTGCTGCTCGCCGCCGCCGGGTATCTCCAAGGCTGGTTCCCACGAGGGTTTCTGTTGCCTGCGTTGTTTTCTGCCCTGATGGTCGGGTTGGTGACTTTTCTGACTCACCGACTGTTGATTCCGCGTAGCCGCCTGGGTTTGTGGGTGGCTGTGCTGATGGTCATCTGCGGGGGGCAAGCCGTTCTATGGGCTGAGCACCTCCTTTTGGCAGGGGGGCAGCATCACTGGATGGCCATTTCCGGTAGCGCTCTGGCAATCGTTCTTTTATTGCTGCCGATGACCCATTCCCTGATCTGGTTGGCCCTGGGCGTTGTGGCTGTCGGTTTGACCGCCCTGCTGCCGGGTGCGTCACCTGAGAGAGTCTGGTTCCTGATGCTCCTGCTGATGCCCGTGTTGGTGATCGGAACTTTCGTCACTTACGTACTGGCCAAGAAAGCTTTGGCCGAGCAGGACAGGGAGGCGACGCTGCGGGAGGTTGCACTGATCAGGGCAGAGAGTGCGGATCAGGAGGAAAGGATTCAATACGAACAGGAACAGCGCAAGCGCCTGGAACGTGATTTTCTGGCCTTGCGCGAAGTCGCAAATGGTGCGGGTCGTGCCAAGACCGAGTTTCTGGCGACAATCAGCCATGAAATCAGGACTCCGTTGAATGGCATCCTGCCGATACTGGAGATACTCCAGCAGTCTGGCTTGAATGAGGAGCAACAGCGTTATGTCAGCACGGCGTTCAGTTCTTCCCGACATCTTCTGCGAATCATCAACGACATTCTCGACTTCGCGCGCGCCGAATCAGGCAAATTGACGTTTGAGAGCATCGAGTTTGACCTGCCCGAAATGGTCGAAGGTGTGGTCGAACTGATGCGCAGCAGTGCCAGCAACAAAGGCCTGAAAGTGATGGCGCAGGTTGCCGGGGATGTGCCCCGGGTGCTGCGCGGTGATCCTGTGCGCGTTCGCCAGATACTGACAAATCTGCTGAGCAACGCAGTCAAGTTCACCGATGCCGGTCATATCAAGATAGCGGTAAGCCTGCATCGCTCCAGCCGCAAGGAAGTGGAGTTGATGGTCATTGTCAGCGACACAGGCCTGGGAATGTCCCGAGACACCGCTCGCAAGGTGTTCGATTCGTTCACACAAGGAGATGCATCCACGACGCGCAAACACGGTGGAACGGGGTTGGGTTTGGTGATCTGCAAACGCCTTGTTGAGTTGATGGGTGGCCGGATTGGTGTTCGATCCCGCCTGGGCGAGGGTTCCGAGTTTTGGTTTGTACTGCCCATGCGCCGCTCCACCTCGGAGGTTCCTTCAGAGCGCCGGAACCTCGAGGGTGTCCGCGTGCTGTGGGTGATCGAGGACGAACAGGCGGCCGCACAGGTCAATGGGTATCTAGAGGAGTGGGGGGTAAAGGCTGAGCGCGCCAAGCTCGGCGAAGTGATCGTGCGGCTGCACAACTCGGCGATGTTGGGGCGAACCTGGGCGTATGAGTTGCTGCTGGTCGATTCATGGGGAGTTGAGCTCGAATTGGCCAGGGTGCTCAGCGAACTGCGATCGGATCCGCTGTTGCGAGACTTGCTTGTGGTCGCATCCAGCCGCTCCGAAGAGATTGCTGACCGGCTGCACCGTGATTTTGGTGTTTATGCGCTCTCGGGAGGGATGCGTCCCGAGACCCTGCGACGCAGCTTGTATCGGCTCTTCGATGTCGGGGCTGAGAGTGGCGGCGCCGCCGAACAGGATCGTCGAGCCGCATTCCGTGACCTCAATCTGGAGCAGGAGTTGTCTTTGCAGGAGTTTGATCCTGACATACTGGGCTCCTCGAAGAAGGCCGACACTCACGGATGCGTGTTGCTGGTGGAAGATAACCCGGTCAACCTTGGGGTGGTTCGTCGAGTGCTCGACCGATGGGGAGTGAGCACCATCGTTGCGCAGAATGGTCGGGAGGCGCTCGAACAACTGGGTGCTCAACAGGCGATTGACCTGGTATTGATGGATTGTCAGATGCCCGTAATGGATGGTTATCAGGCGACGCGTGAATGGCGCCTGGTTGAGGATCGTGATGGCCGTAAGCGTTTGCCTGTTGTTGCCATGACAGCGAATGCTATGCAGGGCGATCGCGAAAAATGCCTGGATGCGGGTATGGACGACTACCTGCCGAAACCGGTCAGCATTGCCGATTTGCAGCAGATGCTCGACAAATGGATGCCGGGGCAGGTGGATGCCACTGGCGAAGATGGCAAGGCCGGTTTTGCGCCAGAGATGGGATCCAGCGAAAAGGTCGTGGATCAGCAGGTGATCGGCGAACTGCGCGACGTGATGGGCGAGGAGTTTCAGGGACTCATCGCGACCTATCTGGACAATACACCCGCGTTGATTTTCCAGATTGGTGAGGCCATGGATGCGGGGGACATTGAATCGCTGATCCTGCCGGCACATTCGTTGAAATCCAGTAGTGCAAACATTGGCGCTATGCAGATGTCCGAGTTGGCGCGCAGACTGGAAATGGCAGGCCGCAGCGAAAATCTGAGCACGATAAAGGAGGAACAGCCCCGCCTGGCCTCCTTATTCGAAGAAACGCGCGATGCCTTGCAGCCTTACCTGCAGGACCCGTCGTCGGCCTAGAGTACCTCGGAAGCGTAATCGGCCAGGCGTGATCGTTCTCCGCGGGTGAGCGTGATGTGCCCGCTGTGCGGCCAGTGCTTGAAGCGATCGACGACATAGGTGAGACCCGAAGTGGTCTCAGTCAGATACGGGGTGTCAATCTGAGCCACGTTGCCGAGGCATACGATTTTGGTGCCAGGCCCGGCACGCGTGATCAGCGTCTTCATCTGCTTGGGCGTCAGGTTCTGCGCCTCGTCGAGAATGATGTACTTGTTCAGGAAGGTGCGACCGCGCATGAAATTGAGCGAGTGGATGCGGATTTTCGAGCGCAGCAACTCATCAGTTGCAGCGCGGCCCCAATCGCCGCCACCGCTGGTCTGGGTGAGAACCTCAAGGTTGTCGGTCAGGGCGCCCATCCAGGGGGCCATTTTCTCTTCCTCGGTTCCCGGCAGAAAACCGATGTCCTCGCCAACGGGTACTGTGACCCGGGTCATTACGATCTCCCGGTAACGGTTGGTGTCCATCACCTGGGACAGGCCGGCAGCCAGGGTCAACAGGGTCTTGCCGGTGCCGGCAGTGCCAAGTAAAGACACAAAATCGACATCCGGGTCCATCAAGAGGTTCAGAGCGAAATTCTGCTCGCGGTTGAGTGCATTGATGCCCCAAACCGAATGTTTGCTGGCGCGGTAATCGCGGATCCACTCGATGATGGCATCGTCGCCATCCTTCTGCCGCACGATAGCCTCGAAGGGTTGGCTGCCTTCCTGGTAAAGCAGCTGATTGATGTGCCAATCTGAAGTGTCCGGGCCGGTCACTCGGTAGAAGGTGCGTCCCTCCTCCTGCCAGGATTCCATGTCCTTGCTATGAGTGTCCCAGAAGTCTTCCCCAAGCTCGGACTGGCCGCTGTAAAGCAGCTCCATATCGTCCAGGGCCTGGTCGTTGTGATAATCCTCAGCGGTTATGCCAACCACAGCCGCCTTGATGCGCAGGTTGATATCCTTGGAGACCAGGATCACTTCGCGATTTGGCGCCATCTCTTTGAGCGCCAGCGCAGTGCCAAGTATGTTGTTGTCCGGGATGTTGCCGGGCAAGGTTTCCGGCAGTGATGCCGCATGCAACTGCGTCTGGAAGAACAGGTGACCTATCTGGTCGTCTTCCTCGGGTGTTTCGACGTTCAGGGCACCGACCAGCGGCAGGCCGCTGCTTATCTGTTCCGATGTCGTGTGACTCATCAGGTCATCGAGAAAGCGACTGACCTGGCGAACGTTACGTGCCACTTCTGACATGCCCTTTTTGCCACGGTCGAGTTCTTCCAGTACCACCATAGGCAGGAAGATGTCGTGTTCGGCAAAGCGAAAGATCGCGGTGGGGTCGTGCATGAGCACGTTGGTATCGAGGACGAAGAGTTTCTTACCGACGCGAGATTTGATGCCCATAGGCTTGTGGCTGCTCCGCTGCTGGAATCTGTTGGGCCCTCAACGAGGACACGATCAAGGGAATTGGATTTGTGCTTTGTTCAGGGCCTTGACGGCTTCAAGGACCTCGTCGACATGACCTTTCACCTTCACACCTCTCCATTCGTGACGCAGCACGCCATCCGCATCGATCAGAAAGGTGCTTCGCTCTATACCGCGTACCTGCTTGCCGTACATGTTCTTCATCTTGATGACATCCATGGCGTTGCACAGCGCCTCGTCTTTGTCCGAGACCAAGTCGAAAGGAAAACCCTGCTTGGCCTTGAAGTTATCCTGGGCTTTGAGACTGTCGCGTGAAGCGCCAAGAATTTTGCAGGGCTGGCGTCGGAACTTGTTGATCGCGGCCGCGAAATCCAGTCCCTCCTGCGTGCAACCCGGCGTACTGGCCTTGGGGTAGAAGTACAGGACCAGTGGTTTGCCTCGGTAGTCGGCCAATTGGACTTGCTGGTCACCGGTTAGGTGCAGGGCGATATCGGGGATTTTCTTGCCGATTTTGGGGGCAGGCATATTGACTATCCTTTGACGGGTTCAAGCACGGCGTCGATGTTCATGCTGTCGCAGAAATCCATGAACTCCTCACGCAGGCTCGCGATGTGAACATTGGCTGGTATGCCGAGGGCTATACGCACCGAGAACATGGGGGTGCCGGTGTGCGCGGCAGCATAGCTGCTGGTGACCATGTCTTCGATGTTGATGTTTCGCTCGGCAAAGAAACTAGCGAGGCTATGCACGATACCAGGTTGATCGAGTGCAACCACGTCGACTCCGTAGGGGAGCAGGTCGGGGTGACTCTCGGTTGGCTCAGTGCGCTCGGTGATGATGGTCAGGCCAAGGCTCTGTTGAAGCTCGGGAATCTGATCTTCCAGGCGCGCCAGTCGATCCCAGCTGCCGTCGACCTGCATCAGGATGGCAAATTTTCCACCCAGCACCGTCATTCGGGTGTCCTGGATGTTGCATTCGGCATCCAGAATCGCTTTGGCGAGCTTGTCGATGATCCCGGGATGGTCGTCGCCCAACGCGGACAACACGAGGTAATTTGGTTTGGGTTGCATGGGCCGGATGTCTGTTAGAAAGGCTGGCAATCTGTTTAGTGTACTGTGGCTTTGGCAGCCTTAAAACCGATCATGAGCGCGTCGTTCGGTGGGCCAAAGCTAAATTCATGAATTTGCACATCATATTGTTTTATTGGTCCGGGCCATATCAGCACTGCCTACAATGCGCGGTTACTGCTGCGAAGAAGATCAGGATGCTGTTATGGAAATTGGTCCCCGCGAAATTGTCACGCCTTTCAGGCCCATCCCATTGGATGTGCCGGAGGGCATGAAACCCAACGAGTTCTTCAACAGTACAGAGAATCTCAATGACCTGGTCCACAATAACGGTCTCCTGGTCAATCCGGAAAATCTGCTGATGTATCGCAAGGCCCTGGGGCACAGCACCACCTTCGATACTTCCATCATCTACAACACCTCGCAGACAGTCCTCAACCCGTTGGGAAGGCCGGTGCGACGAACCCAGGTGCCCAAGCAGGTGCGGCACTCCTGGAACCGCATGAACCAGATCATCATCAGCTACATGCTGGAGAAATACCCCAACCCGGCGGACCACCTGGTGCTTGCAGGTGAAGCCAGCCTGGATGCGACCTGGCCGTTGACATCCCCAGGTGTCCCGAGTATCCGCATGCTGCACAACCATTTCATCGTTTTCCCGATGCAGCATTTGCGTGAAGCCAAACTTGCGGATACCAATAACCCGAACCTGACCGATGGTGGGCAGCACAGTCTCTTCCAGGCCTACATGCGCGATGTCTATCGACAATTCTTCGAAAGAGCGCTCGACCTGAAAATCCTCAAGCAGGCAACTGCCAAGGATTCTCGTATCGAGTTGACCGGTTATCCGCAGGGCCTGCCTTGTTGGGAGATCCAGGGTGGTGAGGAAGCCCTGAAAGAAGTGAGATTCTGGGAAGAATACGACCTCATCCTCAAGGGTTTCATCGATTTCTATCGTACATTTTTTACCCAGGTTTCCACGCGCAATGCGCCGATCCCGAAGGAGACCTATTTCCCAAGCCAGGTCGAGAAGACCCTGTTGTTCAACAATGACTTCCTCGGTGCAGCCAAAAAGGTCCGTGACCGCTGTATCAAGGACGCGGCCTATGCCAACGCAATCCGTTGGCAACCTGCGTTCAAGCAACTTATCTACCGCAATGACGATGGCAAACTTATTGTGACCATTAGCCAGAACTCAATCGGCAATGCCATCACCGAGTTACTTGGCGTGGTCGTCAACCGTACGCCTGATGCAGAGGCATACGAGAAAGAGGAGCCGCAACTGATAGCGCAGCTGCTGGAAGTGCGTCAGCGCCTGGTCGAAGCGGACCTGGGCAACGCGATCCAAACAGACTACTGGCCGGCCTAAAGCCGGGAGTTTCGACGTCTACCGCGTCTTGTTTCATCGCGGGCAGCACGGCTTTTTTGAATTGCCGGTCGATCACACATATAGTCGAACGCACGGTGTGAGCAGCGCCTCTTTGCAACAGGCGGACAAACAACAAGAGGGGGATAGGGATGGAATTACTCAATGAATGGGTAGGTGCACTCAATGGCCTGGTATGGGGCTGGCCAATGCTCGTGATGATCCTTGGTACCGGGGTGTTTCTCACTGCCGGGCTCAAGGCCATGCCTATCCGGCGTATCGGTTACGGGTTCAAAACACTGTGGCGCGGCCGGGACTCTACCGAGGAAGGGGATATCACGCCGTTCAACGCCCTGATGACCTCCCTGTCCGCCACGATCGGTACCGGTAATATTGCGGGCGTCGGTACGGCGATAGCCATTGGTGGCCCTGGTGCGGTGTTCTGGATGTGGTGTACCGCCCTGGTTGGCATGGCCACTAAGTACGCCGAGGCAGTGCTTGCGGTCAAGTATCGTGAGACGGACGAACTGGGCAACCATGTTGGCGGCCCCATGTATTACATCAAGAACGGCCTGGGGAGCAAGTGGCAATGGCTCGCGACGGCCTTCGCCATTTTTGGGGCCTTTGCCGGTTTTGGCATTGGCAACATGGTGCAGGCCAACTCGGTTGCCGACGCTGTGGCGACCAACATGGGTGTTGACAAGCTGATCACCGGTATCGCCATGGCGGTGCTGGTTTTTGCGGTACTGATTGGGGGTATCCGTCGCATCGCGGAAGTAGCCGGTAAGCTGGTGCCTCTGATGGCCGTGGCGTATGTCGGCGGCGGCTTGATTGTCATCCTCGCCAATATCGGTGATGTTCCTTCCGCGATTGGCGTTATCGTGACGGAGGCATTCACGCCCACCGCGGCCACGGGAGGTTTCGCCGGTGCGGCGGTGATCGTGGCCATTCAAATGGGTGTCGCACGCGGTATCTTCTCCAACGAGGCAGGTCTGGGCTCGGCACCCATCGCACATGCCGCGGCCAAAACTAACGATCCGGTCCGCCAAGGCAGTATCGCGATGCTGGGTACCTTCATTGACACCCTGATTGTCTGCACCATCACCGCGCTGGTGATCGTCTTGACCGGCGCATGGACTACCGGCGCTTCCGGTGCTTCCTTGTCCTCTGCAGCCTTTGGTCAGGCATTGCCCGGCTTCGGTGAGTGGGTGGTCACCCTGGGCCTGATCGTTTTTGCGTTCACCACGATGCTGGGGTGGAGTGTTTACGGAGAGCGCTGCGTCGAGTATCTGTTCGGTGTGAAGTCAATCCTACCGTTCCGTATCCTTTGGGTGTTGGCAATACCGGTGGGTGCAACGGTCAAGCTGGCTTTCGTATGGCTCCTGGCCGATACGCTGAATGCGCTGATGGCCATCCCCAACCTGATAGCCCTGGTGTTGCTGGGACCGGTGGTGTTTGCCCTGACCAAAGAGTACTTCTCCAAGCCTTAGGTTCAGGCCTGCTCGCTCATTCCGCGTCGTGACCGTGTGGGATGGGCGGGCCCCTGATTCAGGAAAGCGCCACTCGTCTAGAGTTGGTGTCGACCATCGAATACGTCGAACGGCAGATTTACCGAGTCGATCTCGTCGATGCAGCCAAGGTTTACCCGGTACTTGCCGGGAAAACGTGCGGTCTCGTGAAAGGTATAGATGCCGCAATGCCTGCAAAAAAAGTGCTTCGCGGTTTTTTCGCCGAATTGGTACAGAGACAGCCCGTTGCCCTTTGATTGGATGTTCAGATCTGCTTCGGCAAACACTTCGTTCGACATGGGGGCGCCTTTACGTGCGCAGATCGAACAGTTGCAGCGCAGCGCTTTCTCGATAGGTTGTTCGGTATGTATCGAAAATTTGACCGCGCCACAGTGACAACTTCCCTGGTATTCAGGCATGTCCAACTCCCCGCTTGTGAAAGTCCCAATAATAGACAACAGTTGTGCAGTGGCCAGGGGAGGAGGTGAGGGTTGCTTTGCTGTTTTTTGCCCGATCTGCCTGCGTTAGGTCAATAGCATGACACATACCGGTCTTATACTGGTGTCAGGTTCCATCCGGGTGGAGAAAGCGCCATATGGAAGATACCCTAAAACGTCTGCTCGCAGCTGAAAAGCGGGCCAGCGAGATTACACGTCAGGCAGAGCAGGAGTCGGAACGCATCGTTCAGGGTGCGCTCGATGAGGCCCAGGTACAGCAGGAGCGTTTCGTTGAGCGCCTGCCGCAGTTGCGTTCGGCGCACATGGAAAAGGCAGCCCTGCGAGCCGAGCAGACGATCAAAGAGATCGAGCGACGTTATGACGAGCGCATCACCGCCTTGCGCACTGCCGCTGAGAATCACGAGGAAGAGGCGTTGGATGCTGCCTTCGCCTACCTTCTGAGCCCGGACGGACGGTAACGGTGGTCTACCGGTGAGCCGGGTTGCGGAACAGGCCTATCTGCGTACGCGCCTCGCGATTCTCAACGCGCGGCGCAGGCGTACGCCGCAGCTAAAGGCACTGCTGGAACTGGACAACGAAGAGCTGGCCGCCGAATTTGACCTGGAGCCTGGGCAGCTGCACGAGACTGCCCTGGACCTGTTCGAGCAGTCGCAGTTGCAGACCTGGCTCAACGAGCTCAATACCCTGCTGCGACCCCTGCACGGAGCAGACCGCGCAGTCCTGGTTCAATGGGGAAGGCGCTACGAGGTGCTCAACCTCAAGGCCCTGGTGCGCGGCAAGTTAAGCGGGCTTTCGCGCAGCGAGATAGAGTCTTCGCTGTTCGTTCTGCCCGGTTTTCTGCATCTGGATCACGAACCCTTGCTGAACACCGACGACGTGATGGACCTGTTGCGCCGTCTCAAGGATACGCCTTACCGCCAACTTGGCCGCATGGCGATGCGTCGTTTCGAGGAGCAGCAGGATCCTTTCCTGCTCGATGCCTCGCTCGACCAGCAGTTCTACAGTGGGCTGAGCAACTGCGTGGCGCGCCTCTCCGAGCCGGACCGTACGGCTATGCGGAATCTGGTCGGGCGCATGGTCGATCGGCATAACCTGGTCTGGCTGTTGCGCTATCGTCATAACTACCAACTGCAACCGGCCGAGGCGCTGTACCTATCCATCAGCGGCGGTCTGCAGTTGACTCGCGAGCACCTGCGCCAGGTTCTGCAGATGCCCACCCTGGCGGAAAGCCTGGAGCGGCTGCCCTCAGGCTTGCAGCGTTTGATCGGCGATTCGGTCAACCTGGTCCAGATCCGCGATACGCTGGTCACCGACTTGCAGCACCAGGCCGAGTTGTCTTTGCGCTCCACCCAGAGCGTGCTTAGCAGCGTGTTTGCTTACCTTTTGCTGCGTTATTACGAAATCAAGACCACCAACGCCATCGTCCAGGCCCGCTTCAAACGCCTTCCCGATGACCTGTTGCGCGACGCCCTGTTCGGAGATCCACTGGTGAGCGAGGAGGTGGCCTGATGCGTGCCGGTCACGACATGCTGCACCTGACCGTGCACCTGATGCGCGACGACCTGCCCAGCGCCGGTCTGGCGCTGGCCGAGATCGGTGCTTTTGTGCCGGACAATCGGCCGCTGAACATAGAGCAGTTGCCTGAGGTCCCGGGTACTGGATTCCGCGACCGCATGCGTCACGCGCGCAGTTATCTTGACCGCCTCGAGACCCTGCAGGCCGATCTTGGCATTCACCCGGTTGCGGGCGAGGGCGATCCTTTCCTCGTTTTGCGTCGCGCGCAGCTTGTGGAGGTCGACAATTGGTTGGCGGAGGCATGGAAACATTGCTCGCCGACGGAGGCCAGGCTGCACGATATTCAGGAGGAACTCGGTGAACTGGAGCAGTTGGAGAAATCGCTCGACGACTTCGCAGACCTTGACGTGGACCTGTCGCATCTGCAGGGCCAGAATGACTACCTCGACCTGCGCATCGGCACCGTGCCGGCGGCAAACGTCGAGCGCTTGCGCGAAGCGCTGTCGCTGGAACACTACCTGATTGTTCGTGTGCTGGGTCGAGGCGAGACCGTGCGCGTGGCCATCGCGGGGCTGCGCCAGGAGCAGGCCCCGCTGGGTAATATCCTCGCTGCAGCGGGATTCCAGCCTCTGGAAATACCCACGGCATTCCGTGAATCTCCCGATAAGGTGCGGCAGATGCTGCAGCGCAGCCGCGCGGCAATCGAGAAACTGCACGGACAGATGCGGAAGCACCTGGCGGACTGGGTTGACAGCAACCGGGGTGAACTTGCACGTGCACGGCGCCTGTTGGATGCCGCCGAACCCTACGTGGAACTGGGCGATTCGGCACGTGCGCAGGGCGCGGTGGCGATCCTGCAGGGTTGGCTGCCTGCCGGTGCGTTGGACGAGGCCGAGCAGTTGCTGAAGGGCCAGCTGCAACGACCGTTCGTGATGGACACGCGGCGGCCCCGCCCGGACGAGCGGCACTTGGTGCCGGTCCCGGTAGCGCGCTCGCTGCTGCTCAAGCCGTTCGCAATCCTCATGCAGCAGTACGGGGTGCCGCGTTTCGGCGAGTTCGATCCAACCATTCTGTTCGCCGTTACCTTCGCTGCCATGTTCGGCATGATGTTTGGCGATGTTGGCCACGGCCTGGTATTCGTGGCTTTCGGTATCGCACTGAGGCGCAAGCTCAAGGCATTCACCACCCTGTTCATCATCGCTGGCAGTATGGCGACCCTGTTTGGTTTTCTTTACGGCAGCATCTTCGGCGTGGAGCACTGGCTGCACCCGCTGTGGATGTCCCCGATGTCAGATCCGATGTACATGCTTACCCTGGCTTTCGGCTGGGGCGTGGCCTTTCTCAGCCTTGGTAGCATTATTGCCATCTACAACCGGCTGGTGGTCGGCGACCTGATCGGGGCGCTTTTTGACCCCGGTGGGGTTTTCTCGCTGGTGATGTACTACGCGCTGCTTGGCGGCATGCTATTGCTGATCCAGTATGGCAGCTGGCCGTGGGGGGCGACCGTGCTGATCGTATTGGCGCTCGGCCTGCTGATGGCTTACCAATGGCGCGAACTGGATGCGCCGTTCGGTGAGCGTCTGCTCACGGTCATCATCGAGACTTTCGAGATCGTCAACGGTTACGTCTCCGGCTCGTTGTCTTTCCTGCGCGTTGCCGCATTCAGTTTGAACCACGTGGCCCTGTCAGTAGCCGTTTTTACTCTCGCCGACATGATGGACGGGGTAGGTTATTGGGCGATGGTCGTCGGCGGCAATATCTTCATTATTGTCCTTGAAGGCCTGATCGTCTCCATACAGACCCTGCGCCTGGAATACTACGAGGGCTTCTCGCGTTATTTTTATGCGGATGGCACACGCTATACGCCGTTGCGCACGCGCACCCGCTTAACCCCGGACAAATCTTCCACTCGACTCCGCAACGAGGTTTCGTCATGACCACTATCGTCGTTTTGCTCACCCTGGTCGCGCTCGGCATTATCGCCGTTGGCTTCTACCTGGACCGTTACCCACTGCCGGCGGAGCGGGCCAGGCGCCTATTCGCACCTACTCTCGGCGGCACCGTCGTGCTGTTCTTCGGCGCCCAGGTCGCACTGGTGCTGATCGGTGCCGGTGACGTCATTGCCGCGGTCGATGCGGCCACCGCCGAAGGAGCGAAGGAGATCAGCACCGGCATGGGACTGGCGATCATCGGCGTGGGCGTGCCTACTGCCTTCAGTACCCTGGCCGCAGGCATCGCGGTGGGCCCGATCGGCGCGGCTTCGCTGGCCGCGGTTGCCGAAAAGCCGGAGATGTTCGGTCGCACCCTGGTGTACCTCGGCTTGGCCGAAGGTATCGCGATCTACGGCCTGGTGCTGTCCATCATCCTGTTGGACAAGATCTGATGAGCCGTATGTACTTTCTCGGTGAGGCGGCGCTGGCGAACGGTTTTCGCTTGGCGGGCTTTCACGTCTACCCGAATGCGACCGAGGAGCAGCTCGAGGACCTTCTGCACAGCCTCCAGGAGGGGAGGGAGACGGCTTTCGTGATTCTTGACCACACCCTGTACGACAGTGAGTTGGAGATTCTCGCCGAGTTGCGCGGCGAGGGTGGGCGCATCCTCATCGCCCAGGTGCCGCCGCTGCAAGATCCAGGGGCGATGCACTCGCCGGTGGATCAACGTATCGCACAACTTCTTGGAGGCGGAATTGCATGAAGGCCAAATCCGACAACACTGTCGATGCGCTGGAGCAGGCGATCCTGGCGCGTGCCCAGAGCCTGGCCGACGAATTGGCTGCCAAGGCTCGTCACCGGTGCGACAGCATTCTGCGTGAGGCCAACGATCGCCTGTCGCTGGCGGATGAGCGTGAAAACGCCAGCGCACGTGCCGAAGCAGAGCGCGCGCAGCGTCGCCAGGTGCAGGCCAGCGAGTTGAAACTGCAGGCACGCCTGGACCGATTGCGCTGGGAGTTGGTGCATGCTGTGCAAGGGCGCCTGGTCGAGCGGATGAATGAACTGCGCGCCGATCGCGACGCTTATCTTGGCTGGCTCGAGGGCATGATCCGTGAAGGCGATCGACTGTTGCCCGCTGGTGAAATACACGCCGAAGTGAACGCCGAGGACCATGCTTGGCTTGCCGATCACTGGCAGGCGCTGGTCGACCGCGCTGCACCTGCTCGCAGCGTGGTGCTGGCACCTGAATCCACTTGGGGAAGTGGTGGCGTGCGCCTGCGCAGTGCCGACGACAGTGCCCAGCTGGACAACCGTTTCGAGGGGCGCCTGTCGCGCCTGGAGGCGGGCATCCAACGCGTGATCCTCGAACGCCTGTTTCCGGGTGAGCAGCAAGGTGGAGTGAGCTGATGGCTGTGCAGGAACGACAACGTCACGGACACATCGTGCTGATCAACGGGCCGATCGTGCAGGTGCATCTTCCCGGCGCCTTGAATGGCGAGCAGGTGCGTATCGGCAGGATGGGCATCATCGGTGAGGTGATCTCTCTCAACGGAGAGCAGGCCACGGTACAGTCCTACGAGTCGACCGACGGGGTGCGTCCGGGCGAGCCGGTCGAAGGCCTTGGTCATCCCCTTTCGGTGGAGCTTGGGCCGGGGCTTCTGGCTGGTATCTTCGATGGCGTGCAACGCCCTCTCAAGGAGATCGCCGCGTTGTCCGGCGACTACATTCCACGTGGTCTGAGCGTGAATGCTCTCGACCGTGAAAAGGACTGGCATTTTGTTCCTGATGACGGTGTAGAGACTGGCCGCCAGGTCGACCAATTCTCCGCTGATTTCCGGGGGCACCAGGATACGGTGAGCGATGGTCTCGGTCTCCTGCACGGTACCGAG
>JAAUXZ010007018.1_pt1 | contig 14316 bp, 14 predicted proteins | sample 7278131 | NCBI WGS metagenome assembly JAAUXZ01 (sample SAMN14350119, study PRJNA611818) | marine sediment metagenome | isolation source: surface marine sediment (3m) | place: French Polynesia: Moorea | collected 2018-08
CCCTTAAAAGTGCTCTGTCATTTAATGGGCCTGCGGCATTGCCAGTGAAAAGGGGAAAGAGACAGGATTTAGCGTTATGATGTACTCATGAGTCAAGTCACCCTCAAACGCAGTTTATCGCTTCCGCTGATTACCTTTTATGGTCTGGGTAATATCCTTGGCGCGGGTATTTACGTATTGGTTGGCAAAGTAGCCGGTGAAGCGGGTTATTTCGCCCCCATTGCATTTTTAGTGGCTGCTATCATCGCTGCCGTATCGGCTTTTACCTATGCAGAGTTATCAGCAAGATACCCGGTGAGCGCAGGTGAGGCCGTTTATATTGAAGAGGGCTTCGGATTACAGAAACTTTCTTTGCTGGTGGGGTTGTTAATCACCTTTGCAGGCATTGTTTCGGCTTCAGCCATCGTGCATGGTTTCGTCGGTTATTTACAGGTATTTGTAGACTGGCCAGGTTGGATGGTCATCACCCTATTGTTGTTTTTGCTGGGAGTGCTCGCCGCCTGGGGTATCAATCTCTCCGTTAAGACGGCCGCTTTATTTACCCTGGCGGAAATCGCGGGTTTGTTATTAGTGATTGCTGTTGGGGGGCAATCGCTTTTCTCATCGGACCAGTTTTTTCAGGACCTGCAGAATATTAAAACGGCCATTCCATGGGATCATTTTTCAATACTGGGTATTTTTTCAGGAGCTTTCCTGGCTTTTTATGCCTATATCGGTTTTGAAGACATGGTCAATGTGGCAGAGGAAGTCAAAGAGCCACAACGCAATATGCCCCTGGCGATTATGTGGTGTGTCATCATATCTACGCTGTTATACAGTGGTGTCACCTTGGTGGCGGTGGCTTTAATGGATCCCATGACTTTGTCACAATCGAATGCACCATTGGCAACGCTATATACTTATGCAACCGGTGATGCGCCGATCGTAATTTCTGTCATTGGTTCGGTGGCGGTCGTCAATGGTGCGTTAATTCAATTGATCATGTCTTCGCGCCTGTTTTACGGTATGGCCAGCCGAAAATGGCTGCCGACTGGTCTGGCTCATATTCACCCTGGCACCCGCACCCCCATCAACAGTACGTTACTCACGGTAGGGTTGATGCTGTTTTTTTCGCTGGTTTTTCAGATTGTGCAGTTGGCTGAAATGACCAGTTATCTGGTATTGATCGTGTTTGCCTTGGTCAACCTGGCATTGATTCGAATCAAAAAACGTCAGCCCAGGCCCGAAGGCGTCAGGGTGTTTTCACGTTGGGTACCCTACCTGGGTTTTGCTACTGCGACACTGCTGTTGGTATTTGAAGTGTTTTCAAATATTTTGTGAACAAGCGATTCAGGGCGTCCATTCATTTCACTCTTTCCCCGCTAATACTCATAGAAGGAAAGATTATTTCTTTGTTGCATGGGCTTAACTATACTGATGTGCTCATTAATAATACTAATAGTTGGATGGTGGTGAGATGAAGAAACCTGTCAAAGTCACGATTACCGGTGCTGCGGGTCATATTGGCTATGCCTTGGCATTTCGTGTTGCTTCTGGTGAGATGTTTGGCCCCGACCAACCCGTGATTCTCCGCTTGCTTGAGATACCCCAGGCGCTCTCATCATTAAATGGTGTGGGTATGGAGTTGGAAGATTGTGCATTACCCCTGCTGCACGACATTGTTCTTACTGATGATCCCTCTATAGGTTTTCGTGAAACGGACTATGCGTTGTTAATTGGTGCAAAACCCCGCAGCAAGGGCATGGAAAGAAAGGATCTGATTCTTGAAAATGCAAAAATCTTTGCGGCTCAGGGTAGAAGCATTAATGATAACGCTTCTGGTGATGTGCGTGTGTTGGTCGTCGGCAATCCGGCTAATACCAATGCGTTGATTGCTGCAAGCAATGCGCCCGATCTTGCTAACAGGCAATTCACCGCAATGACCCGTCTGGACCATAATCGAACCATGGGGCAGTTGGCTAACAAGACGAACTCGCTGGTCGCTGATATTAAACGGGTTAACATTTGGGGTAATCATTCAATGACTCAGTATCCCGATATCAGTAACTGCCTGATCGATGGAAAACCCGCTTACGATCTGGTCACGCGTGACTGGGTGATTGATCACATGATACCGCGTATTCAGCGTCGAGGAGCCGAAATTATTGAAGCACGGGGGCTGTCGTCTGCAGCATCTGCAGCTGACGCGGTTGTTGACCATGTTCATGACTGGGCATTAGGCACATCTGAAAATGATTGGGTCAGTATGAGTGTCATGTCGGATGGCAGTTACGGGGTTAGTGAAGGTGTTGTGTTTTCCTTTCCGGTGACCTGCAAGGAAGGAGAGTATGAAATTGTCCAGGGCCTGGATCTCGATGAATTAAGTCAATCCCGCCTAAAAACCTCTGAAAAAGAACTATTGGAAGAACGTGCGATTATTCAGGAATTATTACCCAAAGGATGAAAGCTGGATGGTTGACTCAGCAGCCTTGTTGCTGACGTGATTAGTTGGTTTGAGGTCGGTTGACTTGATAACGGGTCAGAGCAATTCCAGAAATTATAATCACTAAGGCTATAAGGCTACTCCAGCCCACCGGTTCTGAAAGGATGACTACCCCGCAAAAGAACGCGACCACAGGAATCAGGTAATTGATAATCGACAGAAAAGTAGGACCTGCACGTTCAATCACTACAAACAGAATTATGGTGGCAATACCCGTAGGGCCAATACCCAGCCAGACCAGTGATAGTAGTGAACTCCAGCTCACCTGTGTGAGATTAAATTGATTTTGGTATAACCAAATAGGCATTAATGCAAAACTTGCTGCGATAAGTAACCCTGCTCCAGCCACATGAGCTTCAAAATGTGGCAAACGTCGAACCAATATGGTGTTCACTGCATAACTGGTTGCGGCTATAAAAATGGCTATACCACTTAACAAACTGCGAAGATCATCTTGGAAGACCGGTCCCAGCAGCAGGGTGACACCTGAAATGCCCATCAGAAAACCAGTGATCTTGTAGCGATTCAGTACTTCACCCTCAATGAAATAATGCGCCAGGATCATCGTGATCAAGGGCATGACCGCCATAATCATACCGGCTACACCAGAATCGATCGTTTGCTGCCCCCAGGCAATCAGGAAAAAAGGGAGCAGGTTGCCTGCAAATCCTAACAGCAAAAATATCAGCCATGCTCGAATGGTCCAAGGTAAACGATGACGCTTGATATAAAGCGCCAGGGTTAGCACGAAAGCGCCAATTACAACCCGGAAAAAAACAATGGATATTGGATCAATACTCTCCACTGCAATTGCCGTGAACATAAAGGAAGTGCCCCAAAATAAGACCAGAGCCATTAATAAAATCCAGTTGATCAAGTTAGCATTGATTTTCATTTTGAGATCATGACAGGCAGAACCGTTATGTTACGTTTCAACATAGAACATTCAATAGCGGGTTAATTTATTTTTTTATCTGCCTTCAAATAGGTTAAGATTAATATCAGAATAACCATTAATAACCATTCTACTTATTATAAATATTATAAAAATCCATCTAAATTAAGGAGGTCGTTGTGAGTGCACTTGATTCTGATCCCCAGCAGGAAGCTGAAGACACCACCGCAAAGTCCAAACAATTTGCCAATGTTGCTATCGGTTTGTTTTTCCTGGTTTCAGCCATTAGTGTTGTCTTATTTATGTCTCTACTGTTATTAAAATGGCAACCCATCTGGACAGAAGGTTTTAAGGATTTTCATACCATCAGTGACGCCATTGGAGAGCTTGATCAAACAGCGCAGCCGGCTTCAGACGTGATTCCCTTGATGTTGGCCGAAATGGTGCAGATGAATAAAAACATGGTTGAGATGCAAACCATCATGCGTGAAATGGATCAGTCCATGGGTGAAATTGAAAAGGTAAAGCCTAATATTCAACACATGACCGCATCCATCAATAGTATGAATTCCATCCTGCAGGCGCAGATGACTAATATGGTTTACTTGATGGATCGAATTGAAAACAAACTGCCTGATATGGATTTTATGCCCTTCAATTAACCATGAGTCATCACCCAAGGTGCTCATGATCCAGCCAACTACTTATTGGCTTCAACGTGGCTGGCAAAACCGGCTCCTGCCTCTGCATAGATATTAAAAACTGCGTCGGCGCCCGCCTTTTTTAGTGGGATATCATCGTCCGGGTACCTTGATGTAGCGGCTATGAGTCCAGGAAAATTAATGACGCGCAGCTGTGCCAGTGCATCCAGGTTGGCATACAAGTTGGGCAGAGCCAGTAGAACGAGTTCGATGCCATGATCTTTACTGATCATTTCCCAGAAATCAGCATCACTGGGATCACCGCGCATCACGTTACGGCCGGCATTTAAATGTTTTTTTACCTTTTCAGCATCAAAGTCTATACCCAGTACGGTATCACCATGGAGTTCGTACATTTTGTCATAGGCCCCGGTTCCCACTCGCCCCATACCGAAAATGGCAATGGTGGCGTTTTGAGGATCCAGGAATTGATCATCTGGAAGGCGTTTTACGCGCTGAAATGTAAGCCAGAATGGCCGGTACTGTCGATAGATTTTGTCATCCCGGTTACTCAAAGAAGCGGCGATCACAAAGGAGACCGAAAGGGCAATGGCAATAACCGCCAACCAGTCTGCGTCGATCCAACCATTCGCCACACCGATAGCGGCCACAATCAAGCCGAATTCACTGTAATTGGTTAAGTTAAGTGTGGCCAGCAATGAGGTTCTGGCCCGCAGCTTGAAGTGAGTCATCAGGGCATAAAACAGAGTCGACTTTAACAGTACAAAAGGCACTAAAAGGAGTCCGATAATCAGGACTGCGGATGATAATTGCCCTGCCATGCCAATAGAAAGGAAGAAACCGACCAGGAAAAAGTCCTTTAATCCTAAAATCGCTCTTGCCATTTCAGTGGACTTGGGGTGATTGGATATCAGTAATCCCATCACCAAAGCGCCCAGGTCATCCTTAACGCCACCCATTTCAAAAACCTCAGCGCCGCCCAGGGCCAAGATCAAACCGTAAAGTACCAGCAACTCCCCATGTCCGATACGCTGTAATAACAGGTGAAATAGAGGCCGGGCAGGAATCAGTAGTAACAAGGAAAAAGCCCAGGGCGATGGTAGTTTACCCATAGACGCGGCTAAAAATGCAACAGCAGCCAGGTCCTGCATTACGAGAATGCCAATGGCGATTCGTCCATGCAGTGATTTCATCTCGCCCTTCTCTTCGAGTGATTTGGCGACAAAAACGGTACTGGAAAAACTCAGTGCAAAAGCCAACAACAAGGACTGCTTGAAATCCAAGGCATTAAACAGGGGCGTACCCATGATGGCTAGGATAAAAATAAACACGCCAAAAATAGCCACCACTATGCCTATATGGAGGCTGGTCACAGCCCATACCTGGGGTCGCAGCATGATTTTCAGGTTCAGTTTGAGGCCAACGGTGAACAGCAGCAGACTGATACCCAGGTCTGCCAATTTTTGCAAGACTTCACCACTGGTGAAACCCAGGTAGTTCAGTAAAAAGCCGGTAGCCAGAAAGCCTACGAGGGGAGGGAGCCCAAGCAATCTTGAGAGTGAGCCGAGTACAAAGGCCATGAAAATCCAGGCTATGTCATCGAGTGCTATGGCAACCCATGTAAAATCCATAGTGGATAAGTCCAAATGCTATCTATGGCCTTATACTATCATGATGAAATTTATGAAAGCTATTCACCAAACATTCCATTGATTTGGCGCAATTGAATTCAAGAAAATTGATTTGCTGATGAAATAGACTATCGAATCAATTTTAGCAAATGCAAGATTCTTAAATTAACGACCTCGAGTTTAGACTAAATGATTTCGAGCAGCTTCAGTAATTGCAGTAACAGCTGGGTTTTTAATACGTCTTTCAGGCGAAATGATATAGTAATGTTCACGAACCTCTTCGGTTCGCCCAATCACTCTGACACCATATTTTTCTAATACATCCTTTTCCATGGTTTGTGGGGAAGTAAAGACTCCGGTGCCGCGTTCTCCAAAAGCCTTCATCAGTGCCCGGTCTTCAAATTCGGCAACCACCCTGGGTTTAATGCCCTGCTGTTCAAACCAGTTTTCCAGGTTTCTGCGCAGTGTGCTGCTTTTGCTGGGCATCAGGAATGGAAAATCATTCAGGTTTTCTGGAAAGTTCTTTTCCAGCTTTTTCGCTTGTCTGGGTATGGCGAAAAAAGTAATGCCTGATTCACCCAGTGAGTGATTATAGGCACGGATGTTCAAAGATGGATTCAACGGACTGTCAGATAATACTGCATCCAGTTTATGGACAGACATATCAGCCAGTAAATCTACCAGTGGTGCTTCATGGCAGATCAGGTTAATCGACTCACTCATCTGTAATACGGGTTCCAACACCCGGTAAGCCAGTAGTTTGGGAACAATCATGGCGACGCCCACTTTAACCGTGATGGAAGTGCCAGGAGTCTGGCCCTCCAGAACATCCTGTAATTCAAGCCCAAGTTGGAACATTTCGTCAGCATAAGAAAACACCATACGCCCCGTTTCGCTCAATACCAGATTACGGCCTTCGCGCTCAAAGAGTTTTTCTCCAATACTTTCCTCCAGGTCGCGCAACTGGCCACTGATCGTTTGAGGTGTCAGGTAAAGTGCTTCTGACGCTTTAGTAATTGACCCATGACTGGCTACCGACCAGAAATAACGTAAATGTTTTAAGTTGAGTTTCAAGTTTTGCATAAAACGAGTATCCAGTTATTGGGGGAATAGAAGGTAAACATGAATTCATTTCACCGGGGTGTCGAAGCCAGCCGGTTTGATGGCCAGTACTGAGCATGATGCAGTTTGGAGAACCTCCTCTGCGGTATTACCAATGAGAAGTCCCGGTATACCCACGCGACCCACCGTGCCCATTACGATTATATCGGCTGAGGTTTTTTGCGCGGTTTCATTAATGGCATCAATCGGTCTACCTTTAACCAGTTGAACATTATTGTCATCAACGGAGAGTGAGAAAGGCTCAAGTATCTTATCCAGTTTGTTCTGATGGGTCTGTTCTTGGTGTCTCAGCATGGATTCTAACTCTACACTGGGAAGGCGAAAACGGCCACCACGAAACATGCTCTCTCCTGGCAGGTGCCAGGCACTGATGATATCAACACTGGCATTTTCTCTTTGAGCTAATGAGGTGGCCAGCTGAATTATTTGTTGTGCAAACTCCTGATCATGATCGGTATCGACCGCTCCAATAATATGCTGATAGTGTTCATTCACTTCAGCACGATCAATCAGTACCGGGCACGGGCATTTACGTAGCAAGTGCAAATCCAGGCTGCCAAATAGTTTTTCGCCGATACCTGGGGGAGGTTCTGCCTCCTTGATCAGTAAATCATAATCACCTTTTTGAACAAATTTAATCACCTCAGCGAAAGGTAAACCCTGTAGAACCTTGGTATAGATGATCGAATGATCAGTGTTAATGGATTCAACCAGTTGTTCTAAAACCTGCTGTCTTTGGTCTTTGAGTAAATCAATTAATTCAACATTAAAGTTGGACATGATTTCAGCGGGTGTTTCTACCGGTTCAATAACATCCACCAGGGTTAACCTTGCCTGATTGGATTCAGCCAGCCTTGCTGCTCGTAATAAAGAGCTGGATACCGAATCCGCACCATGTGCGAAAAAAAGGATATTTTTAAAACGTTGCATGAGGCCTCCTTATGTTCATTTAAAAATTTAAATACAGAAAACTGGTCAGTAATAATCCCAACAATACCAACCATACTAATCCAGGTTGTAACATCGAAGTGCTGACGCTATCCGTCTTGTTATCCTGTTTTGCGATGGGTGATATCAGTGAGGGTAATAATGGGTTTAAATCCTTCCAGTGCAATGGGTAGGTCAGACGTAAACGTGTTATCAAATGAAAAACATCCCCGGGCCTAAATAAGCCTGACGTTCGCGTACCACGAGATAAGAATGATTGAAGCCCGACCAGAATGAAGATACCCACGATAATAATGAGCAAACTTTTTGTATCGAAGTTCATAGCCCAGGGTAGAAAAGGTGCAAACCAGGCAACTGGTACTAACAACCACCAAATGGGAAGAACAGGGATGAATGTATCCACATTCGCGGTTTGAGGTCGGGTCTTTGACCATTGTCGATGAATCAGGATGATGAAATGCCCCATCATCAAAATACCGGTGAGGCCTGAGACCAGCAGTATCTGGTTAAAATCGCCGGTTACAACTTCCTGTAATTCCAGCTTGGCAGCTAAACCCGCTGAAAACGGCAAGCCTATCAGACTGAAGGCAACGACGATTGCTCCCATTAACCAGCGGAGTTGCCCTGGTTGTAGGCGCATATTTTCCAGGGCAAGAAAAAGCGAAGCTTTTACCACCAGATGATGCATGGCAAACAAAATCAGTGCTGCCGTAACCGTTGCATAGTGTTCGGGATGGGCTAATCCATAACCAAATAGAGCACTTATCAGTCCCATTTTAGCAACACTCGAATAAGCCAGCACTGCAGCGGGTCTTTTTTGCAACAGTGCCCAAAGACTTCCAAACACAAGCCCAATAAAGCCTAAAACCATCAGTAAGATGCCCCAGTTTTCCAGCCCAGCGTTTCCTCCGGGTAAAAAGCGTAACCAGCCCAGTAAACCGGCTTTCATCATGGGTCCACTTAATACGGCTACACTGATTAAGGGTGCTGCGGTATAGGTTAGCGGTAGCCAGGGGTGCAGGCCTGGTAAAGCGAGTTTGATCCCGAATCCCAGCAAGAGCAGCCCGGCAGCAGTTTGAGAAAAATTTTGAGCATGGATATCACTGAATAATAAAGATCCGTTACTCGAAAAAATCAATAACATGGCCACGAAAAGAGCCAGTTCACCCACCAGGGTAAAGGCCAGGTAAACGCGTGATGCGCGACGCGAAAGCTGGGAAGATTTGATAATCAGGCCGTAACTGGATAATCCCATCAAGGCAAAACCCAGGTAAAAACTGGACAGGTCGGCCGCAATGATCAGCAACAGATTTCCGCACATAGCGAGTAGGAACAGGCACCGATAGATAGGCCGATTAATATTCTGATCGTGGTGCCATGCTACATAAATCCCGGCGATCAGCCAGATAACAGCACTGAACAACAGAAAAGTTTGTCCAACAGCATCAAGTTGCCAACTGACGCCCATTAATAACCAGGGAATGGTCACTTCTGTACCGATGGGTACGTAAAAGGCCATCATTAACGCAAACAAGGCGGGTAAAGGTAGCAATCGGCGCCAATGGTCAGATAAACAAATGAAGGCCATTAGCATGGGTATTAGAGGAATACTGGTCAAAAGAAGTGCTTGCATGTCAGTACTCCCGTTCCGCAATCAGTGAAGCCCATTCCAGCGGGCTATAAGGTGCTGCGGCAAACAGGCCGATAATCAAAGCCAGTGAGGCAGTAATTACGGGAGGCCACATTAATGCACCAGGCATTTCCCAGCGACCGGTTTTGGGTTTTTCCTCTGGCCATGCGGTAACCGCTCGTTTAAACCAGGCGCGATATAATATGGGCAGGAAATAGGCGGCATTGAGGAGGCTGCTGATCAATAATACCGGAATCACCCAGATACCATCACCGGTTTGGAGTGCACCCAGACCGAGATACCATTTACTGATAAATCCGGCGACGGGTGGTATTCCAATCATGCCAAGTACGGCGATGCTGAAGGCCAATGTCGTCGCCGGCATGCGTTTGCCGATACCATCCATTTCACTGACCCGGTGTACGCCTAAATTTTCTGCATAATTACCGGCAGCAAAAAACAGGGTAATTTTCATCACACCTTGATGGACCAGGTGCACAACGCCACCGATGGTGGCTAGTGGACCGACAATCGCGGTTCCGAGTGCAATATAGGAAACCTGGCTGATGGTTGAATAGGCTAATCGTCGTTTCAAATGGTCTTGCGACAAGGCCTTCACTGAACCATAAATGATCGTAAAGGCTGCCATGGCGCCAAGAAAAGGTAGCAGATTAAGTGAGGCGGAAAATTCAACTCCATACACATCGTAGACTACGCGTACGATGCCAAATGCCCCCGCTTTGACCACGGCAACCGCATGTAACAGGGCACTAACCGGCGCGGGTGCCACCATTGCCTGGGGTAACCAGCCATGTAGCGGGAAGAGGGCAGCCTTGACCCCCAGACCAATGATTAACAGCAAGAATATCCAGCGTAGTGCATTGGGATCAAGATGGGGTAATTGTGAAAGCAAGCCACCCTGAGTAAACTCAATAGGGCCAGCGATTGTATGTAGCCAAACCGCGCCAATTAATAACAGTATTCCACCGCCCAGGGTATATGCCAGGTAGATGCGAGCTCCCCTGACGGCCATGGGGGAACCTTTGTGCGCGACCAGAGGATAGGTGGCCAGGGTCAGTAATTCGTAAAAAATAACAAAAGTGAACAAGTTGCCTGCCAGTGCGAGTCCCACGGTCGCGGTGACACAAAGGCTGAAGAAACCAAAAAAACGGCTGCGATGTGGAGTATTTTCCAGGTAACCAATCGCATAGATGGTCGTGACTAACCACAGTATGGTGGATAGGGTGACAAATAGGACTGAGAGCGCATCTGCCTGTAAAACAAGTTCCAGACCTGGGCCCAGTGCCCAGCGCATTTCAATATCTCTTTCATGAAAAACTCCCCAAATCATGATCGCGACGAATAATAATTTGGTGACGGCACCCAGCAGGTTTAACAAGGTGCGCAATCCATGGCTCTCTTCTTTTAGCAAGAAGATCGCAAGCCCTGGCAACAACGAGCTGAGTAGAATCAGTAGCGGTAAGCTGTTGAATAGATTCATTTTAGCCGCCTATAAATTGACTGTTGTTACTGATGAAATCCCAGAGCCCGGCGGAGCCTAATCCCAGCACAACCGTGGCAAATAGAGCCAGAGTCAATGCGGGGATCTCTTCACGTCCCCAGTTCAACACCTTACCCGCGCTGTCACCAGGGCCAAAGGCGTGTCCCAGTACACGGAATGTATACGCGGCAGCTAATATTGAGCCGGTCGCTACTACCGGTATCCACCACCACTGGGCACTATGAATAGATGCCGCTAAAAGTTGCCATTTGGCAATAAAACTGCCACTCGGGGGGAGCCCGATCAGAGCCACACCGGATAAAGCAATGATAAAGGTGGTTAATGGCAAGGCTCTGGAAGTGCCTGCTAGATCCGCAATTCGGTCATGCCCCGCACGGTGTTGAACCACGCCGGCGCTTAAAAATAAGGCACTCTTGGCAAAGCCATGAGTCAGCGCCAGAAGTACCAGGGCCGTAAATGCAGTCTCACGCAACTGTCCTTCAGGCAGTCCTGTGATCAGTGGTATAAATATGAATAGATAACCTAACTGTGCCACAGTCGAATAAGCGGCCAGTAATTTTAATCGTTCTGCCCTTAGTGCTTGCCAGGATCCCCAGATGACCGCAGCTGCGCCCAGAATCCCTATCAACAAGGCTGATGCAGGAGTGATTACCACATCGAAGACATCAATCCAGAGGCGTAAAATGATATAAAGTGAAACTTTTACCACCAATGCGGAAAGTGCAGCACTGACGGGTGCCGGTGCGCTGGCATGAGCTGCGGGTAACCAGAAATGCATGGGAAACAGCGCTGATTTTATAATCAAGCCGGCGCTCATCAAGGTTAAGGCGACCTGGGCCAGGGGCTCTGCCTGAATGCGCTGAGCGAGTAATTCAAGATCGAGAATTCCATAACCGGTGTAAATTAAAGCCACACCGGCTAGAAACACCAGAGAGCCCAGGAGTCCAATACTCAAATATCGAATGGATGCCTGTAACGCTGCCCGATTATCACTTAATGCGGTGAGGGCAACGGCCGATAAACCCAGTAATTCAAGGGTCACGTAGAGATTAAACAGGTCACCCGAAAGTAACAAGGCATTGATCGCGGTCGAGAGCATCAACCATAATGGCCAAAACCGCATGCGCTTATTTACATCAGAAAAATATGCGTCCGCATAGAAAGTGGTCGCGGTGAATACCAACATGGCCATGACCAGCAGTGATGCAGACAAGGCGTCAGCACGCAATGCAATGCCCAACCCGGCATTCCAATTGCCCAATTCATGGGTTTGAGGTCCCCCATTAAAAACTTGGTATACCAATACCATACTGAAGGCCAGTGTAATCACGCTGAATAGTAAGCCGATCCAGTGTGCACGCCTGGGCCAGGCCAACGTGATCAGGCTGGCCAGTAACGGCAGCATAATGACCCAGACCATTGGATTATTCATCGTTTAGATCCTTCAGTTTATGTCGCAGTGCCAGAGCCATGGCCATCGCGCTGACGGCAACCACGATGCCCGTTAAAACGAGTGCATGAGGAACAGGATCCGCTATCTGTGTCTCTCCGCGGTAAGCGATTGCAATGAATATAAGGAACACGCCCGCACCGCAGACATTAAGAGCCAACAGGCGAGATAACAACTGTTGATGGATTAGAGTGGCGCGCAAACCAATACTGAATATACCAATCCCGCATAGGGCAAATAACAATTGTTCACTGATCATGAATGCTTGCCTCCCTGATGTCCTGACGAAGTTGAGGTCTCTAAGGCCTCCCAGCCATCTGGCCGTCCCCCCATATAAGCAATGGCCAGAGCACTGGCAATCGAGAAGGTTGCCGCGGTTTCGATTACTAAAATCAGGATACCGGACCAGCTACTGGAATAACCGAGAAAGGCAGTGTTTAAAAACATCATGAGAAGTCCAACACTCACGAAGACAGCGATTCCAACAATCAGTAAAAATCGCATCCAGTTGAGATTTATGGCCTGGTAAGCGGTCGGTTGGGCCAACTGTAAAAGTATCAAAGCCGAAGCCAGTAAGGCACCTGCCTGGAAAGCGCCACCAGGTGCATGCGCACCCACCCATAACAGGTAGCCTGATGTCACTACCAGTAATGGCACCAGCCATGACAACATAGTTTGCAATATCGGTTCTGCCGGCACGTAAGTTTTACGCATTGGATTCAAGGTCAGCACGGCTAAAACCGCGGTTAAAACCACCGCCAGTTCCAGAAGGGTGTCGTAAGCCCTGAAGTTTAACAATACCGCTGTGACTGGATTGGTGACGCCACTCTCTGGTACCTGAGCCAGGACCTGGTCCGCCAGGCGGTTACCATCAGATAATTCCAGACCATGCCATACACCCCAGCCCATGAGAGTAGCCAATGCCACTGTCAATAGATTAACCATCCAAAGCTTTATTGACGGCAGTTTGTTAACAGACTGAGCATCATCGTCATGTTTTATAGCGGCCAGCAGTAAAGCTCCCGAGATTCCAGCACCAATAACGGCTTCTGCAAGTGCCAGATCAGGAGCCTTAAGACGTGCCCAGGCCAGGGCGAGCAGTAAACCAAAGGCAATGAAATAAGTGACGCGTTTCTGATTGTTGTGGGTTGCACAAGTAAGCCAGGCCAAGGTCAACAATAAAAGTATCAGAGTCAGATCAAGGAATAACCATAACCATTCAGTCATCTTGTTTACCCCCTGATAAAGCATGTTTGGCAATTAGATGCGAGGATATAGCGCTTGCAGCGAGCATTAATAACCAGACCAAAATCAATTTAAAAATCAGTATTTTGTCCGGTTCCAGCATGGCAATTCCCAGGGTTATCAATGCCAGGCCGGTGTTATCGGCTTTTGACAGGGCATGTAGACGAGAAAAAAGATCAGGTAGCCTGATGAGGCCAATGCTACCGGTCATGTAGAAAAAAACACCGCCCAGTATTATCGTCAATGCCAGGATATCAATCATGGTGTGACTCCAGGCGCGTCAGGGCAATACTAATGACGGCTGCAAGTAAAGCGAGAACCAGTGCAGAATCATAGAGTGCTGGTAATTGCAGAATTAGGCCCAGTATAAACATGATGGCAACACCTGTGCTGCTGATCAGAAGTAAGGAGCTGAAGCGATCTTCAATGCTGGGCCCCTTCCAGGCACGGATTAATCCAATTACCAGGCTCACCATCAACAGAAACAGTGCAAACATGAGGCTCACTTGTATCGTCGACGACAGTGATTCAGTGGCCATCAAGCTGTTCTCCAAAAATGGATGCGATTCGGTTTTCCAGTTGAATGACTCCCTGCTTCAATTGAGGCTGTTTATCCAGGCTATGAATACGGGCGTTTTCATTGAACCAATCGGCACTCAGTGTGCCCGGGACTAAACTAATGGTGTTAACAAAAAGTTGTCGGGCCACTGGATGTCGCAAGCGGATTGA
>JAAUXZ010036318.1_pt1 | contig 14305 bp, 13 predicted proteins | sample 7278131 | NCBI WGS metagenome assembly JAAUXZ01 (sample SAMN14350119, study PRJNA611818) | marine sediment metagenome | isolation source: surface marine sediment (3m) | place: French Polynesia: Moorea | collected 2018-08
CACGCCGGAACCATTGCAAACGGTGTTTTTTGCCGACTCCGGTTCGGTGTCGGTGGAAGTGGCAATGAAGATGGCGATCCAGTACTGGTATGCCCGTGGCCATCGCAACAAACAGAAATTCCTCACCATCCGCAGCGGCTATCACGGCGATACCTTCGGCGCGATGTCGGTGTGCGATCCGGTGACCGGTATGCATAGCCTGTTCGCCGATACCCTGAGTCAGCAACACTTTGTGCCCGCCCCGGCTTGTCGCTTTGGTGACTCCTGTGATGATGCTGACATCGCGGAGTTGGAACAGGCGTTAAGCCAGCATCAGCAGCAGCTGGCCGCGGTGATTCTGGAACCCATTGTGCAGGGTGCCGGCGGCATGCGCTTTTACTCGGCCGACTACCTGGCCCGGGTCAGGCAGTTGTGCGATGAGCATGCGCTGTTGCTGATCACCGATGAAATCGCCACCGGCTTCGGTCGCAGCGGCAGGTTGTTTGCCTGCGAGCATGCTGCCATCGCACCCGATATCATGACTATCGGCAAGGCCCTGACCGGAGGTTACATGACCCTGGCGGCGACCCTGACCACGCACGAGGTCAGTACAACCATCAGTGACAATCCGCCCGGGGTGTTCATGCATGGTCCCACCTTCATGGCCAACCCGCTGGCCTGTGCGGTGGCCAATGCGAGTATCGGCCTGCTGCTGGAATCGGCCTGGCAGGACAAGGTCAGGCAGATCGAAGGCTGGTTGCGGGAAGGGCTTGCCGCCTGTGCGGACTTGCCGCAGGTAGCGGAGGTCAGGGTGCTCGGCGCGATTGGTGTGGTTGAACTGAAGCAGCCGGTCGAGATGGCCAGCATCCAGCCGCTGTTCGTCGAGCACGGGGTCTGGGTGCGGCCGTTCGGTAAACTAGTGTACCTGATGCCGCCGTTTGTTATCGACGAGGCCGATTTAAAGACCCTGACCGATGCGGTGGTTGCCGTGCTGACCGCCTACCATCAGCAATAAATGGCCGACTGTTCGCCAACTCAGGCTGACTTCGTCCGGTGACGTTGCTGACGACTGGAGGCTGCCTCGGCGGGTGCCTTGAGCCTACTCACGGCTGCCGGCACTTGTTGCTGCAGCGGTCGTTTGAATCCAGCGCTGGCATAATCCTGTGCTAACGCCTGCAGCACAACGGGCTGATCCTGGTAACACTGATATAACAACTCGAACAGGCGTTGCAGGGCAATCCGATGGGTTTGTCCAGTGGTCGCAAACAGCCAGTCGGACAGCGCCATGAAGCGGGCGAAGGGTTGTGCGCCGAGAATAGGCGCAAGGCTGGCGCCAAAGCGCCCGGAATTGGCAATTATGTCCCAGTAGCGGGCAAAGCGATTGAGCCGGAACAGGGTGGCGCTATCCATATCCCGGGTCGATAAAATGTTATACGGCGGGTTCGGGTTGTAAACCATGTCGAAGCCTTGCTGATGGCGGATGATCGGGCTGCCGCGCAGGCGTTTCAGGATCCCCAGCTGGATTTCCTGTGGCCGCAGCGAGACCAGCAGATCGAAGCCGCGGGCGAAGCTGTCGATATCCTCGCCCGGCAGCCCGGCGATCAGGTCGGTATGCAGATGCACGCCGGTTTCGGATCTGAGGTAGTGCAGGTTGTGTTGGGTCTGGTCCTGGTCCTGGCGGCGACTGATCAACGCCTGTACCTGCGGGTTGAAGCTCTGAATCCCTATCTCGAACTGCAGGCAGCCCGCAGGAAAACGCTGAATCAGGGTTTTCAGGCGTTCCGGCAGGCGATCCGGAATCAATTCAAAATGCAGGAACAAGTCATCCAGCGGTTTGTCCAGGAAGAAATTCAGGATCCGTTCACTGGTATTGAGATTCAGATTGAAGGTGCGGTCGACGAATTTGAAATGACGCGCACCACGCTCGTATAACGCCTGCATCTGGCGCAGGAAATCGTCGATATCCACCGCTTGCGCGGTCTTGTCCAGCGCCGACAAACAGAATTCACACTTGAACGGACAGCCGCGCGAGGCCTCGACATAGATCACGCGCTGGCGGATGTCTTCATCACTGTAACCGGCATAAGGCAGGCTCAGCTGGGCCGGGTTGAACGTAGGAGCGTCGATGATCCTGTCTGGCTGTGCGGTGGCTGTGAGCAGCTGCCGGCATAGCTCGGCGAAGGCAAAATCCGCCTGCCCGCGAATGATATGGTCGGCATAGGGATAAGCCGGTGACTGCTCGGTCTCATGGCTGATTTCAGGACCGCCGGCAATCAGAGGGATATCCGGGCGCAACGACTTGATGATCGCCATCACCTCGGTGGTTTGGGTGATATTCCAGATATACAGGCCAAAACCGATGATCCGTGGCTGCAGCTCGAGTAACTGTTCGGCGATATCCAGCGGACGCTGGTTAATGGTGAACTCGATGATGCGGCTTTGCGCCTGCAGCTCGTCCATCTGTGCATACAGATAACGCAGCCCCAGTGAGCTGTGGATGTAACGCGCATTCAACGTGGATAGCAGGATCATTCAACCCTGTCCCCGATGGTCATGGATGTTGCGATTAAGCAGCGATGGCATGCGGTATTATCTGTTCGTGGTTTTAATTGGGCAGGTGGTAGGATAACCTAATTACCTGGCTATACCGAGGAGATTGAAATGCGGGGTTATGTGCCTCCGGACCCGGAAACCAAGGTTTCCACTTACCAGTATGCCGTGGTGTATGTACCACGTCGCAACCGTAACCGCTTTGCCAGTAACTGTGTGCAGATCAAGGATTCGCCGGAACAGGCTTTACGTGATGCTGACCCGCAGCGAAAATACTATGCCGCCAGGGTCATGGGGCCATCCAAATCTTCCGAGGGCCAGTACCTGTATTACCTGGCAGAATGGTTGCAGGAATAAATGATGATAATAATTATGTACGGGCAAGATCGATGCAAAAAGATGATGATTTAATCCGCGAGATCCTCGATTTCTGGTTCTCCGCTGAAGTCAGGCCACTGTGGTTCAAATCGACGCCGGAATTCGATGAGCTGTTGCGCCAGCGGTATGAACATACCTGGGGCCTGGCGCGTGCCGACAGTTATGACCACTGGGAACAGGAACCGGAAAGTGCGCTGGCCCTGGTCATCATCCTCGATCAGTTCCCGCTCAACATGTTTCGCGAGGATGCCCGCCAGTATTCGACCGAGGCGCATGCCCGCCGGATTGCCCGCGCGGCCGTCGAGCAGGGCTTCGACCAACAATTGAGCCAGGTGCAAAAAGCCTTCTTATACCTACCTTTCATGCACAGCGAATCGATCGAGGACCAGAACACCTCGGTGGCTCTGTACGAAAAAGCCGGACTCGAGGACAACCTGGGTTATGCCATTCACCACCGCGACGTGATCAAGCGCTTTGGCCGATTCCCTCACCGTAACCAGGCCCTGGGCCGCGTGAGCAGCGAGGAAGAGATCGAATATCTGAAGGACGCGCGCTGGTAACCCGGCATGTTGCAGTCCATCAAGCAGCAGCTTGGCAATTACATCTGGGATCGCGAGGTTACGACACTGGGCTACTGGCAACAGAAGCTGGTCCTGTTTATGCAAATCATGGTCATGGTATGGCGTGACCTTGCCGGCGGTATGCTCACGCTGCGCGCGATGAGCCTGGTTTACACCACCCTGTTGTCACTGGTGCCGCTGCTCGCGGTCAGTTTTTCCGTGCTCAAGGGTTTCGGTGTGCATAACCAGCTCGAGCCGGCGCTGCTCAACTTCCTGCAGCCATTGGGTGACAAGAGCATAGAGATCACCGCCAACATCGTCGGCTTTGTCGAAAACATCAAGATCGGAGTGCTCGGCGCCCTCGGCCTGGTGTTGTTGATCTATACCGTTATCTCGCTGGTGCAGAAGATCGAATCCGCGTTCAACTACACCTGGCGCTTATCCAGCAGCCGTAACCTGTCGCAGCGTTTCAGCAATTACCTGAGTGTGGTCATGGTTGGACCGGTGTTGGTTTTCTCGGCAGTAGGAATTGCCGCCTCGTTGCAAAGTCACAGCATGGTCAGTGCGATCGAGGCCTTGCCATATGGCGGCGATTTCATCCAGCTATTGGCCTGGTTGCTGCCCTACCTGCTGGTGATTATCGCTTTTACCCTGGTCTACCTGCTGGTGCCGAATACCCGGGTCGAGTTTCGATCCGCGCTCTACGGGGCCGTCGTCGCAGGTATCCTGTGGCGCCTGACCGGTGACCTGTTTGCCTCGTTTGCCGCCGGTTCCACCAGTTACACCGCGATCTACTCGGGTTTCGCAATCCTGCTGTTGTTCATGATCTGGCTCTACCTTGGCTGGATGATCCTGCTGATCGGTGCCAGCATAGCTTATTATCATCAGTATCCGCATCGCCTGCAGCAGCATCCCCAGGTTGATAGAATCAGCGCGGTTCTGCGCGAAAGCCTGGCCTTGCAGTTGATGCTGCAAATTGGCCGGGCCCATTATCAAGCGGATTCTGTGACTGCCAGCCAGCATAGCCTGGTGCAACGGCTGCAGGTTCCGGAAGCTATGATCCTGCGTATGTTAAAAACTTTGGCCGAGTGTGGCTTAATCGTGGAGATTGCAGACGACAATACCCGTTTTCTGCCGGCGCGGGATATCGAGCAGATCAGCTTGATCGATATTGTCGATGCGGCCCGCCGCGGCAAAGACCAGGGTATGCTGGCACAGTTAGCGGCGGAACCGGCGGTAAGCCGGATCCAACAGGATATCGATGACGGCCTGCGCCATGCATTGGCCGAGCGCAACCTGAAACAACTGGTGGTCTCGGCTCCAGCGTGAACGGACCGGATTCAGCAAGCATATTGGGTAAGCAAATAGGTTAAGATCAAACCGTGAAAATCGTCTCTTTCAATGTCAACAGCCTGCGTCAGCGCCTGCATCAGTTGCAGGCGGTGATCGATAAACACGATCCGGTATTTATCGGTCTACAGGAGACCAAGGTGCAGGATAAGGATTTCCCGCTCGAATCAATCCGTGATATGGGCTACCACGCCCTGTTCATGGGGCAGAAAACCCATTACGGGGTTGCGTTGCTGTCGAAACAGCCCTGTAATAGCAGTCAGCTGGGTTTCCCCGGAGATGATGAGGATGCCCAGAAGCGATTCATTGGTGGCAGTTACACGATCGAGGGCGAGGATTGGTACATCTACAACGGTTATTTCCCCCAGGGCGAATCACGCGATCATCCGGTCAAGTTCCCGGCCAAGGAAAAATTCTATCGTGATCTGAATGCTTTTATCACCACCACGCATAACCCCCAGCAGCCGGTAGTCATCATGGGTGATTACAACATAGCCCCGGATGACAAGGATATAGGTATCGGCGAGGACAATGCCAAACGCTGGCTGAGGACCGGCAAGACCAGCTTTTTACCAGAAGAGCGCACATGGTTCGAGGCCTTGTGCCAGCTGGGCTATCACGATGGATTCCGGGTCGTGCATCCCGACCAGGACCAGTTGTTCAGCTGGTTCGATTATCGCAGTCGGGGCTTCGAGCGCGAACCCAGGCGTGGCCTGCGCATCGACCATGTGCTGGTTACCGAAAGATTAAAAAATAATGTCAGCGCTGCAGGAATTGATTATGATATCCGATCATTAGCCAAACCATCCGACCACGCACCGGTGTGGATAGAGCTGAGATCCTGAGGCCCTAGATGAAATCCGACCAGAACAGTAACCTCATACCGGTAGAACATAATCAGACCACCTGCGCCGAATGTTCGATCCGGCGCCTGGCGTTGTTCCATGGTGTGCCCGAGGAGGATCTGAGCTGGACCCAGTCTTATCGCTCTTCCCAGTATACGGTGGCGGCCCGGCGCGAAATCTATCGTGAGGCCAAGCACAGTGACTACATGTTCACCCTCTATCACGGCTGGATCGCCATCTACAAGACCCTGGATAATGGCAAGCGCCAGATTCTGCGGATCTCGTTACCCGGCGATATGCTTGGTTTCCAGGCCCAACTGGATGCACCGATGAATCACTCGGCGATGGCCCTGACCAATGCCGTACTCTGCGCCTTTCCGCGCGACGAAATGCCCGAGTTGTTGCGTAAAAACCTGAGTGTGGCAAAACGCCTGACCGAATTGAATGCGCGTGATATGAACATCTGTCAGAGCCGCCTGTTGACCATAGGCCAGCAGTCGGCCATCGAGCGCATTGCTTTTTTCTGCGCTGAATTGTTTCACCGGGTCAAGAGTATCTACAACTCTCAGGGTGAGCATGACATCTATTTTCCGCTGTCGCAGGAGGATATTGGGGATGCCACCGGCCTGACCAAGATCCATGTCAACCGGACCCTGAAGACCTTGCGTGAACAGGGTCTGATGCAGATTTCCTCGCGCACCCTGACGATTCCGGATATTGATAAACTGAGTGAACTGGGCGGTTTCGACGAATCCAGCGTCAACGTTTATGCGCTGTACTGAGTGATGGCTGATGTGGCTGGATAAAACCGTTGAAATGCCGAGCCCGGACAAGGCGCTACCGGGGCGGGAACAGGCTATCCAGATCAGTGCGGTACATCATGTTAACGGGCACCGCATGCAACCGCCGTTTCCCGACGGCTGTGAAACCATTCAACTGGCGATGGGTTGTTTTTGGGGCGCGGAGCGTCAATTCTGGACTCTGCCCGGGGTGTATAGTACCGCGGTAGGTTATGTCGCCGGTTATACCCCGAACCCGACCTATAAGGAGGTTTGTAGTGGCCGCACTGCCCATACCGAGGCGGTATTGGTGGTGTACCAGCCGGCACAGATCCCAATCGAGGAAATTTTACGGGTATTCTGGGAATCGCATGATCCCACCCAGGGCATGCGCCAGGGCAACGACCGTGGCACCCAGTATCGTTCGGGCATTTATTATCAGTCAGCTCAGCAGCAACTGGCCGCGCGCAGCAGCCGCGAGCGCTACCAGGTCGAACTGAACAAGCAATCCTTTCCGCGGATTACCACCGAAATTCTGCCGGCCGGTCCCTTCTACTACGCGGAAGAAGATCACCAGCAGTATCTGGCGAAGAATCCTGATGGCTATTGCGGTCTTGGCGGTACCGGTGTGCAGCTCGCCACTGACTGAGTTCGACCAGGCTTCGCGCAAGTTCGATTGGTAAAATTAACCCGGATGACGCGTCACTCCAGCCTGATCTAAGCGGCAGGTTTTGCCGGGCAACCGTTTGTCCCCGCATCTCCGGATCAGTTCCCGCCTTTACCTCTGCCAATCGAATAAAACCGGCACAAGTACAGTATTGAACTAGACTCAGTGCTTATACCCGATATCCAGGGTCGACTTTGGGTCTTGTGAAATGATCCAGGGTCACGCCGGCGAGCCGGCACTTCGAGTTCAGGACGAGCCAGATAACTTCGAAATAATAATTAACTTTTGATCCGGCTGATTTCGTGATGAGTTACCGATTTGTTCAAGTGAGCTTATTGAGCATGCTACTGATGATGGTTGTACCACGGCTGTGGGCATCCGGCTCCAGTGTGCCCGCAAACATTCCCGGGGTGGAAACCCTCAGTGCCCAATCCCTGATCCTGTTGGCGCAGGGCGTGGATGATCTGAAATTGATCGATGCACGCCTGGCCGAGGATCGTTCCAGTGGCTATATCGAGAGTGCGATCGCGCTACCCGATCCCGATTCTATCTGTGCCAGGCTCAAGTCGTCGGTTACGAACAAGGATCAGGCCCTGGTGTTCTATTCCAATAGCAGCAACTGTTCCCGCAGCAGCAAGGCCATCAATAAGGCCCTTGACTGTGGCTATACCCGGGTTTACTGGTTGCGCGGCGGTTTCGAGGAATGGCGTCGCAGTGACTATCCCTACCTGCTGGAATAAGTTCGATGTGGCAGAAACTGTTTGGGATCAAGGTCATAAGCCTGCTGGGTCTGCTGTTGTTGGCCCTGCTGGTTTTCGCCCTGGCCGTATTCACCATCGATAACTATCAGCAATTGGCTCAGCAGGGTCTGCAACAATCGGCGCGTGATTTGCTCAGGCTGAAATCCCAGCAGCATTTACAACAGCTATACGACAAGCAGAAACAATTTGCCTATCGCCTGCAAACCGAACCCGGCTTTCGTGCAGCCTTGCAGAATACCGATAACCAGCGCCTGCAGGAATCGTTACAACTGGCGCTGGGGCGCGATCAAAGTCGCCTTGGCGGGATCCATTTGCGCAGCATCCTGGTGCGTGATCTCGATGGTGAGATTCTGGCTGCCAGTCATGCGCAGAGTAGTGCCGCCTACAAGGGATGTCCATTGATCATAGACCGGGTTAAATCCGCCAGCGGTACCCAACGCTTAAAAGCCAAGTATGCGTTATGTCATGATCAGGCGATAACCATGGCCGAGGTGGTCGTCGCTGTAGGCTCATTGCGACCACGCGCATATCTGCATGTGATCGCCTACCTCAAGGACGAATTCCATGGTCTGCAGGCGGAGATTGGCATGCCGGTCAAGTTGCAGAATGTGGATCAGGATGTGCTGTTTCAATCCGCCGCCTGGGACGATCTGGACGGGCTCAACCCGGATTATCTGCCAGTCAGTTATACCCTGTATGCCGATGACAATATACCCGGGATCAAGGTCACTGCACTGAAGGATGTATCCTTATTCAACCAGCTCGATGCCCAGGCCAGCTTTAAAACTATGACCGTGGTCAGCGCCGCCACCATGAGTCTGTTATTTCTGCTCGGCCTGCTCCTGTTTCATGCGTTTAAGCCGGTGGAAGCGGTCAGAAAATCAGCCGGGCTCAGGCTGAATGGCCGCTTTGCTCCGATCAGTGAACCGCGGCTACCGCATGAATTGCAGGAATTGGTCAGCGCCTACAATGTCATGGTTGTCGAACAGGAGGATGCGGCGCAAAAGCAACAGCTTGCCGAGTTGGAATTACGCCGGGAGCGGGATTTTATTTCCACCACGCTGGATTCGATCACCAACGCGGTGATCGTTATCGATGCCCAGATGCATATTCGACTGGCGAATCCGGCTGCCGAGGCCTTGCTTGATGATAAAGAAGAAACGCTCAAGGATTACGCGCTGGATGAACTGGTGATCATGTATACCAATCGTTCCGCCACCCATATCGCTAATCTGAAGCAGTTATTGAAAACACCGCACCAACTGATCAACCTGTTTTTTCAACGTGACGACATGACGATCGAACTGGAAATGATGGCGTCACCCATGGTCGACAAGGAAACCGAGGAAGTCGGGCATGTGCTGATCTTCAAGGATGTCACCGAGGACCGCAAGCTGCGCCGCAAGCTGCATTTCGAAGGTCTGCAGGATGCGCTCACCGGCCTGCTCAACCGACGGGCATTCGAGCATCGTTTTGATGCGATGATCAATGAGGCGGAGGTCACGCGCTCCCAGCACATCATGGTGTATATCAATCTCGACCAGTTCAAGCTGGTCAACGATAACAGCGGTAGTGAAGCCGGTGATGAATTGCTGAAAAAGGTGGCCAAGACCATCCAGGACCGGGTACGTAAATCAGATTCCCTGGCCCGCCTGGGGAGCGATGAGTTCGGTATTCTGTTTCCCTATGCACGGACCGATGCCGCGGAAAAAACCGTCAATGAAATTCTGCGCCTGATCGTGCAGCATGGCTTCAACTGGCAGGATCGGGAATTTCATATTACCGCCAGTGCCTCACTGATCGAGTTTGGTCACAGCAATGATCGATTCGCGGACATGTATGAGCAACTGATGGACGCCTGTCTGCAGGCTAAGCAAAATGGCGGTAACCAATGTGTCCCGGTTTATTCCTGAGCGCAGCCGGCGCTAACCACCGACCTTACCATTTGATACTTTCCCGCATCGTACGATAACTTGGCGTTGGGTACTGTTCCAGGATCTTGTTACGATCGTTCAAGGCCTTGGTGTGCACCAGTTCCTTGATGGTTTCGAGATCCAGGTAAGGTGTCATCATCTGCAGAAATTCATATTGATAGGCGGCAATATGGCGCGAGTGGCGGAAGCCGATCTTGATCATGCTGTCCGGGAACAAATGGCTGGCGTCGATGCAGTCAAGCTCGTCGTCATGTTCGCTGCCCTTGGCCATTTCGGCAATGATGCCGACCCCGAAGCCGAGGCGAACATAGGTCTTGATGACATCGGAATCGGTGGCGGAGAAGACCACGTTGGGCTCGAGATTGGCCGCATGGAAGGTACGGTCAAGTTTTGATCGGCCGGTCAGGCCGAGCATGTAAGTGAGGATCGGGAACGCCGCCAGGTCGGCCAGTGAGATCTCCGATTTCTTGGTCAGGCTGTGGCCTTTGGTCACCACGATGTAGCGATTCCACCGATACGCCGGAATCGTAATCAATTCGTCGAATTCATCGATGGTCTCGGAAGCGATGACAAAATCCACCGAGTTGTTGGCGGCCAGCTTACACATCGCCTTGGGGTTGCCCTGGTGTACCTGCATGTCGATGCGCGGGTATTTATTGGTGAATTTCTGTAACACCGGCGGCAGGATGAACTGGGCCTGGGTATGGGTGGTGGCCAGGCTCAGGCTGCCGCGGTTGGCATTGGAATATTCACGCGCAGCCTGCTTGATATTCTTGACATTGTTAAGCAGGGATTCGACATGTTCCAGAATCGCATAACCGGCGGGAGAGATGCCGGTCAGTTTCTTGCCGGAGCGCTCGAAGATCTTGATGTCGAGCTCTTCCTCGAGTAATTTTATCTGATGACTGACCCCGGGCTGCGAGGTGTAGAGCTCTTCGGCAGCGGAGGAAACATTCAGGTTGTTTCTGACGACTGCATCAAGAAAACGTAATTGCTGCAATTTCACGGTATGTTCCCGTAGGTGATAGTGTTATAGCTAATAGTTATATAAGACTAGATTTTACAAGTCTTTGCCAGACATTCAAACAATTTGTTATCCAGTTGTCATATAAGCGCGAGAATCTTCACTGGTTCTTTGGTACTGCGTTCAGCTGAAGTCGATCGACTTGTTGCGCGGCGATAAATTGATCTCGTCGATGACCATGTCGGGGTTGCTGCGAATGATGTGCATGACCAGGTCGGCCACATCCTGGCTGTTGATGCTGTTGCTGGGGTGAGGCCCCGGACGGAAATCCTGCTCGGCAAAAAAAGCGGTATCAACCATGCCGGGATTGATCAGGCTGACCGCAATCCCATCCCTGGAGCAATCCTCGCGCAGGGCCTGGGCCAGGCCGCGCATGCCGAACTTGGCGCTGCTGTACAAGGCCCCTTTCTTGCCGGCCTGCAGCGCCGACTCTGACCCGATAAAAATAATCCGTCCATGCTTGCGCTGGCGCATCCCCGGGATCAACTGACGGCAGATGACCAGGGCACTGGTCAGGTTGGCTTTGAGGAAGCTATCGATCTGGCTTAGCGAAAACTGTTCAATCGAACCGAACAATCCGGCCCCGGCACTGTGGATAAAATAATCAATCTGCTGTTGCCCGGTTATCGACTTGATCACTTGGGCGGTCTGCTCCAGGTCCACCAGGTCCTGACTATGGGTTTCGAAGCGGTCGCTGGTTGGGTCAAGCTTGGAAAAATCGCGCGCAATGCCGATTACCCGGCAGCCTGCGGCGAGCAGGCTGCGGCTGATGGCCAGGCCGATACCGGAGCTGGCCCCGGTGACCAGGGCGGTTTTGGTCGCAAGATCTTCTGGCATGTTACCAATGACAGGGATAGAAAATGGAATCCGGAATATACTGCAACAGCGCCTGTTCGCAAAATCCCATCATTGCCTGCTCGCGTTCTGCAGCGTAGCCGATCATACCCTGGTGTCGGCTGAATGCCTGGTTGAAGATTTTTTCCTCAGGATAAAGCTCGTGCATGGTCTTGAAATTCTGTTTTGGCAGGCGAAAGCTGCCAAGGCTGACCGAGTGCAGGCTAGCGGCATCAATACGCTGGAAAATCCGCATTAATAAGCGTTCGAATTCCGCCTGGTAATTAACATGATATACCACCGGATCGAAGCGCAGACCCAGCCGCCACCCGGCTGCTGCCAGTTTACCCATCGCATCCAGGCGTTTATCGATCGACGGTACCTGGTGTTCGCTATGGCGATGAGTGACCTCGTCGGTAAAACTGAAAGCAACCACCACCCGTTGATTGACCGGATGCTGCAGCAGTTGACGGACCTGAGTGCTCTTGGTCCGAATCTCCAGGTGGGCATTGTCGATACGCTGAAACACCGGCAGGTGTTCGTCGATGAAATGGGTGATAGGCTCGTAGGCCAGGCTATCGCAATCATAACCGGAAAAAAACCATACCGGCTCATCGCTATGCTGCTGACAGATCTGTTCGATATCCGCAATAAAGTCCTCGTAATTGACGAACAGCACCTGGTGCGCCGAACGGTACATACCCTGCAGGAAACAATAACGGCAATCGTATACGCAGTTGAGCATATGCGAAAAATAATAATTGTTGTGTCCACCAATGTTGTAACCATCCGGCGCGGGCAAACTGTATCCGGCATGTTTGCGGGCCAGGATCAACGCGGGATTGTTCTTTTGCAGGCGGAAGTTCTGTGACTTGGGGTTGAATACTTCACCATAGCGCTCGATGTTGATCACGCGCGCTTTCGGCATTCGTTGCAATATCGCAGTGCTGCGTGGGTGATTACGCACCGCGTTTTCGATATAGATGGTATCCGCCACTACAGTTGCTCACTCTGTCTGTGCAGTTGTTGTTCAAGCTGGCGTAGGATCTGGCGACTGTCTACCATCCGGTCGATTGATTGCAGGCTCTGATCCAGGCTGTAATCATGCTGGCGCAGGCCGAGTAGCAGTTTCTTCAATTGGATCTGCTGGGTCTGGGTGAAATGGGCCAGAGCCAGAAAACGCTGCAGTTGTTCCGCTGGTAACTTCTGCCGTGCGTGCTGCAATGCCAGGTCCATCAATTGCGCGGCAAAGCCGGCGATCGCATCGATGCGGGCATGGATTAACTGGCTGATCGCGGCCTTGTCACGATGCGGTTTGTGCTGCGCATTGTCACTGATAATCTTCAGGCTATGACATAATTCCAACGGGGCAAAGCGGCTTGCACTATGGATGAAGGCGTAGGCTTCCATATCACAGAGGGCATCATCGTGATAACTGGATTGAGGCTGCGCATGGCTGATCACCGGTTTTAACGGCAGTCTTAGTTTGGGCAATGGCACCGGGTAGATGGAATGGTTATCCCCGGCCTGGCTGATCTGACTGGCGACGACCAGTTCACCCACCGCCAGTGATTGATGTCCGGCCACGCCAAGGTTGATCCAGCAGGCCCGCGCAGGTTCAAAAAACGCGGCCGCCCAGGCGGTCGCGGCTGCCATGTTGAGGGCGCCGATACCGCTTACCACGACGGCGATGTTCTGTTGCCGATAAACATCAAAAGGATGCTCAGCATGCAGTTTTTGCAAGCGATAATGATCAATCAGCGGTTTCGCCTCGCAATGCAGGGCGCAGCAGCAGATCAGCATGTTGGCAGGGTCAGGTTTTTGCATGATCGGTATCAACAGGCCGCTAGTGTCTGGTAATGTTCCAGCAGCGGACGATACTCATCGATCACCGCCTGGTTATCGTGCTTGTGTGCACCCTTCAACAGGATCTGCAGTTTTCGGGTCAGCATGGCGATGGTCTGTTGCCGTTGTTCCGGGTCGAGTTCGTGGTGCTGGATTAATTGGTGCATGGATCGAATGCGGAAACGGTCCATGCCCCAGTAGCGGCGCGATAACTGGTCCTGGTGTCCACCATACTTGCGGATCAGGGGCTGGTCGATGTAGCAAACCGGATAGCGTCGGCACAGGCGCAGCCACAGATCGTAATCCTCACAGGCGGGTAGCGACTCGTCGAAACCACCAAGCTGCGCAATGACGTCACGGCGGATTACCGCGGCTGAGGGTGAAATGACGCACAATGGGAGACAGCGGTCAAAGATCCAGCCGCCGTGCTTGGCATGTTTGTGCATCGGGTTGACGCGCTGGCCATTACGGATCCAGATTTCGTCGGAATGGAACAATACCTGATCCGGCTGCCGGGACTGATGCTTGCGGATGGTCATCAGCTTGTCCGGCAGCCACTCGTCATCTGAATCGAGCAGGGCGATCCAGTCATTGCTTGCCGCGGTGATCCCGCTATTCCGTGCGGCACTGACCCCTTTATTCTGCTGGCGGATCAACCTGACCTGGGGGAACTGGCGCCTGATCAATTCGGCGCTGTCATCGACTGAACCGTCATCAACGACGATGATCTCATCCGCGGCCGAACTTTGCGCCAGTACCGAAGCAAGGCAGCGGACCAGGGTATGCGCACGATTATAGC
>JAAUXZ010013435.1_pt1 | contig 14287 bp, 15 predicted proteins | sample 7278131 | NCBI WGS metagenome assembly JAAUXZ01 (sample SAMN14350119, study PRJNA611818) | marine sediment metagenome | isolation source: surface marine sediment (3m) | place: French Polynesia: Moorea | collected 2018-08
AAAACCTTTCACTCGGCCTCGCCAAGGACCTGTTTGTCACCATACCGCGCCGCCAATACGACAAACTGCAGGCCCGTACTGAAATTCAGCCGATCATCGAGGCACCGGTCAACAAGGGGCAACGCCTGGGTGAGGTCATCATCGAGCTGTCCGGCGAGGAAGTCACGCGCGTGCCGCTACTCGCCCTGACCGATGTACCCGAGGGTGGCCTGTGGAGCAGCATGGTTGACTCTGTCCTTCTTTGGATGGAATAGCGATTTGAACAAGGTCTATCTCAATGGCCGCTTGGTGGAAGGTGACGAGGCCTGCATTCCGGTCACCGATCGGGGCCTGCTATTTGGCGACAGCGTCTATGAAGTCATCCCGGTGATTGGCGGTGCCCCTTTTCGGGTCAAGCAGCACCTGGCGCGTCTCGACCGCAGCCTGCAGGCCATCCGCCTCGAAAACCCGCATCGCATGGAAGAGTGGTTGGATATCCTGGAACTGCTCTGCAGCGAATCTGCCAGCGAGAACCAGTCGATTTACCTGCAGGTTACCCGCGGCAGCTACCCAACCAGGGCCCACAAGATTCCGGAGAAAATCGAGCCGACCGTCATCGCCTTTGCCACGCCAATTGCCGAACGCTCCCCGAACCTGGCCAGCGACGGTCTCAAGGCCATCACCCTGGAAGACATCCGCTGGGGCCACTGTGACGTAAAAGCAACCACCTTGCTGCCCAACGTCCTGGCACAGGCCGAGGCTGCCGAGAGAGGCGCAGTCGACGCCATCTTGGTGCGCCAGGGTCAGGCATTGGAAGGTACCGCCAGCAATCTGTTTATCGTCCTCGAAGGCCTGCTGATCACGCCACCAGACTCCGACCATCTCCTGCCGGGTGTTACCAGGGACCTGGTGCTGGAACTGGCGCGGAATGCAGGCATTCCCCATGCGCAGGCCAGCATTACCGATGAAGACCTGAAAAAGGCGACCGAGATCTGGCTGACCAGCTCCACGCGGGAAATTGCCCCTGTGGTCGAACTCGACGGCGAGCCCGTCGGCGACGGCAAACCCGGCGAACACTGGCGTTATATGGATCAGCTCTACCAGGCCGCCAAACAGCGCTTTCATCTGCAGGCACAGGCGAAAAGGAGTCACGAATGAGCACCAAAGAAGATGCCAAAGGCTTCGAATTTCCCTGCGATTACCAGGTCAAAGCCATGGGCCATGATGACGGCCGCTTCCAGGACACGGTGGTCGAAATCCTCAGCAGGCACTGCGAGAACATCGACCACGAGCGAATTGTTTGCAAAGCCAGCCGCAACGGCAAATATCTTTCTGTCTCGGTCACCATTGAAGCCAAAAGCCGTGAGCACCTCGATGCGATCTACGACGAACTGACTGCGCACGAAAAGGTGCTGATGCGCCTGTGAACCCAGCACAGGACAACAGATCCGGACAGAAACCCATCATTGTGGTGCGCCAGCTTGGTCGCCAGGACTATGAGCCGGTGTGGTGGGCCATGCAGGAATTCACCGCCAACCGCAGTCCCGAAACCCCCTCGGAAATCTGGGTGCTTGAACACAACCCCGTTTTTACCCAGGGCCAGGCCGGGAAACCGGAGCATGTCCTCAATCCCGGCGAAATCCCCATTGTGCAGACCGATCGCGGTGGGCAGGTGACCTACCATGGCCCTGGCCAGCTCGTCGTATACCTGCTGATGTCCTTGCGTGAAGCAGGGCTCGGCGTGCGCGGTTTTGTCAGCGCCATGGAAAACGCGGTCATCAAGGTACTTGCCGACCTCGGCATCGAAGCACATGCACGCAGCGACGCGCCCGGCGTATACATCGGCGATGCCAAGGTTGCCGCACTTGGCCTGCGCGTTAAACGCGGCTACACGTACCATGGACTTTCATTCAACATCGACATGGATCTGGAACCATTCAGCCGCATCAATCCCTGCGGCTATCATGGCCTGGCCGTCACGCAGGTGCGTGACCAGACCAGCGAACATGAACTGACCATATTGGCGGATAAGGTGGTCAACGAAATCTGCAGCCAGACCGGCCATCAACCGATAGAACAATAACGCCAAATCCACTCAACAAAACTTCATGCCAGAAGCCACCAACGCCACAGGAACAAACGGATGAATCGCCTACGCTGCGTAAGACAAAGTGGGCGTCATTGAGAATAAACGGTTCAGATATTCTTTAAATTTGGAAGAGCAATGGGAACGGACCGAGATTGGGAAAAATGGGGGAGCCAGAATCCCTACTACGGGGTTTTGAGCACCGAAAAATACCAGGCAGATAATCTGTCTGAGCGGGACATGAGTGGCTTTTTCGAATCCGGGGAGCGTCATGTCAACATGGTGTTCGACACACTTGAGAGAGTGTTCGAACCCGCCGGACCCTTTGATCGGGTGTTGGATTTCGGTTGCGGAGTGGGACGGCTTGTCTTGCCCTTTTCACATCGAAGCAAACGTGTCGTGGGCATGGACGTTTCACCGTCCATGCTCGCCGAGGCACAGCGCAACTGCGAGCAACACAATGTCAGCAACTGCGAGCTGGTCCTGTCGGATGACCGTCTTTCAGAAGCAAAAGGCCGTTTTGACCTTGTGCATTCTTCGCTCGTCCTGCAACACATCCCGGCCAAGCGCGGACATCAATTAATCAGAGAAATGCTCAGCCGGGTAGCGCCCGGTGGGTTTGCCGCCATACAGTGCCTTTATCGTTGCAATGCGCCCGCTGCCCTACGTGCCATGGTCAAACTGCGTTACGCCTTTCCGCCGGTGAACTATATGCGCAATCTGTACCGCAAACGCCCACTGCTCGAGCCACCGATGCAGCTGCATCTTTACGACTTGTCAGAAATTTTTCACTCACTGCATGAACTGGGATTTGGCGCTGCCCATACAGTGCTTGGCTCACAGGGCGATGGAGCCTACGACAGCGCTTTCATTTTTGCCCAGCGGGAAAAAGCGGCTTAGCGCCCGCTGTCAGTCGTCGGGCCACCTCCTGCGGCCACGCCTTTCTGGCCAACCCTACATCCCCCATTGCAAGCGGTTTTCCCTTCCGAGACACGCGCTACAATGCGCCCATGAGTAAAACGAGCCTCCAGCCACCCTCACGCACCTCACCCGAGACCCATCAACGCGGGCACGACAAGGTCAGTCGCATTCCCGTCAAGGTGGAAAAAACCGACGAGATGCCCCGCAAACCAAAGTGGATCCGCGCAAAAGCACCCACGGGCAAAGGCGTGGCGCGTATCCAGAAGATACTGCGCGAGCGTCAGCTCAGCTCGGTATGTGAAGAGGCCCTCTGCCCCAACCTGGGTGAATGCTTCAGCCACGGCACCGCCACCTTCATGATCATGGGGGATATCTGCACCCGGCGCTGCCCCTTCTGCGATGTCGCCCACGGCAAACCCAGCCCACTGGATCCAGACGAGCCTCGTAAGCTGGCCGAAGCGATCGAGGAAATGCAACTCAGGTACGTGGTGATCACTTCTGTCGACAGGGACGATCTCCGGGACGGCGGCGCCGGCCACTACAGTGATTGCATCCGCGAGATTCGCCAGCGAACCCCCGACACGGTTGTCGAGGTGCTGGTACCCGATTACCGCGGTCGTATGGACATCGCCCTGGCGGCTCATCGCCCCTTTCCCCCAAATGTGTTCAACCACAACCTCGAGACCGTGCCGCGACTGTACAGACAATGCCGGCCAGGCGCCGACTACCAGTGGTCGCTCGACCTGTTGCAACGCTTCGGCGAAGAACACCCGAAGGTACCGACCAAATCCGGCATCATGCTGGGTCTGGGTGAGACACGCGAAGAGATCGAAGAGGTCATGGCTGACCTGCGCGCCCATCAGGTCAACATGCTGACCCTAGGTCAGTACCTGCAGCCAAGCCGCGAACACCTGCCGGTTGACCGCTTCGTCACACCCGAAGAATTCGAGGAGCTGCGCATACTCGGCGAGAGGATGGGTTTCGACAACGTCGCCAGTGGGCCGATGGTGCGCTCTTCCTACCATGCCGACCTGCAGGCGAATCCGCTGCTTGGCAGCTGATGGAATTTCTTGAACACCTTCGCCCGGCACTCAAGGCCGCCATCCTCCCGCCGGGCGGCATCCTGCTGCTGTTGTTGTTTGGCCTGCTGATCGGACGCCGTATGTTGGGCCGGTTACTCGTCTGGATGGCTCTGATCAGTCTTTACCTGCTGAGTACCAGCGCCGCAACACATTGGCTGGCGCAGTGGCTGGAGACCTATCCTGCAATCGACGCAACAACACTGCAGAATCAGCAGGTACAGGGGATCCTGGTGCTCACGGCCGGGTACGTGACCGCCAACCCGGAGCTGGATGACCTGGCCAGACCGGACGCATCGAGCCTGGAACGCCTGAGTTACGCCGTAAAACTGCATCGGGAAACCGGCCTGCCCATCATCCTCAGTGGCGGCAAGCTCAGGGCCGGGGACGAAGCGGTTGCCGAGATTTCGGCCCGCTGGCTGCATCAACGTACCGGCATAGAAGAGATGTCGCTGGAAACCCGCTCCACCACCACCTGGGAAAACCTTCAGTACAGCACGCCTTTGGTGCACGAATTGGGCTTGCAGCGGATCGCCCTGGTGACACATGCGTTACACATGCCCCGCTCGATGCTGGCGGCGCAAGCGCATGGCCTGGACCCTGTCCCCGCTCCCTTTGGCTACCTTGGCGCCAAACCCAGCAAACCCAGTGACTACACGGATGCCTCCATGTGGCAGCCAAACTCACACAACATGCTGCGCAACTCTCGGTTGTTGCACGAACTACTGGGTATTTTCTGGTACCAGCTGAGAGCCTGACCACCCCCTTCGCGCGCCCCTCAAGAACCGCAAGTCGCGGCCGAAAACAGCTTTAATTCCTAAACACTTTGGTAACAAGCCTGGCATTTGCGCCATTCTCGCCTACACTTTGTATATACGTTGTGTTTTTCGATACACAGGGAACTGCACAGGCAGACATGGAGGCAGTGGAAGTTTGAGATTCGGGAAGACTGCACGAATTACCGCTACCAGGACACTGCCGCTGCTGGCAGCCTTGCTTTCCTTTTCGGTTCAGGCCGCCGGTTTCATTCCGCTCGAAGAAAGGCTGGATACTCTGCTCGAAGAGCTGGACCCTGACCTCGCGTTCAGGCATGAAGAGGGCATACAGTTGGCAGGTGCCCGTCTGCAAGTTCGTGACTGCCAAAACTACCCCTACAACCAACCGGTCGCAGATGCTGAGGAACGCCTGATCGAAGATCTGCGACAAGGACTCAAACAGGGTATTGAGTGCATGATAGGGAACGGACCCGCCGGCCGCCTGCATTCCTACCACGAATACCAGGCTCACCTGCTGCTCAACACACTGGAATCGGCAGAGACGAAGACCTTTCGCTGTGTAGCCGACCGGATGTTTGCCAACGCAGTGGCCACCACTGAGCAACTGCCGCCTCGCAAAGACGCCCTGTACAGGCTGTTACGTGAAACCGGTCATCCCGGCGTCGTGCTTGACACCTTCAGGATCGGCGGCCTGCTGAGCACCCGTCACAGCCCTGAGACCTACCGAAGTTTCTTCAAGCTGGATGATCAGCAGATCCGCGAACACCTGACCGGTTCGCCACTGCGGCTGGGCGGCAACCACCGATACCAAAACCTCCCGGCACTGCTGTTTCACGAGATGGTGCATTGGCTGGGTCATGAGCATAGTGCGATCCGGCCCGACATGGCCCACCTGTACGAAACCTGTTGCTTCGGCGGCAGCGACTACATCAGCGATCCTCAAAAGAACGCGACTTTCCAGGCTAAGGCCTGTCAGGCGCTCAAGGATGTCGATCTCTGGAGTAATGCGTACAAACCGTATCGTCAGATGCGACTCTGGCACTACAAGGAATACGATCTGATCAAATCCGCGATGCGCGACAATTACCACTGAGAACACGCGTTGGCTCCACTCGCCGAGCCGATCGCCGGTCGCTAGAATACGGGCCATTGTGCTGAAAAACGGATTCTAGTGATGAAACACATCAAGAAAGCCCTTTCCTACTCGATTGCCGGCAGCCTTGGACTGACCGTTGTGGCCGGCTTGAGCGGCTGTGAACAACCTACCGCTAACAACCTGAGCGGCATGAACCAGGTGGCTGCCGATCAGAATTATTTCCTGGTGATCGAGCAAACCGGCGATAACCCTGCTACCTACCGCATAGCGGAACAGCATCCGACCACCGGCCCGACCCGCGCAGTATTGCGCGACACGAACGGCATAGAGCGCTTTCTCTCGGAGGAGGAACTGAAGCAGATCGCAGAGGAGGAGGCCAAACGTGTCGAGGCCGGCACCTCTCGCATGGCCCAGGAAGGCGCACAGATGAGCCCAGGCGGCTTGTCACTGGGTGAGACCCTGTTAGCCGCCGCAGCCGGCTCCCTGATCGGCGGCATGCTGGCCAACAGCCTGATGAACAACCGCAACTTCCAGCAGAATTCCCAGCGTTTCAACAGCTCCCGCCCAAACGCTCCCACCAGTATGCGGACAGGTTCCACCACGCAAGCCAGGAGCGGATTCTTCGGCAACAAGAGCACCAGCAGCGGAAGCCGTAGCTTCGGGTCTTTTGGTGGTTAAGAGCGGCGACTGATCGAATGGTAAGGACAATGCACGTCGAGCCTGTCCCCAGGACAGTGCTCGAAGATATTGGCATGCAATGGCACACGGATGCCGATGGCAGTGATTACATAGTGCCCGAGTTGGTAAAGGTCAGCGAAAAGGAGGCCGAGGCTTACTACCTGGCTGCCAATAGCCTTTACGACATGTATGTGGATGCGGCACAGCATGTCATCGACAATAAGCTGTACACCAACCTGGGTATCGACCCGTTGCTCGTGCCGCTGATCGAGCAGAGCTGGGATCGTGACGATTGGCATCTTTATGGCCGCTTCGACCTGGCCGGCGGACTCGATGGCCAACCCATCAAGCTGATTGAATTCAATGCCGACACGCCTACGTCGCTGTTCGAAACGTCGATCGTCCAATGGGCCCTGCTCAAGGCCAACGACATGGATGAGGCGCGCCAGTTCAATAATCTGCACGCCATGCTGCAGGACAACTTTCGCCGTGTGGTCACCGGTGGTGATGCCGACTTCGCGGAAGCCTACCAGAAAGAAAAATTTCTCTTCTCCAGCATCTCTGGCCTTCCAGAAGACGAGCGTACCGTACGCTACCTGCAGCATGTGGCCCACGAAGCCGGGCTTTACACCGACTTCGCCTTCATGGACGAGGTTGGTTTTATCGCCAAGCAGGGTGTGTTCAACCGTGACCAGCAGCGAGCCGACTTTTGGTTCAAGTTGTACCCCTGGGAAGACATCGCCGCCGAAGAACCCGAGCTGACAGAGATGCTGCAGAGCATCAGCGAACTGGGCACAACGCGTTTCATCAACCCCGCTTATACATTGCTGTTTCAGAGTAAGGGCATCATGAAGATCCTGTGCGACCTTTTTCCGGACTCGCCTTACCTACTCAACACAAGCTTCGAGCCACTCAAGAACGCCGCGCAGGTCGAGAAGAAACTGTTCGGGCGCGAAGGAGAGAACACCCGCATCACCGATCGCAATGGCCAACTGATTGCCGAAACCGACGGGGACTATGGGCAGCACCGCAGTGTCTTTCAGGAGTACGTCGAGTTTCCCCAGGATGTCCTGGGCAACCGCTACCAGGCCGGTGTGTTTTACGCCTACGAGGCCTGCGGGCTCGGCTTTCGGCGGGGCGGGGAGATACTCGACAACATGAGCAAGTTCGTCGGCCATGTGATCGAAAACCCCGCGCTCGCCTGAGATGGATCGGTCCTTCAACCGGGTGGGCAAAACACTCATGTGGCGACTCAGCTAAGCAGTTGAATTGCGTCCAAATGCGTTCTTGGCAATCAACTGCCACGCCAACTCTCAATGATTACCGGCAAACCAGAGTTCGCGGGTAACCTCCCAACAACACAGGGAATTTGCTCTTTGCTCTCCCAGTAGAATTCCGCCATCTAGAACGAAATACCGCTCCGAATCATGTCCAACGAAATCAGCAGCGAAATCATCCAGGGCTTTAAACAGCAACTGGAAAACCATGCAGTCTACAACGCGGTCAACTCGCTTGAAGACTTGCAGGTATTCATGCAGCACCATGTCTACTCAGTGTGGGACTTCATGTCGCTGATCAAGTATCTGCAGGCGACTGTCGCACCCACAACCTATCCCTGGGTCCCACGGGGTGACGGCGATGTGCGCCGCTTTATCAATGAACTGGTATTGGAAGAGGAATCGGATCAGGCCTTCGAGAGCGAACACTTCTCCAGCCACTTTGAGCTTTACCACACCGCCATGCGCGAGATCGGCGCAGATACGTCTGCATCGACGACTTTTGTGGAAACGGTGGCATCCCAGGGTATCGATGAGGCACTGGAGATGCCGGGGGTACCCTTACCGTCAGCAACTTTCACTGGCCAGACGTTCGCGTTTATCCATTCAGGAAGACCCCACGAGGTGGCAGCGGCACTGGCACTGGGTCGGGAGCACATCATTCCGTGCATGTTCCGTGCGATCCTGGAGAAGATCCAGGTCAATGACCGGCAAGCACCCATCTTCCACTACTACCTCAACCGGCATATCCATCTCGACGAGGATTTTCATGCGCCGCTGTCGCTACGCCTGCTCAACAGCTTGTGTGCGAATGATGCAGAAAAACAGCAACAGGCCATTGACGCGGCCCAACGGGCGGTAGAGGCACGCCTGACGTTCTGGGATGGGGTGCTCGGAGCCTTGCAGGATCGTCAGGCAGCGACACGCTCGGTACGTCGATAAGTTTCCTGCAAAATACGCGCATCGCCACTGGCACGGTGACGGCGCAGGCGAAGCTCTTCGATCACCCGCGTTTTGGTGTTGTCCCAAGCCTCGAGCTGGTGTTGCTTCAGCACTTCGTGCAGCGGGGCCACGCGGAATGTCTGTGGCATATTGGCGGCTTCGAACAGCTTGCCCAGCCAGGACATATCGAAGGACCAGGCATCACTGTAGACGATTTTGTCCCGCAACAACTCGTTGAGACGCCAGGCCACTTCCTGCAATGGCCGTCCGTAACTTTCCAGCACTTCGCGCGAGATGCCGTGCACCTCTTCAGCGCCCTGATCCCAGGCAGTCCAGGTGCGGGCAGGGGCCACCAGAAAACAGTGCGGCGTACCGTCCGGCAGCACCAAGCCAATCTCGATCGGATAACTTCCCTTGCCGAACCCCGAGGCCTCGACATCCAGAATGATCGGTGTCATTTGTCCGCTCCAGAAGCGCCACCGATGAAGTGGGCGCACGATTATTCTTGCAATTCTGTTGTGCGTATCGGCCGATTCGAAAGGACTTTAGCCCCTATTCGGTGCTGGCGAGGCAGGCGCAGAACATTTGACTGTGCAAAGCGAAAATACAGGTCACAACTCAGGGGTATCGTTGGTCACCATGAAGACGACGCGTTCGGCGATATTGGTAACCCGGTCACCGACACGCTCCAGGTGATAGGCGATCCACAGCAGGTGCGTGGAATGCATGGTTGCATCCGGTTCTGACATCAGCTTCATCATCAGGTTGGAAACGGCCTCACTATCCAGCTCGTCCATCTCGCTGTCTTCTTCAGCAGCGAGGCGCGCCAGTTCCTGATCCTTATTGCTGACGGCCTCCATCACCTGTTCGAGCATCTTGCCACTGAGATCACCCATTTGGGAGATCTGTGGCATCGGCCCGGAAAAATCACTCGGATCCATACCCAGCACAATCTTGGCGATGTCTTTGGCGTGGTCACCAATCCGCTCAAGCTCACCCGCAACTTGCAGACTACCGACCACCTCACGCAGGTCGTTGGCAACAGGCTGGCGCAGCGCCAGGGTATTCAGACACTCGGTTTCGACAATACGGTGCAGCGCATTGAGCTTGTTGTCCGAGTCAACCACTGACTGGGCCAGCTCGGGATTCTGCGACATCAGCGCAGCCATCGCGTTTTCAAGCTCTGCTCCTGCAATAGAACCCATTTTCATCAGGTTGTCGTGGATGAGCTTCTCTTCTCGCGAAAGCATGCGGTGTGAACCAGACATAGATACCTACTATTCGAACCGGGAAATGACCATCACCCCTATTGGCGATGGCGGTAACTTAACTTTAATTTTATTGAAGTAAATGACGATGCGCATCAGCCGACGCTTGACCAGCATCAGCATCGGCCGTTATTGAAACAATTTTTTGCGCGCGCCCACAGCATTTCAAGCGCATCGATCAACCGGCATCGACCAGGTGTTCATCATAGCGCTCCATCAGATAGCACAGGCAATCCTGCCTGATTACCGTGGCGTCACGCGTTAGCATGGAAGGCATAACCGGCACCCTTGTCTTCAGATGCCCCTGCTCGACTTCGAAATAACGTTCAGCGACATCCCGATCCTGTTCATCACGCACGCTCAATGGCTGCGGACTACCGTCATTGACCCGGCCAAAGCTGGTCCCGATCGGGAGTTCGCGGAAATTGAGTCGATCGAGGTCAGCATTGAAATCCAGGGCATACCCCTGGTCGCCAAAACCGAAAGCCACTTCGGGCGGTACCCGCGCAATCGCCACGGTATGGAACAGGTCGATATCATGCGGCGCGACCGGATGCTGAGGTAACTCTGCCAGATGCAGGCACGCATCGACATACTCAGCCGCATGGGCAACCCCATGTTCGTGACCCACCTTGCCACATTCAAGAGTCACCGAAGGGCCCAGTGCCGCCATCGCCATCGAGGCCACACCACGCGGACGCACGAAATAAACCACAGTGCGTGAGAACAATGCTGCCAGATGCAACGCAGTGTGTTCGAGCACATTGACGCAGGCATAATGCGGATTGAGGCCGGTATTGTTGTGCAGATCGATCGAGGCGAAAAGCTCGCGCGTAGCCATGATGTCTACCACCTGATGCATCATCCGGGCTTCCGCGCTGTGTGTATCCTCAGCGCCCGGCCAGACACGATTGTAGTCAGGCTGACCCGGCAAGTGGCGCATGCCCTCGGCGGCTGCCTCGGTGTTGGCTATGAACAGGCTCAGCGATCTCGGGAGATCCAGCTCGCCGTTTTCTTTCAGGTAACGCTTCAGGACCTGGCGCACGGCATCCCATCCGGTCATTTCGTTGCCATGCATCAGCACGGAAATGAACAGCGGGAACTCACGGCGCCCCTGCAGATGAATCAGGGTCGGCCCTCCGAGGCGTGCATGCAGCTGACTTGCATCCAGTTGCAGCAACCCATCAGGCAGCTGCTCGAGTTCCTTCAACATCCTCAATGCTCCCATTCGTGCACGGGCCGCCCAACCGCCTGGTGCTCAGCATAGGCCTGCACCAAGCCCTGCCAGTCACGCCCATGACGCGCTACCCATTGCACCTGCCAGTCAGACCCGGTTCGGCCGCTGAGCACCCGCTGCTCGATGATCGACAACCAGCGCTCACGCTCTTCGGGCGGCAAACCAATTTCTTGGAGGCCCCTGTTTGCCAGGGGCAATAATTCTTCCACTATCAGACGGTCCAGCCGGGCCTTCCCGCCGAGCCAATCTATCTCGGCCCTCAATCCATACTGCGCTGCCTGATAAAAATTGTTTTGCGCGACGGCAAACGGAAGCGTTTTTTCGATCCGTGTCTCAGCGTGCAGCAGCGCGAGCATCAAGCCGACGTAGAAGGCGCTGTTTGCCACCACGTCGTTAGCGCTGGTACCTGCAGCGACAACGCGGTGCTCGATGCGATAATGTGGCCTGCCCTGCGCATCGAAACCCACCAATGGCCGGTTCCAGCGCCAGATCGTACCGTTGTGCAGGCGCAAATGAGCCAATGCCTCCCGAGGCTCATCAGACAGATCGGGTAGAAGCACCGGGTAACGATCACGATTTGCCTCGAAACATTCAAGGATGCTGTCCTGCGCGTAGCGAACCCCGAAAGTCACCCGCTTGGAATATTCCGAACCTCCTACGGCTACCGCCTGTTCGAACAGCGGGATGCGTGTTTCAGTCCACAACTGATGTTCCAGGAAGAAAGGCGAATTGGCCCCAACAGCCACCAGCGGCGCTGAAATGACCTTGGAGACGTTGAAAGCACGTACCACCTGATCGCTACTGACCTGCAAATGGATCTGCAAAGACGTCGTCGCAGACTCGAGCATCACATCGTCATGCGCGTGGCGCAGCACCTCCTCCCCCTCGATGTGCAGCTGTACGGGGCTGCCGTTACGCAAGCGGAACACCTGTTCGTTGAGAGCGTGGTAGCGCGACAGGGCGGAAATATTGCCCAGCCGCAGATCGCTGAGCTTGACGGTGGGCAGGATGCCGATACTCAGCGCCTGCAAGTTCAACTCGCGGGCAGCCGCCTCGCAGCGCTCCCAGCGGCCGAGCAACGACCAATACATCCTGTCGAACATGCCCGGCGCGAAATCCAAGGGATCATCGTTGATTTCAAAGTTGAAGCGCGCCAGTTCCGGCACCACGTTCGGATCATCAACCCGTTCGAGAAACTCCAGGTTGCGTGAAGATGGAAAACCCTGTGTATCCACCAGCCACCCTTCCAGCTCGAAACCCAGCCGATAACCGACATCGCGCATCAGGCCATCACGTTCCCAGGCCCTCAACAGGGCGGTTTCATCCGCCACGCGGCGCGCAAATTCTTCGAAGGCCTCATCGCTGAAGACGACGTCGTGAATTTCCTGTCCCATGTGTTTAGCTTAGCGGGTTGCCGTCAATGCCTGTGCGCGGAGCCTGCAGCGATATCAAGCCAGCTGTCGGTCCAACTGCCGCAGACGCTCGGGCGTGCCGATATCCACCCAGCGGCCCTGATGATGAACTCCCGACACCTTGTCTTCAGTCATTGCATCCCGGAGAAGCGGCGCGAGGGGAAAAGCCCCAGCCTTACAGCTTTCGAAGAGAAGGGGATGGTATACGCCAACTCCGCTGAAAGTCAGGCAGGGAGTCCCTTGCGCCTGGACTCGCCCCCCGGGGGTCAAGTGAAAATCACCCGCAGCATTGTGCGCCGGGTTGTTCACCAGAACGAGGTGCGCGAGGTCTGTGTCCGCCAAGTTGAGGCTGGCGAAATCGATGTCGCACCAGATATCACCATTGACCACGAGAAAAGGCTCTTCGCCGAGCAAGGGCAATGCCTTGAAAATACCTCCACCGGTCTCGAGCGCATTCCCCTCGCCTTCCGCTGAATAGTTAATCGACGCGTTATATCGCGTCCCATCGCCCAGGAATGCCTCGATTTGCTCCCCCAGATGCGCATGATTGATAACCAGGCGCCTTATTCCCACGCCAAGCAAGCGCTCAATATGCCATAAAATCAGGGGCTTACCACCAACCTTCAGGAGCGGTTTCGGGGTGTGATCGGTAAGGGGGCGCATACGTTCGCCGCGCCCCGCAGCCAGTATCATGGCCACTGCTGGAGTCGACATTTCGCGATTCTGTTCAAAAAAATGACGAAGGAAAGTCGTGAGATTACAGCACTTTCCACAAAAGCCCTCATATTCGAGGCATACTGAATGTTACAAAATAAAAATTACATGCTTTCGGCTATGTTGGGGAACATTTTATTTATTGGTGGCACCCGCGCGGACAGCAAACTGCTTCAGAACATCCTCAGGGGCGGTGAGTTTTCGGCTGCCTCCGTGACTGTGGTCAGGGCTACCAATCCCCAGGAGGTCGAACAAGCACTGACCCAGGAAAAGCAGCCGTTCCTCGCCATCATAGACACCCGCATTGACTGGGATCAATGGCAAGACCTGGTGCCACAGCTGACCGATGCCGCGATACCCACCATACTGTTTGGCGTCGAGCCGGGGCTCGACACCGATGAGGCATTGAGTCTGGGCGCCATCGGCCTCTTTCCCGGCGACAGCGGCGGATTGCTGGGCATATCCCAGTTAGCTCTCACCTACCGGGAATCCGCGGCCGCGCAGCAGGAACAAAACCTGCAAAACCGCCCATCGCAACGAACCGAATGTGATCGGGCGCAGGACAAGGTCTTCTACGCAATCTCGCATGATTTCCAGGCCCCGCTCCAATTGAGCCATCGCTACGCGCAGATTTTGGGGGAGGATTATCAGTCCTCCCTTGACGACGAAGGCCGCAAACTGATCAACCACCTCATCACCAATCTTGGGGCAGCCCAGGAGATGCTGGATGAGCTGCTCGATTACTCACGCCTGCAGACCTACGAACTGCGTCCCGAACAGGTAGACCTCGGGCAATTGCTCCTGTCGACCCTGGAACTTTTC
>JAAUXZ010091841.1_pt1 | contig 14283 bp, 15 predicted proteins | sample 7278131 | NCBI WGS metagenome assembly JAAUXZ01 (sample SAMN14350119, study PRJNA611818) | marine sediment metagenome | isolation source: surface marine sediment (3m) | place: French Polynesia: Moorea | collected 2018-08
ATTGTTTTTTTCTTCTGCCTCCGCCCCGCACATCCGAAGGATGGAGGAGCGCTTCCTCCTGCCTTAAAACCAGGAAGCTTGTACCTCATCCATTTGAGAAGCGCTATAACTACAATCAGCTGGTTTCATTATGGAGTTATACGAGCGTTTTCCATTCTGTGATTAACTCCGTCCTACGATCAGAGCCAAATACTGAAATTAGCTCACCTTGTACCTTTGCAATATTCGAATCTTGCCCCGCCTGTATGGCACGCTTCCATAGTCGATAAAAACTATCTTTTAACGTCAAATCTTCCATGTTAATGTTCAGGTCTATCTCTAGAAAATCAAATTGGGAAATTGGAATTTCAGTCGAGTTCGAGACCTTAACCTTGGCATACTCAATCCAGTTTTGCATTATTTCACGGGGGTTCGGTTCTCCCCTTTTCCGAATCACATGATAAAACGCCGACAATATCCACGAGTCTACTTTACCTTCGATTATCCACATGGAGAAAAGCTCTTTTAAATAATCTACCGATTCATCAAGTTCACGATCTACGATGGGAATTAGGCTTTTTATGAAATCGCGCGTACTAGCATAAACTACAGTATCCGATTGATGCAATGGCTTAGAAATATCTATGTGATCAGCCTCAGCTGGGACAGGACTCTTATTTGCAATCCCTGGATTTGCACTATCACGATCCACAACTATAGCCCCAATTTTGAATTTCTCTGTCTTCCGTGTTTCATAAAAAGTAATACCAATTTGCTTTGACTTTGCTACAGATGAAACTAGCAAATACAAGACGTATGACTTCAGATGTGTAGCAGGAATTTAGCAAATTGGTATAAGAATGTCCAAATCCAACATCTTAAAATTGTCACGAAACCAATTGCTCAAATTTGTAAGCGCTGGGTTGTGAGAAACTAAATCATCAATTGCCACAGTCTTTCTGGTAAGCAAATGGAGTTTTTGGGAGTAAGATGCCAATACAGCTCCTTGATGAGGTGTAGATATGAATACAATCCCTCTTTGGTACTTTGTTTCTTGGAAATCACCTTAGCCCTTAGCAAACACCTTACCTCTCAATACGTTCAAGCTCTTCACGAACAACTTTTCGTAGTGTTTCCTCAAGGGGTTCGCGACTTGCCTGAATATGCTGGCGCAGGGCTTCATTGATCAAGGTTTGGTAGTTTCCTCCACCGGCAATATGAACTTGCTCACGAAACCACGCCAGAACCTCATCATCTAGCCGGATAGTGATGCGGGTTTTGCCTGATGGTGTTGGGTCGATTGCTCCTCGCTTACCTTGGCTGAAATCATATTCTGCTTCCATGACTATCCCTCCTCGTACTGTCGTCGTTCTTGTCGAGTTGCTTTGCGAGCAGAGATGACTCGAATCTCGTCACCACGTAGTGTGTAGACAATCACCAAAACTCTGCCAAATGCATCAAGACCAATTGTGACAAACCGCTCTTCGTCAAACCGCTCGTCTGGGATGGTAATTGCCAGGTCATCTGAGAAAACTGACACCGCATCAGCGAAGTCAACACCATGCTTACGAAGATTAGTGGCTGCCTTATCCCTGTTCCATTGGTAGACCATCTCAATTATAGTATGTACGCCTGTACATACTACCAGGCGCAAACTCTAATTCTGGTTACTCTCCAAGTGAGACAAATTGCCGCCCTACAGGTAACCTTGCGACCCACTTGGTTCAAACACTGACAGGAAAGCTTTATGCACCGCCCCAACCGAAGATTTGAAGGCTAACTATTTATTAGACCGAAACTTTCCGTCTAGTCAACCTATATGGGATAAATCACAGAATTTTTCTGTATATCCACCCTATCAAGGGTGATATCAAGAAACTTTCGCTATATTTTCCGATGATAGCAAGAAACTTTCTGGATAACATACCAAATAGTCATACTATCAAGAAACTTTCTGGATATCATTCTATGGAACAACGCCCAAAAAAGCTCCTTGAAAAAGTTAGCGATGTCATTCGTCTGAAGCATTATTCCTGCCCCACAGAAAAAAGTGACAATCGAAACTGACTGAACACTTCCCAATCACGATCGCCCTACGAGATCGGCTACGAGATCGGTGATCGCACTAACGTACCCTACAAGATCATGCGATCGCACTAACGACAAAATTGAGCGGTGCGCCGAGAGCTAAAAATTACCAAAAGACATCTCCAGAAACCCCAATTTTTACACAGCAGCATAAGGGTTCTAGCATAATTATTGGAGATGTCTAATAGTATCTTCAATTAGAAGACAGGACTAGCAGTGTCTTCCTCAAGACTCCTGAGATGCGTCAGGTATTTAAGTGCTTTCAGTATATTCATTTTTCATTCATGAGAAAACTTTAATCTTTTTTTCATCTTTCTTCACAAAAGGTTCACGCGCACTTCATCCTGAAACCTGAAGCTAGTCAGTGACCGAAAGCATTGAAGGACTTTGAAAGATGAGACTGATGGTTTACTCTCATGATTCGTTCGGTCTTGGCAATATCAGCAGGATGTTAGCAATCTGTAAGCACCTGCTCGATGCAATTCCAGGACTCTCGATCTTGGTTGTATCGGGTTCGCCCGTCCTGCATAGCTTTCGGATGCCCCAAGGGCTGGATTACATCAAGCTCCCCTGTCTGGGACGCGATCGCTTTGGCAAACTCTCAGCCAAATATCTGGGTACAGCCGTCGATGAAACAGTTAAACTGCGCTCTAACTTGATCGAGGCGGCTGTTGCCAATTTCCAGCCGGATTTGCTTCTAGTTGATAAAAAGCCCTACGGCTTGCTAGGCGAGCTAAAAGCGACTCTAGACTACCTGAAAACTTTTCTTCCCAAAACCAAGCTCGTATTGCTTCTCAGAGATATCCTCGACAGCCGAGAAGCTACAGTCAAAGATTGGTGCGAGCAAGGCTACTATCAAGCGCTCGAATGGTTTTACGACCAGGTTTTGGTCGTTGGGATGTCAGAGGTTTTTGACCTCGCCAAGGAATATAAATTCCCTGCTGCTGTTTCTGAAAAAGTGCGGTTCTGCGGCTATATCCGTAAAGAACCTGGGCGCAAGCGACCTCAGGTTGTACGTCAAGAATTGCAAATGAAGCCTGATGAGCGATTAGTTTTGGTCACTCCCGGCGGCGGCGGCGATGGCTACCGTTTGATCAAGACTTATCTCTGGGGGTTGACAAAGCTACAGAGTCAGCAAAATATCAAAAGCCTGATCGTTTCTGGTCCAGAAATGCCGGTACTCCAGAAAAGGTCACTATATCAGGCTGTCGAGCAATATCCCCAGGTAATCATCAAGGAATTTACCGATGACCTGATGAGCTATATGGAAGCTGCTGACACCGTTGTTTCTATGGGTGGCTACAATACAGTCTCGGAAATTCTTTCCTTTAGGAAACGGGCGGTTGTTGTTCCGCGCATCCAGCCTGTGCAGGAGCAGTGGATTCGGGCGGGACGGATGGCTAAATTCGGTTTATTGAAAGCAATTCATCCCAATTGTCTCACGCCTGAGAGTTTGATCGATGCTGTCTTGGAGCAACTCAGCAGTGGGAGCGATCGCCTTCCCCCGGAATCTAGCTTAGATTTAAACGCACTGCCCCGGATTCAGCAAGAGATTTCCAATCTGTTATTCAGTGAAGTCCCATTCAGTCCAGTTGGCTATCTCAACAAGACTTCTCAACGGCTAAATTTAGTAGCAGCTAGCTAGTAAAAAAATTTTGAATTTTGAATTTTGAATTTTGAATTGTTTATGCGTGTTTGTGTTATTGGTACTGGATATGTAGGCTTAGTCACCGGAGCTTGTCTGGCTTATGTTGGACATCACGTCATCTGCGTAGATAACAACCAAGCCAAAGTGGAATTAATGCAGTCTGGGCAATCTCCTATTTTTGAACCGGGATTGTCGAAAATTATCCAGTCTGCCATGGAAGCTGGGAGGCTTGAGTTTACTACAGATTTAAGCGTTGGCGTGGCTCATGGTGACATTCTATTTATTGCCGTCGGAACGCCACCACTGCCCACTGGAGAGAGTGACACTCGCTATGTGGAAGCTGTTGCCCGTGGCATCGGTCTCTATCTCAATAGCGATTACAAGGTGATTGTCAATAAATCTACAGTGCCTATTGGTTCAGGGGATTGGGTCCGCCAGATTATTCTCGAAGAGTTGGCAATTCGCCAGCAAGTCCTAGGGACGGAAATTGCGGCGAATTTTGAGCTTGTCAGTAATCCGGAATTTTTGCGCGAAGGTTCAGCCGTTTACGATACCTTCAACCCCGATCGCATTGTCCTAGGGAGTAACAGCGAACGGGCGATCGCCCTGATGCAGGAATTGTACGCTCCGATTGTGGCGCGCCAATTTGCCGAAGATCCTTCCCTTCCTCCAGTCCCCGTGGTGGTTACTGACCTCAATTCTGCTGAGATGATTAAGTATGCTGCCAATGCCTTTCTCGCTACGAAGATCAGCTTTATTAATGAGGTAGCCAATATCTGCGATCGCGTGGGGGCAGACATTACCCAAGTAGCCAAGGGAATTGGTCTTGATTCCCGAATCGGCAGCCAATTTTTGCAAGCGGGCATCGGCTGGGGTGGTTCTTGCTTTCCCAAAGATGTTTCTGCCCTGATCCATATCGCTAGTGACTATGGCTGCGATGCTCAACTCTTGCAAGCGACTGTTAGCATTAACCAGCGCCAGCGCCTGCTGGCTGTAGAAAAACTGCAACAGGTCCTCAAAATCCTCAAGGGCAAAACCATCGGTCTACTGGGTCTGACGTTTAAACCTAACACAGACGATCTGCGCGATGCTCCCGCCCTGGATTTGATTGAGCAACTGAGTCGGCTGGGTGCCAAAGTTAAAGCCTATGACCCGATTGTTACCTCAATCGGAATGCCTTTTATTCCTGCCAGCGTGACCTTGGCAACTACGCCAGAACAACTTGCCCAAGATTGCGATGCATTGGTGCTAGTGACGAACTGGCCGGAGTTCCAACAACTGGACTACGCCAAACTCGCCAGCCGGATGACCACCCCGGCGATCGTCGATGGGCGAAATTGCCTCAATCCCCAGATTCTTGCCGAGGCTGGTTTCTATTACATCGGCATTGGTCGTTCTACTGCTGCTAATACCTTAGTAAAAAGGCGCTTGCAAGGAAATGTTCCCAGGGTTTTAACCCCTTCTCCTCAGGTGGTTCAAGTCGCTTGAAACAAAGGTTAATTGCTCCATACACTCACTATGTTTAATTACAATCAGCCCAAAATCGGTTATCTACTCAAAGCATATCCCAGACTTTCCGAAACTTTTATTCTCAATGAAATTCTGGAATTAGAAAGGCAAGGAGTATCATTACATATCTTCTCTTTAAGACAACCACCGAGAGATATGAAATTTCATCCTGCTGTCGAAAAAGTACGCGCAGAAGTAACATATATACCTTCTATTTTGCCTGACTTTTCTTGGGAAAATTTATGGAGTCTTCTGGGAGCAAACTTGCAATTATTAAAACATGATCCTCAATACTATATAAATGCATTGGAATTTCATTTTTCTCGATTGGAGCGCCAACGTCTTAATGAATTTTTACAAGCTGGATATTTGGCTTGGCAACTAAAGAAATTAAGTGTAAATCACCTACACGCACATTTTGCTAATGTTCCTACCGTAGCAGCAGAAATAGTAGAAAAATTTGGTTTTATAAATTACAGTTTTACAGCTCACGCCAAAGATATTTATTTATCAGAAAAAGAAGTATTAGATAGAAAAATCAAAAAAGCAAAATTTGTTTTGACTTGCACTAAATATAACTCAGAATATTTACAAAGATTATCTACAAGTGATACCCCCATATTATTGTCATATCACGGTTTAGATTTAGACCGCTTTCAACCACAATTAAATACAATCGGTCAACAAGATCGTGACTTACCTCTACTGCTTAGTGTCGGCAGACTTTGCGAAAAGAAAGGTTTTCCCTACCTGCTTCAAGCTTGCCAAATCTTGAAGCAAAAAGGCTATCAGTTTCGCTGTAAAATTGTTGGTTATGGCCCGATGAAGGAGGAATTAGAACAGGTGATTGAGACTTTAGAGATAGGTGATATTGTCTCTCTAGTCGGTCAATTAGCTCAGGATAAAGTGATTAAATTGTATGCCGAAGCCGATATATTTGCCCTTCCTTGCCAAATTACAGAAGATGGCGATCGCGACGGAATTCCTAACGTATTAATTGAAGCGATGGCGATGGGAGTTCCCGTAGTTTCTACAGATATTTCAGGAATTTCAGAACTAATTGAACCCAAAATTAATGGCATACTAATACCAGAAAAAGACCCTGAAGCTTTAGCCGAAGAATTAGAACAGCTATTAACTCAACCGCAGCTGGTTCAACAACTAAAAAAATCAAGCAGAAATAAAGTTTTACGACAATTTTCTCTAGATAAAAATATCAAGCAAATCAAAGATTTATTTTTAGGAACTAAATCTAGTTTCCAAGAACAATCAAAGCCAGAATCTAAGAAAAATTTGGAGGTATTGACAAGATGAAAAAGGTGATGTTTTATTGCCAACATATCTTAGGAATGGGTCATCTCATTCGCAGTATTGAAATAGTAAGGGGATTAATTCCCAATTTCCAAATTTGTTTTATTAATGGCGGACAGGTTATTGAAGAATTTGAGTTTCCTCAAGGAATTGAAGTTATTAATATTCCTGCGGTAAAAACCGATACAGAGTTTCAAGAACTGAAACCAGTAGATGATAATCTGACAATGGCAGAAGTGGAAATAATTAGAAAAGAAATCTTATTAAATGTCTGCGAGCGCTTTAAACCAGATATTCTAATTATTGAGTTATTTCCTTTTGGGAGAAGACGTTTTTCTTTTGAGTTAATCCCTTTACTGGAAAAGGCAAAAGCTATAGGAACAAAGATTGTTTCTAGTGTGCGAGATATTGTAGTTACTAAACAGAATCAACAGCGTCATGAAGAAAAAGTTTGTCGTTTGATTAATCAATATTTTGATATGCTGTTAATTCACGGCGATCCTAATTTTGTTAAAATCGATCTTAGCTTTTCTCGTGTTGCCGATTTAAATTGTGATGTTCATTATACGGGTTATGTCGTTCAAAAATCCCCAAAATTACAGACATTTCATCAAACTTATTTACCAAGACAACCATTAATCTTAGTTAGTGTTGGTGGTGGAAGATTTGGACATGATTTATTAGAATGTGTGGCTGAAACTGCACCTCTATTAAAGAATAAAATTCCTCATCATATTCAAGTGTTTACTGGTCCATTTTGTCCCAAAACGGTATTCGAAAAACTGCAAAACATAACTAGCGGTCTAGATAATATTACTGTAAAACGTTACACCCATAATTTAATTCATTATATGCAACAAGCGGATTTGTCTATTGGAATGTCTGGTTACAACACCACGATGAATATATTAAGTACTGGTGTAAAAGCAATGATGATGGCATTTCAAGGAAATAATGATAAAGAACAAGAAACTCGTGTTAAAAAATTAGACAGTCTCGGCAGAGTGAAAATGATTCATCTTGAAGATTTACAACCAGAAAAGTTTGCTCAACAAATTATTGATTATCTACACTATCAACCTACTCAATTAAATTTAAATCTCAACGGGGTTAGTAATACAGAAAATTATTTAAGCCAGTTAGTTAAGCAAGCAAGCAAGCAGCAATTGCTATTTTAAAAGTAGGATGTAAGTGAAGATATAGTATTCTCAATTATTCCTGAATAACTACAAAGGACAAGAAACTAATGATCAACAAAATAGCTCGCAAAATTTGTTTGACCGCCATTGAATTCCCTCCAGATATTGGGGGTGTAGGAGTATCTGCAAAGCGGATCTCTTTATTATTAAAAGATTTAGGCTATGAAGTTCATGTGGCAGTTTTTCGTTCTGTATTTCCTAAGGAGAGAAAATTAGCTGAAGCAGGGAAATTTCGTCGTTCTGTTTGTGAAACTAGCGAACAAGACGGCATTATTGTCCATCGTTTATATCCTGCTATCCGCTCTACGGTTGCTCGCAATCAAGATTATTTAATGGATACTTATGGACAGTTAGGCACTCTTCATAAGAAATATCAATTTGACGTGTTTCATGCTTTCTTTATTAACGAAACTGGTTTTTTAACCACCATGTTAGCCAAAGAGAATCATTTACCAGTAATCAATAGTGTTCGTGGCGTAGATTTGCACAAACATATTTTTGATTGTCGGCAGCAAAAACAAATTGCTTGGACTTTAGAAAATTCCTCTTGGACTACTTTTGTCAGTCGAGATTTAATGCACCGTGCCAGATTATTTGCTCCTGCAATTACTCGTAAATCTTCTACTTTTTTAAACTCGATAGCGCCTGTGGATTTTGACAATCTACCAACACCATCTTTAGTAAATAAGTTACAAGGTATAGTAATTGGCTCTGTCGGAAATTTCCGCGATAAAAAAGGTATTGAATATTTACTCGATGCTTGTCTGAATTTAGCAACTGAATTTACTCTCTTGTTTGTTGGAGATTTTGTCGCTAAAGAAAGAAAATACTGGGAACAAGAAATAGCTAATAGTGGCTTAGAAGACAAAATAGTAATTACAGGAAAAATTAGCCGAGAAGAAGCTTTGGCTTATTTACATTACATGGATATCTTTGCTATTCCTTCTCTTAATGATGGCTGTCCTAATGCTTTATTAGAAGCCATGTTAGCGGAAAAAGCAATAGTGGGAACTAATGTTGATGCTATTGGGGAAATTATTGAAGATAGCTTTAATGGTTTATTAGTTAATCCCTATTCTAGTGAAGAATTAGCGATCGCATTGCAAAAATTAATTGCCAATCCTCAAATACGCGCATCTTTTGGTGCTGCTGCCAAAGAAAAAGTTCTTGATCGCTTAGTCCCTGCAGTTGAGAAAGAAAATTGGCATCAAGTTTATCAGCAAGCACTAGGCACAATACAAAAACTGATGGTAAGCACTGCGAATATTTCCTAGGAAGAAACAATCCTACCAGCTGTTGGCTATTGAATATTTCAATTCTTAGCGATTGGCGATCGGCACAGAGCCACTTTAAAGAAAATTGATATAACTTTTGACTTCCATGACTCCTTCTGTACCCAAAAAGTATCAGAAAACTTTACCTACTTTGTGGCGAATTCTTCGTCTCTTTTGGCCTCAGATTCGCCAACAAGGATTTCTAATAACAGTTTCCTTCCTAGCACTTATAGCTCAGACTGTGTTTCTGGTATTAGCACCTTGGCCGCTCAAGTTAATATTTGACGAGATCATTGTAACTGACTTTGAAGTAAAGTCTTTAAGCATACCGATAATAGACGGTTTGAGCCCTTTCTCATTACTTACAGTCTTGACTATAGCGCTGGTGGCGATCGCTATTTTCCAGGGAGCGGCTTCCTACTTTAGCAGTGTGAGCATGGCAATAGCAGCTTCCCGGGTGATGACAGAAGTACGTAGCAACCTTTACTCTCACCTTCAAAGCCTTTCCCTAGTTTTTCACAATCGGGTTAAGAATGGGGACTTGATCGCCCGCGTTACCTCAGATGTAGAAAGGCTGCGGGAAGTGACGGTAGTTTCGTTTCTACCACTACTAACTAACATACTCACTATGGTAAGTATGGTTGGGGTGATGTTCTGGCTCAATTGGGAACTAGCCTTAATTGCGATCGCCGCTTTTCCTATCTTTATTGTTAGCAGCACCCAGATAACTAATCGCATTCGCAATGCGGCGAGGACTTCCCGTCAACAGGAAGGAGCAATGGCAGCTACAGCGGCCGAAGCCATCGGTGCAATCAAAGTAGTACAAGCCCTTTCACTGCAAAGAATATTAGAGAAAAGTTTTCACCGCAATAACCAAAATAGTCTCAAAAAAAGCGCCCAGACGCAAAAATTAAGGTCTGCTTTGGAGCGCACGGTAGAAATTTTGTTGGCGATTGTGACTGCATTGGTTCTGTGGCGAGGCGTACAATTGATTAGGTTAGGGTTAGTTACCCCAGGAGACTTACTGGTTTTTATTAGTTACCTGAAGCTGACTTTTAAGCCCATGCGTCAAGTAGCTAAAAATATTAGCCAGATTGCCAAAGCAATAGCTTCAGGGGAACGCATTATCGAGTTACTAGAAACAGTCCCAGAAATTAGAGACTTGCGCGGTGCGATGGACGCACCCCCATTTCGGGGAGAAGTCTGTTTTAATAATGTCACTTTCGCCTACGAGTCGAGCAATATAGTTTTAAGAAATCTTAACTTTGAGGTACAACCAGGTCAGCGTGTGGCTCTAGTTGGTGCTTCTGGTGGGGGAAAGTCTACCCTGATCAGTTTGTTGTTGCGCCTTTACGATCCCCTAGAAGGACAAATCCTTATCGACGGACACGACCTGCGGGAATATAAATTGGACTCCTTAAGACGACAAATTAGTATCGTCTTACAAGATAGCGTACTCTTCGCCACCACTATTCGCGAAAACATTGCCTATGGTTGCTTGGGGGCAACTGAAGCAGAAATTGAAGCAGCAGCTCGTCTTGCCAACGCTCACGAGTTTATCATGGCGCTCCCCCAAGGTTACGACACCGTAGTCGGAGAGAGGGGAGCTACCCTTTCCGGCGGACAAAGGCAAAGAATTGCGATCGCCCGTGCTGCTGTGCGCCAAGCCCCGATTGTCATTCTCGACGAACCGACCGTTGGCTTAGATAATCACAGCGAACGGGTTGTCAGGGAAGCGCTGGAAAGACTTACTGAGAACAGCACCACTTTTTTAATCACCCACGATTTAAGAGCTGCCGTCAAGGCTGACTTAATTCTTTATATCGAAAAAGGCGCGATCATCGAACGCGGTACCCATACCGAACTCATGCAACTTGGCGATCGCTATGCCAATCTATATCGACTGCAAACCACTATGAGCGATAATAGCAATGACACAAACTTCCATACTCTCCAAGCTGCCTCTGTCTAATCTAGGCACGCGAGTAATTTTGGTGCGCCACGGTCGCAGTACCTATAATGAGCAAGGCAGATACCAGGGTAGTAGCGATGATTCGGTCTTAACAGAACAAGGTCTTCGTTCAACCTACCAAACTGGTCTTGCCCTCAAAGAATTTAATCTAGATGCCATATATACCAGTCCTCTGCAACGCACCCAACAGACATCTCATCAAATTCTTAAAGCGATCGGCACTGGGACAGATTCTTTAATACCCTTGCACATAAATAATAAGCTTAAAGAAATTAGTATGTCCCATTGGGAGGGCTTGCCCTTCTCCTACGTGCGGGAGCAATTTGCCGATGAATACCGCTTGTGGAAAGAGCGCCCTCACCAGTTTGCGATCGCTACCCCTAGGTCTAAATATTCAGCAGTGCGAGGAAATCTTGCCGTTGCTGCTCCGACTACAGAGCAATACTTCCCCGTGCTAGACCTTTACGATAGAGCAAAACATTTTTGGCAAGAGGTTTTGCCCCGCCATGTTGGTCAGACTATTCTTATAGTCAGTCACGGCGGTACGATTCGGGCATTAATTGGCACTGCCATTGGCTTAAAACCAGACCGCTTCCACTCTTTGCAACAGTCTAACTGCGGCATTAACGTTCTCAACTTTCCTCTGTCTCATACTCAGTCAGCGCACCTAGAATTGCTTAATTGCACTACTCACTTAGGAGAAGCATTGCCCAAACTTAAAGAGGGTAAAAAAGGCTTACGTTTAATTCTCATACCTGATGGTGCTGGAGAGCAACAAGTGGAGAAACTAGCAGAATCTCTACAGGATAAATCCATAAACTTTAGCATTAGCAGTGAATCTTCTAATTGCATCGAGACTGCTCGCCAAATATTGCAATATCATCCAGCCACAGTAGATCTACAAGTCTCGCGAGCAGATTTTCCTTTAGCTTGGTACCCAACCATTTACGCTAGATCTGGAGATGGTAACAAGAATCATAATTCCGAGCAGTTAATTACCGGACTGGTTGTTGCTGAAAAGGATATGCTGAAAAACTTTTTAGCTCAATTGCTCAATTCCACCACGGTGGATTACCAAAATATTAGTCTGGATTCCCAATCGATTAGCGTAGTTCACTATCCTTGCGCTGACCATCCCCTGATATTGCAGGGTCTGAATATTTAGGGGTGATTTGAATTAGAAGCAAACTGACAACCTCAAAAATTTTCGATTTAATTATGTTTCCTGATTTTTTATGCATTGGAGCCCAGAGATCTGGCACAACTTGGCTTCATCATAACTTAAGACAGCATCCAGAAATATGGATGCCTCCTCTCAAAGAACTTCACTACTTTGACGAGATGGAAATGATTCGTTCCTTATTTCCGTCCCAAGTATCTGCTTATAATTTTAGTCGCTATAAAAATCGATTAGTGTCATCTTGTTTATCATCGGACTGAACCTCTTAACTCAAGAGCAAGTGCCAGGATGAGGGACTTTATACGGAATTCAGAAGCATAGCGATCCTTATGGGTTCAAAATAGTTTGATGCGAGCGCTATAAATACACTAGCAAAAGGTACTCTAGACCCCGAAATTCTGATTTGGTGCGAGAGTAATAACTTTATTTTGGTTACTAATAATCGTGCATCAATGCCCGTACATTTGGCTGCACATCTATCAAAGCATCGCCAAATCCCTGGTATTTTTGTTTTGCGTCCGAAAGCAACTATTGGACAAATTATAGAGGATCTAATTCTTATCGCTTTGGCAGGAGAGTTGCAAGAATATCAAAATCGTATCACCTATATCCTCCTATAGAGCGATCGAATCATCGGATAGTGATCTCTCGTAGAACTGCCAAAGATCAATTAGTGTCATCTTGTTTATCATCAAACTGAACCTCTTAACTTAAGAGCAAGTGCCAGAAGGAGGGACTTTATACAAAATTCAGAAGCATAGCGATCGCGGGAAATTCAGTGCGATCGCATCGCCTCGTAGTGCGATCGCTCTTGTAGGGTGGGCATTGCCCAGATCTTGGTTGTCTTTGAGAAATAATAATCACAATGCCCACCCTACTCTGGCGTAAGTCTAGTCAGCGATCGCTCGCAGAACTACCCAAGATCGATTAGTCTCATCTTGTCGATCGTCGGACTGAACCCCTTAACTCAAGAACAAGTGCCAGAAGGAGGGACTTTATACAGAATTTAGAAGCATAGCGATCGCTGATAGAGCAACTAAAAATTAAATTATGATCTTAAGTATCAAATGAATACAGTAATTAGAATAGGCCAAAACTAGAGATGAAAACATTAATTACATTAAAGATAGAGAAATTTGTAGAACAAGAAGAAGAATATTTTGTTGCAACTAGCGATGATTTAGAAGGATTAGTAGCAGAAGGAAAAACTATTGAAGAAGTAATAGAAATTGCTCAAGATGTGGCAAAAGTGTTATTAGAATTAGAAAAAGAGGCTGATACTAAGGTCAGAGTAAAAGATATTCCCTCTATTCTTGAATACCCTTTAATTATGGAGGTGTAATGGGCAGATTGTCAGGGTTTTCTTATCAAAAAGTAACCCAAAAACTAAGAAAACTAGGATTTGAATTTTATCGAAGTGCCAAGGGAGATCATGAAATTTGGTTTAATTCTCAAACCTTATGTAAAACAACTATTCCTCATCATAAACAAATAAAAGAAGGTACACTAAGAAATATTTTAAAACAAGCAAAAATAGATGTTAATACTTTTTTGAATACTTAGATTTTATTATTAAGAGGAGATACTTTATTACAAAATTCAGAAGGCTTCTTATCGCTTTGGCAGGAGAGCCGCAAGAATATCAAAATCGTATCACCTATATCCCTCTATAGTAAGATTGTTACCCCACACAGGATTTATCTTCGATCATCTCGATATTAGCGATCACACTTCAGTTGCCAAACTATTTAAGCAAAATCAATTTGATTGTGTAGTCAATCTTGCTGCACAGGCTGGAGTTCGTTATTCACTACAAAATCACTATGCTTATATTGATAGTAATTTAGTTGGCTTTACTAATATTTTAGAAGGCTCTCGTCACAGTCAAATTCAACCAAAGTTCCTTTTGCTGTAACTGATAATGTAGATCGTCCTGTTTCTCTTTATGCAGCTACCAAAAAAGCTAATGAATTCATGGCTCATGCTTACAGTCATTTGTATCAAAACTTACTGTGGGATTGGAAAAGTTTATTAATTAGTATCAAGAATATTACAGTAATTCTTCAATCAGTGAAAGATAGTTACTGTCACCGTGCTAATCAGAAATCCACTTTACAAGGTTG
>JAAUXZ010117223.1_pt1 | contig 14277 bp, 11 predicted proteins | sample 7278131 | NCBI WGS metagenome assembly JAAUXZ01 (sample SAMN14350119, study PRJNA611818) | marine sediment metagenome | isolation source: surface marine sediment (3m) | place: French Polynesia: Moorea | collected 2018-08
CTGTTGGCGAGGTACTTTTCTTTAGAAGAAAAGTACCCAAAAGAACCTCCCCACTCCATCGCCCTTCGGGTCCACTGCGCTACTCAATCAGTTACGGTCGCTTACGGAGCTCGCTGGCGAGCGACTCACTGAAGATGTCACCCTTGCAAAGATTAGTAGGTCCTCAAGCGAGGCCTCCACGGAACTCGCCCGCTTTAGGGCGGGCTCAAACAGTCCTCGCTTTACCCGTAACTGATCTGCGTTGCTCGTCGATGGTGTACGGGAGATATGCTGCCGGTGGTCACGTGTAAGAATTACGTACAGGGCGTGTTGGACCAGGCAGTTAGGTGGTAACAGTTAGAAAGCTCTCGGCACAAAAAACCCGGTCAGAAAACCGGGTTTTTTATTATCAGCGTTGCGCCCGGAAATCTAACAAGCGGGCGCGAGCGCAATAGGGCAGGTGATTACCAGCCGGTGGCTTGCGTAACGCCTTGCCCCAACTCCGCCGGTGACCGCACAGTCGTCACACCAGCCTTTTCCAGTGCCGCAAACTTTTCGGCAGCGGTGCCCTTGCCGCCGGCAATGATCGCGCCGGCGTGCCCCATGCGTTTACCCTTCGGCGCGGTAACGCCGGCAATGTAAGAGACCACGGGTTTGCTGACATTTGACTGGATAAACTCTGCCGCTTCCTCTTCCGCAGATCCACCGATTTCACCGACCATGAGGATGGCCTGTGTCTCAGGATCGGCCTCGAACAGGGTTAACGCGTCGATAAAGTTGGTGCCCGGGATGGGATCGCCTCCGATGCCGATACAGGTGCTCTGGCCATAACCGAGGTCGGAGGTTTGTTTGACACACTCATAGGTTAAGGTACCGGAGCGCGAAACCACACCTACCTTACCCGCCATGTGCATGGGTCCGGGCATGATGCCAATTTTGCATTCGTCGGGCGTGATGATGCCGGGACAGTTCGGGCCGATCAGTCTGGCGCCGCTTTGCTCAACGGCAATCTTGGCTTCCAGCATGTCCATGGTCGGGATACCTTCGGTGATACAAACGATCAGACCAATACCGGATTCTGCGGCCTCGATGATTGAGTCCTTGCAAAACGGGGCCGGTACGTAAATAACGGTAGCATCTGCGCCGGTTGTTTCGACGGCTTCACGAACGGTGTTGAACACCGGTAAATCGAGGTGAGTCTGGCCGCCTTTGCCCGGAGTCACGCCGCCAACCATCTGTGTACCGTAGGCGATGGCCTGCTCGCAATGAAAGGTGCCTTGTTTGCCGGTGAAACCCTGACAGATAACCTTGGTGTCTTTGTTGACTAAAACGCTCATTGTTTTGCTTCCTCCACAGCCGCTACGATTTTATCGGCCGCTTCTGCCAGGTTCTGGGCCGCAATCAGGTTGAGGCCGCTGTTGTTGAGTAATTCGGTGCCCTCGGCTGCCTTGGTGCCTTCGAGTCTGACAACCACGGGTACGCTGATTTGTACTTCCTCGACCGCTGCGATAATACCTTCGGCTATCAGGTCACATCTCACGATGCCGCCAAAGATGTTCACCAGAATTCCTTTCACCTTGCTGTCGGAGAGAATAATTTTCAGAGCTTCGGCAACCCGTTCCTTGGTGGCGCCGCCGCCAACATCAAGGAAGTTCGCGGGATCACCGCCACTCAGCTTGATAATATCCATGGTCGCCATCGCCAGCCCGGCACCGTTGACCATGCAGCCAATTTCACCATCGAGCGCGACATAGTTCAGGTCCCATTCGGCTGCGCGATTCTCGCGCTCGTCTTCCTGTGATGTGTCACGCATTTCCACCAGATCGGGGTGACGATACAGCGCGTTGCTGTCGATATTGATCTTGCCATCGAGACATAACAGGTCGCCAGATCCGGTAATCACCAGCGGGTTTACCTCGACCAGTGCAAGGTCCTTTTCCTTAACCAGCTTACCCAGACCGGTCAGCAGCTTGCTGAACTGCTTGATCTGATCGCCGGCGAGCCCCAGTCCAAATGCCAGTTCGCGACATTGGTAGGGCATGACTCCAACGAGCGGATTAATGGTTGCCTTGAGGATCTTTTCCGGTGTTTCTTCGGCCACCTTTTCGATTTCTACGCCACCTTCGGTAGAAGCCATGATGACAACGCGTCGTTTCGAGCGGTCGAGCACGCAACCGAGATAGAGTTCGTTGGCAATGTCACAGGTCTCTTCTACCAGAATGCGGTTTACGGGCTGACCATTGGCATCGGTCTGGAAGGTAACCAGATTGGTTCCCAGCAGACTGTTGGCAAATTCGGCAGCCTGCTCGGCGGTATCAACGAGTTTAACGCCGCCGGCCTTGCCGCGACCGCCCGCGTGTACCTGCGCCTTCACGACAACCTTGTCTGTGCTGAGTGATTTGGCAACACTGCTGGCTTCATCTGCGCTGAACGCGACGCCCCCGGTGGGCACCGGAATGCCGTAGGAACGAAACAGCTCCTTGGCCTGGTATTCATGTAAATTCATTGGTAGGTCTCTATTGTTTTTTATCAGAACGGTTTCAAGGCAACCCGGCGCAAACACCCCGCAACCCGGTCTCGAACAACCTGTCATGCGACCGCGCGACTATATCAAAATTTGGCCTGCTTGTTCATGTTAGAAGCCGTTAACTGTGGGTCGGATGACTGGAGTCTACCTCGGTTGCCCTGCCGCACGGTTGGCGAATGGCAAGCGATCATCTTTTCGATCAGCGATTACTAATTTTTTTGGATTGGTGGCCTTTCTCGGCAATCAGCAAAATTCCCTACTTCCCTTAAGGGATATAAGGCGTGTTAACATGAGTATGTCGATGATACGGACTCTCGGTTATAACAATAACCAGATAACTGAGTTTCAGTTGTCTTCGCAGGGCGGCTTTATCCGCGCGCTTCAAAGCTGTGTTCATCGGTTAAACCCCGGGTTTTACTGAGTGAAAAAATCGGCTGACCAGGCTATCGGATAAGTCGCTTTTATTGACTTTAGGTCCGGTTGTCTCTGCTTTCTCAGCCAAAAAAAGCTTTACAACTATCCCCAAGGCAATATAAATTTTGTCCGGTATATTGTATACCAAACTGGAAATCGGGTAATACGCACACTCTTCTATACCCGATCGATTGCATGGATTGCAGCGCCGCGAAGTGGAAACGGCCGCCAAAGTCATAACAAAAAGATGCTTTAAACAACACTTCTCTTGGAGGAATACATGAAAGTAAGTTTGAAACGAATTGCTGCCACAGCAGTCGCCGCGGTGGTTACCACCGGACTGTTCGTAGGCAGTGCAGCAGCAGAATGGAAACCCAGAAAACCAGTTGAATTTATTATCATGGCTGGCACCGGTGGTGGTGCTGACCAGATTGCCCGACTGTTACAGGGTTTGATCGAAAAGAAAGGATTATCTCCACGTCCCTTCATTCCAATTAACAAGCCAGGTGGCTCAGGTGGTGAAGCCCTGCGATACCTGAAAGACAAGGCGGGTGACAATCATGTCGTCATGGTAACCCTGAACAGTTTCTACACCACGCCGATTATCCAGACCGGTCTTGGCGTTGATCCAACCACTTTTACCCCGATTGGTCGCATGGCACTCGACACTTTCCTGTTATGGGTTAACAGTGATCGCAACGACATAACCGACCTGGATTCTTACTTTGCGGCGTTAAAATCTGCAGGCAAAGGCTGGAAAGTGGGTGGAACTGGTTCCGGCCAGGAAGATTCCATCCTGACTGCAATGATGGAGAAGGAATTCGGTTACGAAGTAACCTACATTCCTTTCCCTGGTGGCGGTACGGTGGCCAAGAACCTGATTGGTAACCATATCGATTCAACGGTTAACAATCCTGCCGAACAGGGTGAATTCTACCGTGCCGGTCAGTCAAAGCCTCTGGTTCAGTTCACTGGCGCACGCATGGCTGCCTATCCTGATATCCCGACCGCGAGGGAGCTGGGTGTGAACATTGAGTATTACATGCAGCGTTCTATCAATGGTCCTCCAGGCATGGATCCGGAAGCTCAAGCCTGGTACATCGACCTGTTCAAGACTTTGTACGAGTCTGAAGAGTGGCAGCAGTTCTGTATTGATGACGGGCTGGATTGCACCGAGTGGGTCGCAGGTGATGACCTCGCGCAATTCCACGCAACTGCAATTGCAGCACATAAGGAACTGATCGAATCTGTTGGCGCCAGCGCCATCACTGGTGAATAAAACCAGTTAGTCCAACTGCGGGCCAGTTTATCTGGCCCGCTTTTTTTTTCCTGCAATTCCATTTTTCCAAAAGGGTGGATTGATGACCGTAAGAACCGCTGAATTGGCGATGGCTATCTTCCTGTCGCTATGTTCCATAGGACTCATGTGGAAAAGTGCCGAATTGAATATCGGCTGGATTGAGGGTCGAGGACCGGGTTCAGGCGCGTGGCCGTTCTGGTTATCTCTCGGTATGTTGTTGTGTTGCCTGGCTAATCTGTATCGCTGGTTCCGAGGTATCACGCCAGAATCCAGAAACATGAGCCTCTACATGACCTCCGATACGGTCATCGTTGTCGGCACCTCAGCAGGCTCTATCCTGTTCTTGCTGTTAGCCACTCACTGGATCGGACTCTATGCGTCTCTGGTTCTTTTCCTGCTGTTTTATCTGAAGTTCATCGGTCGGCATTCCTGGGTATTGACGATCATCCTGACGCTGGCAATTCCGGTGTTTGTATTCTGCCTGTTTGAGTGGGCACTGAAGATTCCGTTGCCAAAAGCGATCACCGAGGAATGGTTCTACCCGATCTACGATTTGATGTATTCATGATGGCCTCGTCTAAATCGATAACAATGAGAAGACCATAATGGGCGATATATTAAGTTTGCTGGCCGGCGGCCTGTTACAGGCCTTTGAGCCGCTCAATTTCACGATGATCGTATTGGGTGTTGTGCTTGGCCTGTTAGTTGGCGCGATGCCGGGGCTTGGCTCGGTAAACGGTGTTGCAATTCTGCTGCCCATTACCTTTCTGGTGCCGCCTACCGCGGCGATTATTTTTCTTGCCGCTATTTATTATGGCGCCATGTACGGTGGTGCGATCAGTTCGATAACGCTCGGTATCCCCGGGGCATCAACAGCGGTTGCAACGGTGTTTGACGGCCGCCCGCTGGCTCAGGCGGGCAAAGCGGACAAGGCGCTGACCGCTGCCGCGGTCGCATCGTTTGTTGGCGGCACTATCTCGGTTGTGCTGTTTACCCTGTTTGCGCCACCGCTGGCCGAGTTCGCGCTGAAGTTCGGTCCGGCCGAAGAGTTTGCGCTGATGGTGCTGGCATTCGCCACCTTTATCGGACTCGGTGGTGACGATATTCCGAAGACCATTTTTTCTATATTGATCGGCCTGGTACTGGCAACGATCGGGCTTGACATTATCTCCGGTCAACCGCGACTGGTGTTCTTCGATATCACCGGTTTCTTGAGGGGCGTTAATTTTCTGGTGCTCGCTATAGGCATTTACGGCATCGGAGAAATGTTGTGGACGCTGGAACAGACCAAGGGCGAAGTCACGGTACACAACGTCAAACTGTCGATGAAAGAAATCATCAAGGATATTAAAGACGTCAAAGAGTACATCGGCACCACCTCATTGGGTTCAGTGCTTGGTTATTTTGTCGGCACGCTGCCGGCCGCCGGCGCGACGCCTGCCTCGCTGATGTCCTACGGCCTCGCGAAAACCTTTTCCAAGGATCCTGATAGCTTCGGTAAAGGTAATGTGTCCGGTGTTGCGGCACCGGAGGCGGCCAATAATGCGGCTTCAACCGGTTCGATGTTGCCCATGCTCACTCTCGGTATTCCCGGCTCACCGACGACAGCCATTCTGTTGGGTGGCATGATTATCTGGGGTTTGCGGCCAGGGCCGCTGCTGTTCACCGAACATCCTGAGTTTGTCTGGGGCCTGATCGGTTCGCTCTATGTCGCAAACCTGATGACGCTGATCATCAACCTGGCCTTCATACCGCTGTTTGTAAAAATTCTGACCTTACCGTTCACCATTCTGGCGCCAACCATCTACATACTCTGTGTAGTCGGCGGTTATGCGCCCACGCAGTCAATGCACGATGTGTGGCTGATGTTCCTGTTCGGTATCTTCGGTTACCTGTTGCGTAAGCTGAACTATCCGGTCGCGCCTGCGGTACTGGCGATTGTGCTCGGTCCATTGGCGGAGCGTTCGCTTCGACAGTCTTTGCTGGCGTCACAGGGTGAATGGACCACTTTTTTCGAACGGCCGATCTCGTTGATTTGTATGTTGATTGCGCTTGCTCTGGTAATGGCACCCTTTATCCAGAGGAAGCTTCGCAATCGAAAGTCGGCGGAAAACAGCGCTTAGCATTGAGTCTTCAACGCGGAGTTAATTGATGGACAACAATCTCAGACCTGACGGTGACAGTGCTGCAGATAATTCGCTCAAGGTAGTGCCGATTGGGGAGAACCGGGCGCTCAAGGAGCAGGTTTATGGCGCCTTGCGCGAGACGGTGAGCAAGATTGATATTTATTCGACGCCGAAACCCCCGCGTCTCGACGAACGCAAGCTTGCCGAAGAACTGGGAGTGAGTCGCACGCCGGTACGTGAGGCATTGTCGCGGCTTGAACAGGAAGGCTTTGTTCGCAATATACCGCGACGCGGTACCTTTGTTGTCCGTAAAACCAAGCGCGAAGTGCTCGAGGTTGTTTACGCCTGGGCCGCGCTGGAAAGTATGGCCGGTCGGCTGGTCACCGAGACCGCGACCGATGAAGAGATCAGTCAATTGCGCGATAAGTTTGCCTATCTCGACAATGAAGAGGCGCGAGCGCACATCAATGAGTATTCAGACGCCAATATAGAATTTCATTCAAGTCTGATAGCGCTTTCCCAATGTCAGTTGATTATTTCGATGACTGACAGTCTGTTTCTGCACATGCGAGCGATACGAGCAGAGGCATTGAAGGACGTGGACCATCACCGATCCGATCAGTCGGTGAAGGATCATATTTTAATAATAGAAGCCCTGGAGCAACGCGATGCTGACAAGGCCGAAAAACTGATTAGGGAACATGCATTGAGCCTGGCAGAACATATCGAGGCCTATGCGCAGTATCTTGACTAGACAAGATCTGACGGTTAGGCCGTCAGAAACTGGAGAAAACCATTATGACTACGAGTAAAGAAAATTCCGATACAGCTCACGATACCCTGGCCAGAAAAACCAAAGACGGTTCCGTTATTTCGGGAGGGCACCTGGTTGCCAAGGCGTTGAAGGCGGAGGGTGTGGATACCATTTTCACGCTCTGTGGTGGGCATATCATCGACATCTATGATGGTTGTCTGGATGAAGGCATCAGGATTGTTGATGTCCGGCATGAACAGGTCGCGGCTCACGCCGCTGATGGTTATGCACGTATGACGGGCAAACTCGGTTGCGTTGTCACAACAGCAGGTCCCGGTTGCACTAACGCGGTAACCGGAGTTGCCACTGCATTTCGGTCGGAGACCCCGATGATTCATATTGGGGGACAGAGTTCCTTGACTCAACACAAGATGGGGTCGCTTCAGGACCTGCCTCACGTCGATATGATGGCTCCCATTACCAAGTTTTCATCAGGCGTATTCTCCACGGAACGTGTTGCCGATATGGTTTCCATGGCAGCGCGCGAGTGCTACAACGGCGCCTACGGGCCTTCTTACCTTGAGATACCGCGCGACATACTCGATCGTGAAATTCCAATCGAGTCGGCGGTTATTCCGGAGCCCGGTAAATACCGTGCATCGGCGCGCTCGATCGGTGATCCGGCTGATATCGAAAAACTCGCCGATATCCTGGTAAAGGCACAGCGTCCGGCGGTGCTGTTTGGGCAGCAAGTCTGGACTTCGCAGAGCCACCACGAGGCCATCAGCTTTGTACGGGCACTGGACATTCCGGCTTACATGAACGGCGCCAGCCGAGGCATGCTGCCGCAGGAGGATCCGCATCATTTCGATCGTACCCGTAGCGATGCCTTTAAAAACGCTGACGTCATTCTGATCGTCGGTACCCCGTTCGATTTCCGTATGGGATATGGCAAGCGCATTTCCAACGAAGCAACACTGGTACAGATTGACCTCGATTACTCAACGGTTGGTAAAAATCGCGATATCAGTCTCGGCCTTGCGGGTCATCCCGGCGCTATCCTGGCTGCAGTTGAGCAGGCGGCCTCCGCCAATATGGATTCTGCAGCACGCCAGCAGCGCCAGAAATGGATGAATGAATTACGGGAAATCGAAGCCACCAAACTGGAAAAACTGATGCCGATGTTTACCACGGATCAGAATCCCATCCATCCATATCGGCTGGCGTATGAGATCAACGAATTTCTTAACGAAGACACTATTTATATTGGCGATGGCGGCGACATTGTGACCATCTCTGCGCAAGCAGTCAGGCCGCGTAATCCCGGGCAATGGATGGACCCCGGTGCACTGGGTTCACTGGGTGTCGGCACCGGATTCTCGATGGCTGCAAAAATGGCGAACCCGCAAAAAGAGGTTGTTTGTCTCTACGGTGACGGTGCATTCGGTATGACGGCATTTGATATGGAAACCAGTCAACGCTTCGGTGCGCCCTACCTTGCAGTGATTGGTAACAACTCTGCGATGAATCAGATCCGCTATGGTCAGCTGGCCAAGTATGGACAGGACCGTGGTGATGTCGGTAACAAGCTCGGAGATGTGCCGTTTTCTCAGTTCGGAGAAATGATTGGCGGTTACGGTGAAGAGGTTCATGAAGCCAAGGATATCCAGCCTGCATTACAACGCGCCCGCGAGGCAATTGCCAAGACAGGCAAATGCGCCGTGGTCAACGTTTGGGTTGATCCAAATGAATACGCGCCGGGTACCAAGGCGCAGACCATGTACAAGTAAGAGCCGTTACTACTATCAGGTCTTACTGGCTGGCAATCCGGTTGCCAGCCATCAATAGTTTTTTGATTGAGTTTAATTACGAGGAAAGAAATGTCTAAAGCACTCGAGGGAATCCGCATCCTGGATTTCACCCATGTTCAATCCGGGCCAACCTGTACGCAACTACTCGCCTGGTTTGGTGCAGATGTCATCAAGGTAGAGCGCCCGGGCGTTGGCGATGCGACGCGCAAGCAACTGGTTGATGTTGAGGGTGCAGACAGTCTTTATTTCACTATGCTGAATCACAACAAGCGCTCTCTGACCCTTAATTCGAAAAACGAAACCGGAAAAAAAGTACTGGAACGCCTGATTAAAAAATGTGATGTGCTGGTTGAAAATTTTGCCCCCGGTGCACTCGACCGAATGGGATTTAGCTGGGAGCGAATCCAGGAACTTAATCCACGCATGATCATGGCGTCGGTGAAAGGTTTTGGCCCTGGTCCTTATGAGGATTGCAAGGTTTACGAGAATATCGCGCAATGCGCTGGCGGTGCTGCGTCGACCACCGGTTTTCTGGACGGGGTGCCATTGGTAACCGGCGCACAGATTGGTGATTCGGGCACCGGTTTGCATCTCGCGCTCGGTATTGTCACCGCGCTCATGCATCGTGAGCGTACCGGCAAGGGCCAGAAAGTACTTGCTCCCATGCAGGACGGCGTACTCAATCTCTGCCGGGTAAAATTGCGAGATCAGCAGCGCCTGCAGCACGGGCCGCTAAAAGAGTACTCGCAGTACGGTGAAGGCATCGAGTTTGGGGACTCAACCCCGCGAGCGGGTAATGACTCGGGTGGCGGACAACCCGGGCGCATTCTGAAGTGTAAGGGTTGGGAAACCGATCCAAACGCCTACACCTATTTCATTACCCAGGCCGCCGTTTGGGACAAGGTTTGTGAGGTCATCGGTAAACCGGAATGGGTAGACGATCCGGAGTATGCGACGCCGGCCGCCAGGTTGCCGAAACTCAATCATATATTCGAAACCATCGAAGCATGGACCATGACGAAGAGTAAATTTGAGGTGATGGAAATCTGCAATCCACTGGATATTCCGGTTGGACCCATACTCTCGATGAAAGAACTTGCCGAGGAGCCTACCCTGCGGGAAACCGGAACCGTTGTTGAGGTGGATCATCCGGAGCGCGGTGCCTACCTGACCGTTGGTTGTCCGATCAAGTTCTCGGAATCCGAGGTCGAAGTGGAGCGTTCGCCGTTGCTGGGTGAACATACCGACGAGGTTCTCTCACAGGTACTTGAATATACCGATGAGGAAATCGCCGAGATCCGGGAATCTGGCGCGGTTTAATTTCCTGTAGTGTGATCAGGCATCACAGGCAGTTCTGTGGTGCCGATTATTTTTTGATTTGTCTGCAGAGTCCGCTCAGGGTGTCAGCACGATCTTGCCGAAGTGGCCGCCCTGTTCCATCAGTTCGTGGGCAGCTCTGGCCTGACTAAGCGGAAACTTTGCATCGATTAGCGGACTGATTCTACGCTCCGCAAACAATGGCATGACGGCAGTTTCGAAGTCGCGGATGATACCCGCCTTTTCTGGTATTGGTCGCGATCGCAATACCGAGCCGATAATACGCTGGCGCTTGACCATTAAAGTCGCGAGGTTGAGTTCTGCCTTGATACCTCCCATCACACCAATGATAACCAGACGACCTGCAACCGCCAGCGAGCGCATGTTGGGTTCGAGGTATTTGGCGCCGATGTGATCAAGGATAACGTCGCAACCGCGTTTGCTGGTGATTTGCCTAATTTCGTCAGCGAAATTTTGCTGCTTGTAATCGATTACGTGGTGGGCTCCCTGCTGCCAGACTCGATCAACCTTGGCGGTTGACGCGGTAACGATAACTTCTGTGTCTGGTGTCAGGTTTCTGCACAACTGGATTGCAGCAGTCGCCACACCACCGCCACCACCATGGATTAACGCATATCGGGTGCCTTCCACCCGGGCCAGCAGAAACATGTTGAGGTAGGCAGTGATATAGGTTTCGCAGATGCAGGCAGCCTGCTCAAAGCTCACCGCTTCGGGTATCGTCATACAGTGGCTCTCGAGCGCTACGGCATATTCGGCGTAACCGCCGCCACCGACTAACGCAACGACTCGATCGCCGGGTTTGAAGCGTTCTACGCCATCACCAACGGATTCGACGATGCCAGCCACCTCAAGACCGAGGATTTCCGAATCTCCCGGGGGCGGTGGGTAATTACCCTGCCGTTGAATGATGTCGGGGCGGTTAACCGAGGTTGCGGCGACCTTGACCAGCAGTTCACCTTCGCCGGCAACCGGTGCCTCCACCTCAGAAAATTCCATGACCTCGGGTTCGCCAAAGCCGCTTAATGTTATTGCTTTCATGTTGCCCCTCGTACCAAGCCAATAACCATACTGGTTTACCTAACCAATGCAAGGTGCTGCCGGGCTTAGCGGCCAATACCCTATATTTAAATCCTCAATCAGGCATCGCTTAGGATGGTTTTGATCGCCAGAGGCTTTATACTGCTTGGCCGCATTAAAACAAGCTGGATGGAGATAAAGAATGAGCGCTCGAGTAGATGTCAGTGGACTCAGTGTTGATGGTGATTTGTATCAGTTGGTCGAACAGATGTTGCCCGGCACTGACGTGTCAGCGGAAAGTTTTTGGCAAAGCCTGGCAGATATCATTGGTGATATGGCTGAGGAAAATCAGGCCCTGCTCGACAAGCGTGATGACTTGCAGCGCCAGATTGACGAATGGCATCAAGCCAATCCCGGTCGTCAACCAATAGAGGGTTACAAACAGTTTCTCAGCGATATCGGATACCTGGTACCGGAAGGCGATGACTTCAGTGTCCGCACCGCCAATGTCGACGCTGAAATTGCAAGCATTGCCGGACCACAGCTGGTGGTGCCGGTCGATAACGCTCGCTACGCGCTGAATGCGGCTAATGCGCGCTGGTATAGCCTGTACGATGCGCTGTATGGCACGGACATCATCTACGAGGCAGAAGGATGTAAAAAAACCGCTAAATACAATCCGGTGCGCGGCCAGCAGGTCATCCGTTATGCGCGTGATTTTCTCGATTCCGCCATCCCGCTTGCGGTTGGCAGTCACCATTACGTCGTCAAGTACGAAGTCCGTTTTGGCAAGCTGATTGCGGTGATGGGTGACGGCAGCAAAACCGAACTGGGCTGGCGTGAAACCTTTGTCGGTTATACCGGTGAGGCTGACAACCCAACCTCCATTCTCTTCAAGAACAATAATCTGCACATCGAAATAAAGATTGGTGAGGGTTATTACATTGGCCAGGGCGACCTTGCCAACGTGTACGACATCTGGCTGGAGTCGGCTGTCACTACCATCATGGATTGTGAGGACTCGGTAGCTGCAGTGGATGCCGAAGACAAGGTGCGTGTTTATCGCAACTGGTTTGGTTTAATGAAAGGTGACCTCAGCGCCAGGGTACAGCGTGCCGATGAAGTCATCGAGCGTAATCTCAATGCGGACCGTGAATATACCGCGCCAGACGGCTCCAGTTTTACCCTGCACGGGCGCAGCCTGATGTTGGTGCGTAATGTTGGTACTCATATGTATACCGACATCGTCACCAAAGACGGCGCCGAAGTGCCTGAGACTTTCGTTGATGCGATGGTAACCGTACTCGCTGCCAAGCATGACTTGCTTGGTACCGGTAACCGCAGCAACAGCCGCACCGGCAGCGTTTATATTGTTAAGCCTAAAATGCATGGTCCTGAAGAAGTGGCTGCGGCAATTCGGCTGTTCGAGCGTGTCGAACAGGCCCTCGGACTGCAAGCCAGAACTCTCAAAATTGGCATCATGGACGAGGAACGTCGCACCACGGTGAATCTGAAGGAGTGTATCCGTGAAGCCAGCGAACGCGTCATGTTCATCAATACCGGTTTCCTTGATCGTACCGGTGACGAGATTCATACCTGCATGGAAGCTGGCCCGGTAATTCCCAAAGCCGAGATGAAAAACACCAAATGGCTGTTGTCCTATGAATACTGGAATGTTGATACCGGCCTCGAAACCGGTTTACCGGGGCGCGCCCAAATTGGTAAGGGTATGTGGGCGGCACCAGACAATATGGCCGCAATGATGGAGCAGAAAATTGCGCATCCGAGAGCCGGTGCGAATACCGCCTGGGTTCCTTCGGCTGTCGCCGCCTGCTTGCACGCCATGCACTATCATCACGTCTCTGTCCCCATGCGTCAGCAGCAGTTGATTTCAGCAACCAAGGCGAGCCTCGATTACATTCTCACTATCCCGCTAATGAAAGAGGGGCGGGTCATCAACGAGAGTGAACTGATCAAGGAACTCGAAAACAATGCCCAGGGTATTCTCGGATATGTCGTGCGCTGGATCGATCAGGGTGTTGGCTGTTCCAAGGTGCCCGATATTAGCGACACCGATCTCATGGAAGATCGCGCAACTCTGCGCATTTCCAGTCAGCACATTGCCAACTGGTTGCGACACGGCGTTGTCAGCGAGGAGATGGTGCGCGGCGTTATGGAAAAAATGGCCGGTGTGGTCGATCGCCAGAATGCCGGCGATCCATACTATCGCGAGATGGCGCCTAACTTTGATGACAGTATTGCTTTTCAGGCAGCGCTTGATCTGGTCTTCGAAGGTTGCAAGTCACCCAATGGTTATACCGAGCCGGTACTGCATCGCCGCCGTCGTGAGTTGAAGGCATCCCTGGGCGGATCCTGAAGCTACTGCTGGGCTTCTGGCGGTAACTCGCGCTGGAAGCGCTCGGCCAATAATTGCTGAATCTGTTCGCGGTCGTCTTTGCTCGCCCAGCCGAGGTGTATCTCGCGACGTCGGAACTGGTTATCGGAAAACAGCAGCAAGTTAACCGAGCGGATGGAAGGCTGCGCCTGGTAAATCATCTCTGCCGGAAAAAACTTACCCACCGTGAGTCCGTCGTCGTTTAATACCAGTTTTGGCTCGTGCCAGCGTTTTTGGGCGTAACGTAGTGCCAGCAGGGTAGTGATAGCAAAGGCGATGATATGGGGCAGCTCTGGCGGCCAGCCCCAGAGGCCGAGAATATAAAGCAGCGCCGGTGCCAGTGCGATGTTGATGGCCATGTGCACGAGGTGCATCCGGCTCCAGTAGAAACGGTATTCTTTGTCTGTCTTCATAATTCAGCAGGTGAACGTTGCAGTTTGCAGGTATCGGGGTAAACCTTGATTGTGGGAACCTTGTTATCCGACAAAGCCTGCTGCAGTGTCTCCCAATAACCGGTGGTCATCAAGTCACCGTGCATTTTTCTGAATAGCAGTCTTTGATCACGATCCCGAATACATAATCCGGCTTCGATTTCCTCGGGTCGCAAAATGACACC
>JAAUXZ010043816.1_pt1 | contig 14251 bp, 15 predicted proteins | sample 7278131 | NCBI WGS metagenome assembly JAAUXZ01 (sample SAMN14350119, study PRJNA611818) | marine sediment metagenome | isolation source: surface marine sediment (3m) | place: French Polynesia: Moorea | collected 2018-08
CCAGGCAGCCGTCAAAATGGATGCCGTACCTGCAGACCTGGTTCAGCCTGGGCATATTTTCCCGTTAATGGCACGACCAGGGGGCGTGTTAACCAGAGCGGGACATACCGAAGCCGGTTGTGATCTGGCACGATTAGCCGGTTTTGAAGGGGCTTCTGTTATTGTCGAAATTCTAAACGAAGATGGCACCATGGCGCGTCGTCCTGATCTGGAAGCTTTTGCCCAAACTCATCAACTCAAGATAGGCACCATTGAAGACTTGATTCGATATCGTATTGAAAACGAAAAAACTCTGGAACGGATCGTTGAAACCCATTTTCCTACCGATTTTGGTGATTTCAAACTACTGGCTTATGAAGATGCTATCGACCAGGAGTTACACATGGCGCTGGTCAAGGGTAAGATTGATCCCGATGAGCCGATACCGGTCAGGGTTCATGTGCAGAATACCTTGTATGATGCCTTATGTGGCACGCGTGGGCGTGGTTGGCCGCTACGGGATGTTATGGAAAAAATCGATCATTTGGAAAAAGGTGTCATTGTTTTTTTACGACAATCCGAATCTCCAAGGGCGATGGTTAATCATATCGAAACGATCATGCGCGATGAGTACCATAAAAACGATGATCACCATGCTGAGGACTTGAGGACTTATGGTATCGGAGCACAAATCCTGGCAGATCTGGGTGTGCATAAGATGCAATTATTAAGTGCACCGAAGAAATTTCATGCACTGGCGGGCTTTGGACTCGAAGTCGTTGAGTATATTTCGGACTAAAATCATTACTATCGAAAACTGGGATCTAAAATTATGAGTGAAATTAACACCATTAACGGCGATGTAAGTATTAATAATGCAAAAATAGCCATAGTTGTTGGGCGTTTTAATGGCTTTATTGTTGAGAGCTTGTTAGGTGGGGCTATCGATACCTTAAAACGTTCAGGTATCAATAGTTCCGATATCACGGTAAGCCATGTACCCGGTGCATTCGAAATGCCGTTGATCGTCCAGAAATATGCGGAACAGGGGGGGTATGACGCCATCATAGGGTTGGGAGCCGTGATACGGGGTTCCACTCCACATTTTGATTTCGTTGCAGGAGAAAACGCCAAGGCTCTGGCTAGTTTGGCGCTTAAGTTCAATATACCTGTCATCAATGGCGTATTGACCACAGATACCATAGAGCAAGCTATCGAACGTGCCGGTACTAAAGCGGGCAATAAAGGTGCCGAAGCAGCCATGGCGGCCATGGAAATGATCAGCCTGTTACGCAAGCTCTAAGTGTTTGCATGACTAAAACTCTTTCGGCGGAGGATCGAGCCCGGGCCAAGGCGATCAAAAAAAGAAAACATGCCCGTGACAAGGTTATGCAGGCACTCTATCAATGGCAATTGTCGGGCGAGGACCTAGATTGGATCCGTGATCAATACTTGCAGGAGCAGGGCGTGAAATCAGGAGATGAAGATTATTTTCTGGAGCTCTTGTATAAAATTCCATCAGAGGTGACCGAACTGGATCAATTGTTTAAGCAGTATGTTTCCCAGTTCGAAGAACACCTCGATCCTATTGAAACCAATATCTTACGAATAGCGACCTACGAATTTCGACACCACCTGGAAATACCCTACAAGGTGGTGATCAACGAGGCTGTCAACCTGGCTAAATCCTATGGTGCTGATGACAGCCATAAATTTATCAATGGCGTCCTGGATCCCTTGGCGCGTGAATTACGTTCGCTAGAAACTTCTACTAATACGGCTCCTTCAGGGACTCATGAGCCTGGGTGAGTTTTCCCTGATTCAAAAGTTTTTCTCGCAACACGAAGCGGGAGCCAAACATTATGTGCCAGCGCTGGGCATAGGTGATGATGGAGCAGTACTCGATGTACCTTCAGGTTATCAATTGGTTCAAACAATCGATACCCTGATCAGTGGTCAGCATTTTCCCGAGGACACGGCCGCGGCTGACATTGGTTATAAATCGCTGGCGGTTAATGTGAGCGATCTGCTGGCCATGGCGGCTGACCCCGCCTGGTTTGTACTATCCCTGTCTTTACCCAATAACGATGCCACGTGGCTTCAAGACTTTTCAACGGGTCTCTTTCAGGCTGCAGATGATTATTCTATACGGCTGGTGGGCGGTGACACGTGCAAGGGATCGTTATCGATTACCATTCAAGCTTCCGGCCTGGTCCCTGACAACCGGTTTGTCACCAGGCATGGTGCCGAAGTGGGTGATCGAATCTTTGTTACCGGTCAACTAGGATCGGCCGCTTTAGCCCTAGCGGCCTTGGAGGGTCGATTAGCGCTGTCTTCATCTCAATTAAAGAATTGTTTACCGGCCTTGAATCGCCCGCGTCCGGTTTTGGCATTGATACCTATCTTGAGACAGTTCGCCTCGGCTGCGATTGATATTTCAGATGGATTGAGTTCGGATCTAGGGCATATTCTGGAGCAGAGCCAGGTGGGCGCGCAATTAATCAAGCAACAATTACCGGTATTGCCCTGGATACAGGAACACGATCGTTATGATCTTGCACTTCACGGAGGAGATGATTACCAGTTGTTGTTTACGGTCGATTCTACAAAAGTGGAGGCTATGAAACAGATGGCTGAAGATGCCGACATCATCATAAACGAGATTGGTGAGATCACTGCCTACGACTTCGAGTTAATTGATGGCCATCAATCTTCCAATCTACAAACCAGGGGGTTCGATCACTTTGGCTGATCCTACAGTCCCTTTGAAATACCTGCTGAATCCGGTACATTTTTTATCGCTGGGCTTTGGCAGTGGTTTAGCACCCTTGGCACCGGGTACTTTTGGCACATTGATGGCGGTCCCCTTGGTTTGGATCATGAGCGGACTTCCCATCGAGTTCTATGTGCTGATTACCCTGTTGGCTTTCAGCATGGGTGTATATCTCTGTGGTGCTACCGCAAAGGCCCTGGGTGTGCATGATCATGGGGCCATTGTCTGGGATGAAATCGTCGGATTGATGATATCGATGATCGCTGTACCAATGACTTGGCAGTGGATGTTGGCAGGTTTTCTATTGTTTCGATTGTTCGACATCATAAAGCCCTGGCCCATTAAATGGGCTGATCGTCATCTTCAGGGAGGTTTCGGCATCATGTTTGATGATGTTTTGGCCGGCATTTTTGCACTGCTTGTCTTACACTCTGGTTTATATCTGTTGACTTAAGAGGCTATATGAACCGGTATCTGTTAATTGCGACATTGCTATTAGTTTCTTTGGGAGTATCTGCTGAAGATATCGCAATCAGGGTGATGGCTCTTTTCAGTGGCAAGGTTTATCTCCAAGTCAATGGTGAGCAAAAAATAGTTAAACAGGGTGAATCGTTTAAGGGTGTGACCCTGGTTTCTGCGTCGGGTCGTGGAGCGGTGGTCCGTCTAAAAGATGGCAAGGAACTCAAGCTTGGATTAAACCAGTCGATTCAGCATGGTTTTAAAAAGGCCGAAAAAAACAAGCTCACAGTTTATCCGGATCGCATGGGTATGTTCAGCCTGTCGGGTAAAATTAACGGCCAACCCACGTTTTTTTTGCTGGATACCGGTGCCACCTCCATTGCAATCAGTGAAGTGGAAGCCGACCGCCTAGGCATTGCTTACGAATCAGGCCGTAAAGGTAAAGTTCAAACGGCTAGTGAGGTGGTACCCGTATGGAATATTAAGCTCGATAACGTTAAAGTGGGCGATATCAGCGTTTCTCAAGTCGACGCTGTGGTTTTAAAAGGAAATAATCCGCGGACAGCCTTGTTGGGCATGTCATTCTTGAAACACATAAATTTACAACGCAACGGTACCTCTATGGTACTCGAACAAAAATATTAAAAAAGACCTATGTGTCTGAACATGATGTCCAAGAGGTGAGCATGTTAGATTTTATCGATCCAATCATTTTAAATTTCATTTACGCTGGACTGGGTGGTTTTTTAACCATTTGGTTTATGAAGATGGGTTGCCGTAGTTTCAATAAGATTGTCAATTTCAACATCAGCGATGAACTGGCCAAGGGTAATGTAGCGGTCGGATTGATGATTGCGGGTATGTTTATTGGTATCGGTGCAGCATTAGGATTAGTCATTGGATTGGGCTTGAGCTAAAACTGAGTTGTAAGGGCCCATAACGGTTTACCTCTCTTTATAAAAAATTATCATTTCACATCCATTCAGGCGCTTTTATCTCAGGCTTATTTTGTTAAAATGTCGCGCCTTCTTTTCCGAGCTTGAGAATTCAACATGATTCGAACGCGCTTTGCGCCCAGCCCAACCGGGTATCTTCATATCGGGGGTGCCAGAACCGCCCTGTTTTGCTGGTTATTTAGTAAAAAAATGGGTGGCCAATTTATTTTACGCGTCGAAGATACCGATCGGGAGCGTTCTACCGATGCTTCAGTCAAGGCTATCCTGGATGCCATGGATTGGTTACAGCTCGATTATGATGAAGGCCCCTTCTATCAAACTGAGCGTTTTGATCGTTATAACGAGGTTATAGATCAGCTGTTGAATAATGATCAGGCTTACTACTGCTCTTGTTCTAGGGAACGTCTTGATGCCTTACGGGAGCAGCAAATGGCTAACAAGCAAAAACCACGATATGATGGCTGTTGTCGGGATAAAGGATTAAAACCGGGTGATGCAGATCACCTGGTGGTGCGTTTTAAAAATCCACAAGAAGGAACGGTAGCTTTCAATGACTTGGTCAAAGGTCCGATACAGGTTGCCAATACTGAGCTCGATGACCTGATCATTCGTAGAACAGATGGCACGCCCACCTATAACTTGTCGGTGGTTGTGGATGACCTGGATATGGCTATAACCCATGTTGTTCGTGGTGATGATCATGTGAATAATACCCCGCGTCAGATTAATATCTTCAAGGCACTGGGAGCGGATATTCCACATTATGCCCATGTCCCCATGATCCTCGGCGAAGATGGCAAACGCTTGTCCAAACGTCATGGTGCAGTCAGTGTCATGCAGTATTTTGAAGATGGTTATCTACCTGAAGCGTTGCTGAACTATTTGGTGCGTCTGGGTTGGTCCTATGGGGACCAGGAGCTTTTCACCCGCGAGGAAATGACGCACTTGTTCTCTCTAGAGGGTATTAATCGTGCAGCTTCAACCTTTAACCCGGAAAAGTTGCAATGGATCAATCAACAGTACCTGAAAAGTTCAGATCTGGGTGACATCGTAGAGTTGGTAGAAGCACGTCTTGCGCACTTAGGTATTCAGGTAGACGATGATCATGACATAGCCCCCGTGATAGACCTATATCGAGAAAGAGTTAAAACAATTAACGAATTGGCCGATAGTATTTTGTATATCTTTGAGGAGTTCGAAGCCTTCGATGAAAAGGCAGCAAAAAAGAATTTGAAGGCAGCAGCATTGATACCTCTGCGTAAATTACTGGATGCTTTCACAACACTGGATAGCTGGCAAGCATCAGCGATTCATGCGGTGATCCATGATATTACCGCGGAACTCGAAATTAATATGGGTAAAGTAGGGCAACCATTGCGTGTTGCGGTCACGGGCGGATCCTTTTCACCTCCTATTGATATGACGGTTGAATTGATCGGGAAGCCCAAAACTTTACATCGCTTACAGCGGGCGATTGATTATATCGAGCAGAAAACTGGTTAGATTTTGTCCAATAATTTCAATATGATGCTATAACAATGTCATCAAAATTATAAAGAAACGGGTATAGGAATCTCCACAATATGTCAGGAAAGTCTATTCAATGCATCGTGATGTTTGCGGATGTCGCTGGTAGCACACAGATGTATGAAAATCTCGGCGATATTGAAGCCAGAGAGCGCATATCCAAGGCGTTGGATACCCTGATTTCAATCTGTAAACGTCATCAGGGTAAATTGGTCAAAACCATAGGTGACGAGATTCTGGTCTATTTTAATGATGTGGACATGTCTTTGTTGGCGGCACAAACCATCCAGGAGACAATGGAGGACAGTCGTTCTCCTGAAACGGTGGGTATTTCCATACGAATTGGCATGCACTTCGGCCCGGCGATTCTCGAAGAAAATGATATTTTCGGGGATACCGTCAATGTAGCCGCCAGAGTGGTGAATATGACCAAGGCACGCCAGATTCTACTGACGGGTTCGGTTGCTGATCGTATTCAGTCCGGTGAACTTTCGGTTAAAAGTCGACAGTATGATCGCATTAAGGTTAAGGGTAAGGATAAACCACTGGATGTTTACATGTATGGCTGGGAACAAGAATCCGATATTACTAACATGGCCACAGGTAACATCACCAATCCTTTCAAGATTGCGCAAGATGGTGGCTTGTTACTGACCTACAAGGAAAAAACAACAAAGATGGACTTAAACAGCGACTCGGTGGCTTTAGGTCGCGGCATTGATTGTGACTTGTTGATTACCGGTGACTTGATTTCTCGTTACCATGCCAAGATCGAAATCCGTCGGGGTAAATTTGTGCTGTCAGATCAAAGTACGAACGGTACTTATGTTCGCACCCTGGATGGCCAGGATATTTTTCTACGTCAGGATGAACTGACGCTTTTTGGCAGTGGCGTCATCAGTCTAGGTAAAAACGTCGATAAAAACCGCGAAAACCTGATTTATTACTCTTTCGAATAGACACTTTACCTGCTCGATTCAGTCAGTAGCTTGGATGGCTCTCCCAGGAATGCTTTTACCAATGAAAGATTAAGTTGACCTGTTTGGACTTGAGAACATCCATTCAAACTGTTCAGATCATTCCGTCAATAGAAAAAGAATTTAAGTAAGTTTAAATATGTCTGCAACACTATCTCGAGCCCCCGTCCTGTTATCCATTCTGGAACTCGGGGGTTACCCTGATTTTTCTAAGTTTTACCAATCTCTCGGGTATGAAGTGGTCATGATGTCTTCGATGCGCAAAGCGATTAAGTTTATAAAGCACAATGCTGTTGATGTCATTGTGGCGGAGTTTAATTTCCAATCAGATTTTCGGGATCGAACCAGTCAGCTTGAATCCCTGATGGCAAGTATTGCCCAGATGCCCCAGGTGAAGGTAATTGTATTTTACGATAAGGAGCAGCAGCATCAGTTTGACAGGGTAAACAGTCGTTTTAATTTTTTAGCAACACTGACTTATCCTATTTTACAGCAGGATCTTGAGTCCGTTCTGGTCGCTGCGACCTAGTTGCCCATCGTGAATTTGGTGCCTGGAGGACGGTGCGCGGTAATTTTCTGTCCACGGAGTTTAAGAATGCGATGCTGGTCAAGCAACAATTGGTACAGAAACATTAATTCATCCTGAGCTTCGACTGGAAATCCCTGTCGCCGTTTCCCCCCTTCCACCAATATCAATTCTTCCAGATATTTCTGGCCTTCGCTATAACGCCATAAGCCGGTGATGGTTTTAATAACACGCGGAAACGATTCAAGGGCCGCGGGCTTGCCGGCGCGCTGACGTTTTAATTGCTCGCTCTTGCGGAATAATTGCTGAGCGATGGCAGGGTTCATGACGCGGTTATCAATGGGCATGATTGTGCAGAAACAAGATTTAGGCTAACGCAAGTTAATATGATCCAATCATAATATATTATGGGTACGGATTTAAGAGTGATTATAGTCCCAATTAATGAAATTGCGGGTTCGACGATTAATGTATGAATTTATGAATACAGTATTATTTTCAGTAGGTTATTGATATTTAGTTAATTATAAATTAAATATATACCGCAACGCGTTGAAATAATTATATTTATGCTGGAGTCCTGTCAGGATGCAGTTCATAAAGCGGGGTTGATAGCCCCGTATCATTAACGATTCGGGCATGCTCTCTGCTTAAGGCACGAGGCTGCTTTACACCACAGGCATGGGCAATCAGGCCTACCTCGTAGACCATCTGTTTGGCATAACTGGCGACACGATCAGCCTTGAGACCAGGTTCCAGACCCCGTTGCAGTTTCTTATTATGAGTCGTGATGCCGGTAGGGCAGGTATTCTTGTTACATTGCAGTGCCTGAATACAGCCCAGAGCAAACATAAAACCCCGGGCGGAGGTCACACAGTCTGCACCCAGGCACAGTGCCCAGGCGACATCGGTTGGTGTGACCAGTTTGCCAGAAGCGATAACTTTGATCCGGTCTTTGAGGCTATGCTCTTTGAGGACATCAACTACCATCGGCAGGCTTTCTCTCAAGGGCAATCCCATATCGTCAATAAGCGCCATGGGAGCTGCTCCAGTACCCCCTTCAGCACTATCCACGGTGATAAAATCGGGAGCATAGTCATCGCCCAGTGTTTTAATGAGTTGACACAGGTTGTTGATCCATAATCCCGAACCCATGACTGCCTTGAATCCCACGGGTTTGCCAGTGACTTCCCGTATACGTTTGATCATGTTTAACAGGTCTTCATCGGATTGGATATCATAATGTCGATTCGGACTGATAGCGGATTCACCCGCTTTGATACCCCGGATACGCGCAATTTCCTCGGTAACCTTTTCTCCCGGCAGGATACCTCCTTTACCAGGCTTAGCGCCCTGGCTTAGCTTAATTTCAAACATCTTGACTTCCGGATGTGATGCCACCTCCTTGAGTTTGTCATCATTCAGGTTACCCTCGAGATCTCGCACCCCATTTTTAGCCGTACCAATTTGGAATACGATATCGCAATGCCCCGTTAAGTGATAAGGAGAGAGGCCCCCTTCGCCGGTATTCATCCATATGCCTGCTTTACCTGCGCCCTGAGACAAGGCAGTAACTGCGGGTGCAGATAAGGCTCCGTAACTCATGCCTGAGATGTTAAAAATGGATTGGGTCGTATAAGGGGTGGCACACCCACCACCTATCGTAATATCGCGTGGAGGTACTGAATCTTCACCCAGTGTAGGATAGGGACTATTGACAAATAAAACCGTTCCCGCTTTACGGATGTCGCGGGTGGAACCAAAGGCCACGGTATTATTAATACCCTTCGCAGCGCGATAGACCCAGGAACGTTGTGCACGGTTGAAGGGCATTTCTTCCCGGTCCATGGAAAAGAAGTACTGGCGAAAAAACTCACCCATATGTTCAAAGAAATAACGGAAGCGCCCAATAACCGGGTAGTTCTTGCGAATCGCATGTTTGGTCTGGGTGATATCAATGACATACAAAACCGCAATATAGATGCTCAGTGAAATCAGGCCGATAATTAGCATAGCAGCTAAAAATATTAGAGTGCCGTCTAGCCAGTTGCTAAGATTTTCAATTGAAACGCCCACGATAGATATCCCTCATCCTAATAATTTTATTCTATAAAATAATCTGATAGCCCATAAAACCGACTAAAACAAGGCAAAAATGACTCCATCGCAAAATTACCATGAGTTTTTACAGCAATCGGGTTTTCATCATGATCCCATGCAACAACATGTGGTCTCACTATTAGATCGGCTGCAACATGAAATAATTGAGCAGGAAAAAAATGAGGGTAGTCTTTTTTCACGTCTGGCGAATTCATTGAATTCGAACCGTTCACCCGTAATGGGGCTTTATATATGGGGGGGTGTGGGTCGAGGCAAAACGTTTTTAATGGATGTGTTTTTCCAAGCACTGAAGATACCACAAAAAAAACGTCTGCATTTTCATCATTTTATGAAAATGATTCATGACCAATTAAAATTGCTGAAACAGGTCAAGGATCCGATTGTTGAGGTGGCGCGTAACTTTGCGCGTGATACACGCGTCTTGTGCCTAGATGAATTTGTCGTCACCGATATTGGAGATGCCATGTTGACCGGACGCTTACTGAAAGCTCTGTTCGATCAGGGAATCGTATTGGTGACAACTTCAAACACGCCTCCACAAGACCTTTACCGAGATGGATTACAAAGGGCTAATTTTGAGCCAACAATCGAACTTCTTATCCGGTATTGCTCCATCGTACATCTGGATGGAGGTCAGGATTACCGGGCGTTGGGATTTAAACAAACTCGAGTTTACCAATATCCCCATAATGAAAAGACGGATGAAATGATCCAGCAATTCTTAAAATCCCACCTGCTTTCGGGACAAGTGAATGGTCAGATTGAGATCAATGACCGCGCCATAGCTTACGAATACTGCGCTGAAGATACCATCTGGTTTACTTTTGAACAGCTCTGCAAAACAGCCCGCAGTCGTCTGGACTATCTGGAGCTCGCCCGGTCCTTTAATACTCTGGTTGTGACTGGAATTGAGCATATGGGGCATCACTGTAATGATGTATCACAACGCTTCATTGCCCTGATCGACGTGCTTTATGATCATCGAGTAAAACTGATTTGCAGTGCTTCGGTAGAAGTTAATCAGTTATACCCAAAGGGACCGTTGGCTTTTGAATTTAAACGTACCCAGAGTCGCCTGCTTGAAATGCAGAACGAAGATTACCTGGCTTTAGCACACCGGATTAATTAAAATTGAAATGAGCGATCACTGCAGAATGATCCGAAAAATCGTAATCTATCCGAGAAAATACTATCTGGGTGAGGCTCTCTTTTAAGTTTTCGCTCATCAATAGATAATCCAGTTGTTGTCTTTGTTTCTTATAAACAAAGGAATATCGTTGCTTGGCTGGAATGATCTGAGTGGCGTTAATAAGATCACGTGTAATCAGGTCGGGGCTGGTACGTTGGGGACGCTGTTGATCAGGAGCACCGAGTAATGTACCTATAATATCCGCATACTTATCAGAAGGGGTCAGTGCATTAAAATCACCCAGCACAACCAATCGCTTATGTGGGTGTTGGTCCTGGAAATCATGAATCCATTGCGCGAGTGTTTCTGCCTGGCGGACACGTTTTTCAAGGACTCGTTTACCTTTCTTAGGGGAACGCAAACCGCGCATTGATTTTAGATGTAGGTTGATGAAAGTGACGCATTCATCGACACAAGCTTCCAGTAAAAGGGGCGGTCTTGAAAACAGGAATTCATTTGACAGTCGTAGCTTGTGGTTTTTAAACAAGCTTCGTGTGTCTTTTATCTCCAGTGATGGTTTAACAAGGTAACCCACATCAATTCCAGAGGTGTCGTTACCTTCAATTAATAGTGCTCGGTAGGGCTGGTTGAATTGAGTACGCAGTCGCTGACTCACATCGTCGAGAATGTTAATATTTTCTATCTCCTGGAAAGCCATCACCTCCGGAAAGTCAAATTCACGTTCTATTTTCCTGACCAGTTTGTTCAAACGGTTTTGGTAAATTCTTGTAGAGACGACTTTTTCCCGATTACCATCATTCTTATCATCAAACAGGCGGTTAAGATTCTGCGAGACGATGGTAATTTGCGGCGCTTGATTTGCCTGCCCCGTTTTCCCGCAAGCACTCAAAGATAGGAAAACCAGGAGGTACAACAGGCGAATAGAATAATTCAACATTGCAAATATAAGAAAAATCTAATATACTAATTGGCTTTAATGAGGGGTATAGGTTTACGACATGGCCAACATCTATTCACAACGCGGTTCATCCACAACGGGCCTGCTAACGGCTTCCGCCATCTATGTTGGATTGTTGGCTTACGCGCACTTTTACGCCTTTAATGGGCAGGATGATAACTCATTGGCTCAGCAGGAAGATAGCCTGGGTCAGCAAGATCAAATGATGACTGAGAAACCCAGTATCGATATCATCGCGCCCTTAGCTAAAGGGATCTTTCAGAGTGAAACCATTCAAACTCAAGCAGAATCGTCAAACGTTGCGGATGATAAAGGTATAGCAAAACCGTCAAATAAAGATGATGCTGGCAGGGTGAATCAAGCAAAAGTTGATCCAATGACAGTATCGACTGAAGCGATTCAACCTGAGCTTGTGACACCAGCCAATACCCCTACCAATCATTCTCAGGCAGGGTTTCCAGCATATCAGGATTATCCGGTTTCCAGTGTTTATCATGGCGACAATGAACAAATCAACTTCGATGCGCAACAGCGATTAACCAGCGATATTTATTACCAGAACTACCTGGCAAGTTACCAGCGTGGGCATGGTGATGGGCGTGGCCGAGGTCAAATGGATGGCGATGGTGAATTTGATTTTTCGATGAGTTTTAAGTCACGTGCCCGTATGGATGCCGATACCGATTGGGATGGCGATTTTGAAACGCAGGGTGCAGGTTCCCATTACGGAAATTACGGTTATGATGCGATCGCGCATCCTTATTATCAGACGTATTACTACTCGCGATACTGATTAACCAATCAGGAAATCCAGCCACTGTGCGTGCAGATTGGCATTGCTGGCTGCCAGTACGGGACGATTATCCAGGTTGTTGCGGAAGACCGGCTCTTGGGTATCGGTACAGCTAAGGCCCTCGGATTCACTAAGTAAAAGACTGCCCGCGGCATAATCCCAGAGTTTCTCTCCACCATGCAACAATAACTGGGTTCGACCACAGGCAAGCCATGCCCATTCAAGTGCACAGGTGCCAATGTTGCGTTGCGATTTAAAGGGCATTTCCTGAATCAAACGTGCTTTCATCTCATGGTTCAGTCGTTTGAAATCAATGCTCGCCAGGCATTGTTTTAAAGTTTGTGGCTGGACTGGGTTCTGGTGGGATTTAGCATTCACGCGTAAACCATGATTTTTAAGTGCCGAAAATAGCTCCTTGCGTACGGGATCATACACGATGCCTAAATGCAGTGCCTTATCGACTACCAATCCAAGAGAAACCGCAAACAAGGGCACGCCATGGTGAAAATTGTTGGTGCCATCGAGGGGATCCAGACACCAGTAAGCCTGTCCGGAATCAATAATCGCTTGCTGTTCTTCACGCGTCATTTCCTCACCCAACATCTGAATCTCTGGCGCCTGTTGATTTAAGGCTTGTGTGAGCGATTGCTGCATGTTGAGGTCAGCCTCGGTGACGATACTGCCATCGGATTTGAAATCGGCCGTTGTTCGCAGAAAATAGGTATCGAGTACCTGGTCCGATGTGATTCTTACGGTGTCTTCAAGTTGTTGCTGAAATTTTTGATCAATCATATTGAAAAGAATGCAGACCCATTCTTAGGCCTTAAAAAACTTTGGTTGGTGATTTAATGTTGCTATAGTCTGATGCCAACAGGGATATTAATAATAAGCGCCTTCAATTACCATACATGGCATCCACTTTATCTAATCAAGAACCATTTTTTATCACTCGCCAGAGCGCCAATCTGATGGAAGATATGGAGCGGCAGCTCAGTGAATCTGCTGCCATCTGCGTGATTTATGGTGAAGCAGGAGTAGGCAAAACCCGATTACTGGCTGAGTTTAGTAAAAATCGCCTGCCCGATGTGCATAAACATACCTTGTCATTTAATAAAGACGGGAGTTGTGATGATATCACCCAGGGCAGCACCGGTAATCAAAGAGCCATGTTAATCAGTGCGCTTCAGCATTTAAAGCATGGATCAATACTGGTACTGGATCATTTTGAACAGGTACAAACTGATCTATCGATAAGGTTGTTTGCACTATGGAACAAAAATGCAAGTAATCATAATCTGGGCTTGATCATTGCGACTGAACCCAGCACGCTGGAACATCTCGGTGAGATGTCGAGCCAGTTTGATCATCGTATGAAAAGTGTAGAGATGCTACCTCTGGGTAAGCAGGAACAACTCGCTTTTATAGGTGCCAGAGTCTGCCAAACTGCTGGATTAACGCCCAAGCTTTCTGCTGGCCTCAAGCGAAAGCTCAAACAAACCCGTGGATTGTATACATCACTAGAAACATTATTAGCGCACTATTCGGATGATATTCAATGCATGGATCGGAGTCGGGGTTCATTATGGACAACCCCATGGGGTTGGGTCCCCATGGTTTTACTGGGGGTCATGATCATAGCTTGGTTGATATGGCCACAACAGAATGATCACACAGTGGTGGTGCTGGAAGAACATCCGCCGTTGTCAGAGTCTACGATACCCGTTGAAAAACCTCAGGAACCAATCATCGAGTTAACGCAACTCGAGAGCAAACCTGACCCCGTCAATTTGGTAGAACCCAACCCGGTTGAAAACAATAACCAACCTGAGCAAAGCGACCGCTATGAGGAAAGGGCCGAATCAGAGCAACTGAAGATGAGTTCAAGTCAGTTGCCTTTAATCGAGGAAGCCGAGCCAATAATAGAGGAGGTAACTGCAAGTTTGACATCAGACTCCGAATCTAACCGGGTTAAAAAGGAAAGTGTGCCCAATAAAAATGATGATAAATCTGTTATCGATTCTGAAGACGAGCC
>JAAUXZ010001286.1_pt1 | contig 14249 bp, 13 predicted proteins | sample 7278131 | NCBI WGS metagenome assembly JAAUXZ01 (sample SAMN14350119, study PRJNA611818) | marine sediment metagenome | isolation source: surface marine sediment (3m) | place: French Polynesia: Moorea | collected 2018-08
CCACCTTTCAACTCGGCTAGCTCACCGGCCTGGTAAGCTGAAATAGCTCTGGATGATGTACCCCAGACGCTGATGGTGGCTTCAACGCCCTCCTCAAACAGATTACCGGTCACCTCATAACGCCCGTCACCGGCCAACACGCGGAAATCATCCGGATCGGCCGCGCGCAACACGAGGTTTTGTTCGACATCACCAAGCGAGCGCCACCATCCACTGGTTGATATCTGATCGGCCGTACGGAATGAAGAAACGAATAATCCAACGGTCGGGAACAACCACATCAGAACCAGGAAGGCAACTGACAGGTGGACCGCCCAGACTAATGAAGATTTACTGCCTGCTATATTATCCATCGTGCCCTCCTACTTCATTTCCTTGCGTGCATTCATGACGTTCCACACCAGTATCGGTGTGACCAGCAGCATGATGATGATTGCACTGGCGGATCCCACACCCCAGTCATTGGCGCGGAACAATTTGTCAAACATGTAATTGGCAAGTACCTGGGTTTGCCACTGCCCATTGGTCATCGCGAAAACAATATCGAAGACCTTTAACACGGTTAGCGTTATCGTCGTCCACACCACCACAATGGTGCCCATAATCTGCGGTACCTTGATCTTGAAGAACACCTGAAATGGATTAGCACCATCGACAATCGCGGCCTCAATGGTCTCTTCGGGAATGCCTCGCAGCGCGGCGGAGAGAATTACCATGGCGAATCCGGTCTGTATCCAGATCAGCACCACCATCAGGAAAAAGTTGTTCCAGAATGGCAAGGTCAGCCAGGTTTGGGGTTGGCCATACTCATACTCGGTGCCAAATACCTGAACGATATTAAAAAGTGCGAGAATTGCCAGGTAGATGCCAAGACCGGACAGGCCGACCTGCAAGCCCTTCAGAATGATACCGGCCCTGCTCTGCCCGCTAAAAATAGGTCGCAAAACAATCCAGGCGGCATATCCGACTGCTGCCGCAAATCCGAGCAAAATAATCGCCGGCAACAGGCGTAAAAATAGAAACGAACCGACACCGCCCTCAAATTGCAGCCAGACCGCATTGAGGATGCCAATCTGCTCCTGATCGACTGGTCGGGTATCGTAAATCAGTTTAAAAATAACCGAGGCGCCAACGAATGATATTGCCATCGGCATGAATATCAGTGATTTCGCAATGTTACCCCAGGAAATCCTGTCGGTGAGTTGCGCAACTAACAAACCAAAGGCGGTAGATACTGCCGGAACCACGATTAACCACAGCATGTTGTTTCGCATCGCTTCCCAGAATTTTGCTTCGCTGAACATTTGTTGGTAGTTAGCAAAACCAACAAAGGCACCGTCGGCAGAGCGATCGGTAAACGATAACCTCAGGGTTTCAAAAACGGGGTAAGCAAGGTACAGGCCGAGGGCAAACAGGGCCGGGAACAGAAACAACCAGGGTCGAACCATATTGGCACGATTAATATTCCTGCCCTGATCATCATGCCGTGGGGGAAAAATGAATTTATCGAGAATCTGATTGGCGAAATAAAAATACGCCAGACAACCACCAACACCGAGTACGATGGTTATAAGCCCTTGAACCGCAGGATGCATGCGCTAGCCCTCCCCGCCAGAACGCGAAACAGCGGTATCCGGCCGTCGCGGCCGGATACCATTTTTATAGTGTTTTTACTTCAGTGCGTCCCAGGACTTCTGGATTTCGTCCGCGACATCACCCGCTGGTTTACCACCAGCGTAATCGACCATACCGGTCCAGAAAGTTCCAGCGCCAACGCCACCAGGCATCAGGTCAGAACCGTCGAAACGGAAGGTTGTTGCACCCAACAAGATATCATTCATCTTGCGCAGTGTCGGATCACCGAATTTGGCAGGGTTAACACCTTTATGAGGTGTCAGGAAGCCCTTGCGCTCCATCCAGATTTCATGCGCTTCTGGTTCCTGCAGGTAGGCGATCAAGTCGTGCGCCGCCTGATTTTCATTGGTGATTGCCCAGAGGGTACCTGCGCCCAGTACCGGCTTACCAAGATTCTTTCCTGCATAAGCGGGGAAGTAAAAGAAGTCAGCATCTTCACCCACGGTAGTGCCTTCCGGGAAGAACGCCGGGATAAAGCTCGCCTGGCGATGCATGTAACACTGTGGTGGTGAAGAGAACATGCCTTTTGGACTATCACGAAAATCGGTTGACGCAACTGTGCCGGCACCGCCTGCTACGTAGTCATCATTTCTTGCAAAAGCGCCGAACTCATCGATGGCACCAACAATTCGGGGGTCGGTGAACTTGATTGAATTATCAACCCAGCCGTCGTAAACCTCGGGAGCCTGCGTGCGAAGCAGCATATCTTCTACCCAGTCGGTTGCTGGCCAGCCAGTAGCTCCACCAGAACCCAAACCGATACACCAGGGAGTTTCACCATCGGCAACGATTTGATCGGTTAACGCCTTCAGCTCTTCCATGGTTTCCGGGATTTCATAACCGGCATCCTCAAAGTTCTCGGGCGAGTACCAGACCAATGACTTGACGTCTACCTTATAAAAGAAACCGAATAACTGGTCGTTACCATTTTGATCTTCGTAAGTACCCAGATCTACCCAGGATTGACCAGCCGCGTAGTTGTCACGAATCCAGTCACCCGTACCTCGCTTTAATGGGGTCAAAAAGCCACGCTTGGCCATATCAGAGGCCAGACCGGGTTGTGGATAGACCGCAATGTTGGGCGCTGAACCCGCTTCGGCGTCCACCATGATTTGCTGTTCAAATGAATCTGATCCTACATAGCGAACATCGTGACCGGATTTTGCGGCAAATGCCGAGAGCACAGCCTCAACATTCTCCTGGTCAGGTCCCAACCATGGACCAAATACGGTAAGTTGCTCGGCGCTGGCCGTGTTGACGCCAAGCGCAACGGCCGCGGCTAACAGATGTTTTTTCACGTTATCTCTCCTCGAGTGTTAAAGGGCATTGCGCCCTGATTCTTTATTGATTTTTCCGACATCGTTCGGATTTTTTCAACCCGTTAGATGGCGAACCATAACATCGGTGAAACACGATGTGACCGGAATCACAATGCTGTGATGGCCTCGATGCTACCACTGCCACCCTTGGTGTCAACTTTTCGGTAAAGTGAGACGAAAGAGCGTATTTTTCGTAAGGAAAATGAGAACCAACCGATGAATACCACAAAACAGGCAGAGTGCTTCGATCGACAATGCGACGGCTGCTGTTGGTTTGACTGGACCTGGGTTTCATCACCGGAGAAAGCTGACCTGGAGGTGATGAGAGAGGAGAAAATGGAGCGGGAAACGAGATTCGAACTCGCGACCCCAACCTTGGCAAGGTTGTGCTCTACCAGCTGAGCTATTCCCGCGAAAGAGCGGCTATTCTATAGATTCGGGTAACCTTGTCAACGGATTTTCAGGCAGATTTTCAGCTATGTTTTACCATCGAAGGCCAGGCCGCTCGAAGGTAATTTACCATTGATAAAACGGTCAACAATGCCGCCAGATAATACAGCGCCAATCCGATATCAAATATCGGTAGCCCGAGCAAAGGTTCGGCAAAAATAAGCATTAACAGGGATATCAATTGCACGGTAGTTTTCAATTTACCCGTCCAGGAGACCTTTACTTTACCCCGGTCGCCGATCTCCGCCATCCACTCGCGCAACGCCGATACCGAAATCTCTCGCAATATAATCACCAGAGATGGCAGCGTCACCCAGATGGTTGGATTTTGTTGCACGATTAAAACGATGGCGACGGCGACGATTAGCTTGTCTGCAACCGGATCCAGAAATGCACCAAACCTTGATTCCTGCTGCATGCTGCGGGCAAGGTAACCGTCCAGCCAGTCAGAAATGCTGGCCAGCGCAAATATGGCGGTTGCCAAAACATTGGCCCAACCAACCGGTAAATAAAAAATAACGACGAATACCGGGATCAGTAAAACCCGGAAAAATGTAATCGCTGTCGGGATGGTTACCCGCATCAAAAACCCCTGTTATTGTGAGCCCGTTCGTTATTAGCGATGGAACATATCATAGATGGCCTGGGCGGTCTTTTGATTAATCCCCTTGACACTAGCAAGCTCTTCAACACCGGCAGATTTGACTCCCTGGAGTCCACCGAAGCGGCTCAAAAGCAGCTGTCTTTTTTTACTGCCAACCCCGGGGATGTCCTCAAGTGTCGATTTCCTTCTGGCTTTTGCGCGAGCTTGTCGGTGACCGGTGATCGCAAATCGATGCGCCTCGTCACGAATCTGCTGCAGCATTAATAATCCCGGGGTTTCGATAGCGATAGCAAGGGGATCACCAGACTCGTCCAGTATTTGCTCGTATCCGGCACGCCTCTCTGGCCCTTTTGAAATTGCGAACATCCTGAAATTATCTTTGTGCTGACCAAAGTCCAGCGATTCAAGCACCTTGAGCGCCATATTCAGCTGGCCTTTACCGCCATCAATCAGAATCAAGTCCGGCAGTTCCGCATGTGTCTCTATGGCTTTTGCGTAACGACGCTGCAGTACCTGCTCCATCGCTGCATAATCATCCCCCGGTTCGATGCCGCTAATGTTGTAGCGCCGATAGTCAGATTTGTTTGCGCCTTCAGTATTGAATACAACGCAGGATGCCTTGGTCGACTCACCCATGGTATGGCTGATGTCAAAACATTCAATTCGCTCCGGTACTGATTCGAGTCCAAGCATTTCGACCATACTGTTAAAGCGTTTGTTAAGCACGCTGGTAGAAGCCAGATAACTGGCGAGCGACTGCCGAGCATTTTCGAGGGCACCGTCCAATGCCTTGCGCCGCTTATCCCGAACACGGGAACTGATTTTGATTGCCTTTTCGTTGACTGCCTGTAAAGACTCGGCAATCAATTCAACATCAGGCGGTTGGTGGCTAACGATAATTTCTGCCGGTGCCGGATGACGCGAGTAATGTTGTATCAGGAAGCTGCCAATCATGTCAGCTTCAGTACTGTCGAGTTTCACGCGATGATAAAAAGCCTTGTTTCCTAACGAGGTGCCATTGCGAATCATGAACAACTGGATACAACCAACGTCCTCAGCAATTTCACAGGCCACAATATCCATATCACTCTGAAAATTGGTGACAAACTGCTTTTCTGTCACCCGTCTCAGGTTATCAATTCGGTCACGAATCGTGGCGGCTTCTTCAAAGGCCAGCGAATCTGAGTATTGCTCCATCTGTTCGGCCAGCTGAGCGATGACCTTGTCACTTTCACCTTTTAGAAACAGGCGGGCCTGCTCTATTTGCTGTTGATAGCTGGCTTCATCGACGTGACCCACGCAAGGACCCGTACAGCGTTTGATCTGGTACTGTAAACAGGCTCGCGATCGATTCAACATGGCGGAATCTTCGCAGTTGCGCAGTTGAAAGATTCTTTGCAGGTAATTTATGGTATATCGAATTGCACCAGCGCTCGGGTAGGGACCGAAAAACTCACCTTTTTTTCGATCCGGCCTGCCCCTGAAAACTCGCAGGCGAGGAAAGCGATGCCTGGTTAAACAAATATAGGGGTAACTTTTGTCATCCCGGAATAAAACGTTGTAGCGCGGATTCAGATTTTTAATCAGGTCGTTTTCAAGCAGCAGCGCTTCTGCTTCGGTACGCGTATTAATCGTCTCTATGTGATGAATCGAATTCACCAGGTTGAGCAGACGCGTAGTCAGGCCCGTCTTACGAAAATAACTCGACAGGCGCTTTTTCAGGTTTTTCGCCTTACCCACGTACATCACCGTACCCCTGGCATCCAGCATTCGATAAACACCGGGTAACTCACTCACGGTAGAAAGAAAGGCTTTGTGATCAAAGGCAGATGGTTCGGTCATGTCAGTAACTGCTGCACCCGTGAAAATACCGCTGAAAATTGCGCCTCGCTGAGGCGCCGGGTGTTCATGTTGTAGCGGCTGCAGTGGTAAGAATCAAGCAGAATCCGGCTGTCCGGCAGCCGATATTCAGCCAGGTGTGCAAACGGCAAATGAACCTGTTTGAGGTCCAGTGCTTGTAACACCGCTTTGTGGGCCAACACACCGAGCGCGAGGATAATCGACGACCGGGGCAACATTTCAATTTCCTGCCTGAGATAGGGATTGCAGTTTTTTACCTCTGTCGCACTGGGCAGATTTTTCGGCGGTAAACACTTCACGGCATTGGTGATGCGGCAGTTGAGCAGATCAGTGTGGCCACGGTCGGCCGATTGATGCGCGAAACCGTGATTCTCCAACTGTCGAAACAAAGTCTGACCCGAGCTATCCCCGGTAAACGGAATTCCACTTGCATTGGCGCCGTGCAGCCCGGGTGCCAGGCCAACAATCATGAGTCTGGCCCCGCTTTCACCAAAGCCGGCAACCGGTGCATTGTGATAATGGGGATAAGCTTTTTTTTGCTGCTTCAGGTGATTTACCAGCCGCTTACAAGACCTGCACGCGGACACATCATGATAGTCAGGAATGGTTTCTTTCCCTGGTGGAGTTGCCAAAATCGACTATCCCCTGCTCTACGGCGATCCTCACCAGGTCGACCTCGTTTTGGGCCCCGAGTTTTTCAAGAATTCGCAAACGGTAGGTACTGATTGTTTTTGGGCTCAAACACAGCTTGTCCGAAATGTCAGCGTTGCTCATGCCCTGTGACATCAGCATCATTACCTGAAATTCCCGACGCGATAGACGGTCAATCGGATTGGCTTCGTTTCCGGGCAACAACGACAAAGCCAACTGCTGGGCAATGCTGGAAGCAATGTAAGAATGGCCATTGACGACATTATCAATGCCCTGCAACATTTCTTCGAGTCGACACTCTTTGGTGAGATATCCCTTGGCACCAATTTCCAGCATGCGTTTGGGAATGGTTTGTTCGGTATGCACCGTCAGAATAATGATTTTCTGCTGCGGGTGTTTTTTGAGTATACGCTGACAGGCCTCGATACCACCAATGCCTGGCATATTGATATCCATTAATATGACATCCGGCTTCAGCTCGTCTGCCATTTTAATGCTTTGTTCTCCACTTTCTGCCTCACCAACGATTTGGATACGGCCACTATCTTCAAGCAGGCGCTTGATTCCGGTGCGCACCAGCTCGTGGTCATCGGTGAGTAATACAGAGATCATACAGGGCTCCCATCAGGCAACGGGGCCACAATACTTGTCCTACACGCTGTAAGTCAAGATTTTTCGGCTTTCTGCAAATAAGCCAGCGAAGGTTAATACCTCAGAAGAGCCGATCCCCAGGTAAAACCGCCGCCGAAGGCTTCCAACATTAACATTTCGCCCTTTTGTATTCTGCCATCGCGCACAGCGGCATCGAGTGCCAGCGGGATTGACGCGGCTGAAGTGTTACCGTGCTTGTCGACCGTGACGACTACCTGGTCCATGGACATGCGCAATTTTTTTGCGGTTGCCGCAATAATACGGATATTGGCTTGATGCGGGACCAGCCAGTCGATGTCTTCTTTTTTAAGATGGTTAGCCTCCAGAGTCTCATCGACAATTCGACCCAGGGTGTTTACTGCCATCTTGAACACTTCGTTGCCTTTCATTTCGACGTAGGCGTTACCCTCTTTCACATACTCATAACCATCACCAATGCCGTGCGGAACCCACAATAGATTCTCATAACGACCGTCAGAGTGAATATGAGTGGAAAGAATACCGGTCTCCTCACTGGCTTCCAGCACCACGGCACCGGCACCATCCCCGAATAGCACGCAAGTGCCTCTGTCTTCCCAGTTCAATATGCGGGAGAAAACTTCAGCGCCAATCACGAGCGCTCGTTTCGCGCTGCCAGTCTTGATGAATTTATCCGCGACCGAAATGGCATAAACGAAACCACTGCACACTGCCTGAATATCAAAAGCCGGTGTACCGTTGTGGATGCCCAGGCGAGCCTGCAAAATGCAGGCTGAACTCGGAAAAATTTTATCAGGTGTGGATGTCGCCAGGACGATCAGATCGATATCGTTGGGCGATAAACCAGCTGCTTCAATTGCAGCCAGCGAGGCTTTCTCGGCGAGATCAACAGTGGTTTCATTATCGGCTGCGATATGGCGCTGTTCGATCCCGGTTCGTTCCCGGATCCACTGGTCTGAGGTATCAACCAGTTTTTCAAGATCATTATTCGTCATTATGTTGGCAGGCAAATAGCTGCCAGTGCCAATAATGCGAGCGTAAGTCATGAATTAGTATCCCCGGAATCCTTAAAATATTGCCCCATCGCTTCTGAGATCCTGCTGGGCACATCGTTTTCTATTTCTATTCGAGCAATTTTAATGGCATTCGTGAAAGAACTCTCGTCAGCACCGCCGTGGCTTTTTACCACGATGCCATTCAGCCCGAGCAAACTTGCCCCATTATAGCGACGCGGGTCAAGTTTTTTGCGTACTGAGATGAGTACCGGCAACGCAACGATGGCAGCCAGCTTGGTTAACCAGTTACGTTTGAATTCACCCCTGATAACCTCGTTCACCAGCTTGGCGAGCCCTTCGCCGGTTTTCAGGGAAACATTTCCGACAAAACCGTCCGTCACAATGACATCTGCCGTGCCCTTGTAAATATCGTCGCCTTCGACGAAGCCGAGATAGTTAACGCCACTGTCTGCGATCAGCTTGCTGGCGGCCTTGACTTCTTCTTTACCCTTGACGTCTTCGCTGCCGATATTCAGTAGCCCTACCGTCGGACTGGGATTGCCGTCGACCGATTTGGCCAACTCCGAGCCCATGATGGCGAACTCGAAAAGATTTTCAGGCGTGCATTCCAGATTGGCGCCGAGATCGAGCATGTGGGTATGGCTCTTGATACCCGGCAACACGGTACAGATTGCTGGGCGACTAATCCCGGGAATGGTTTTCAGGACAAATTTACCGGTAGCCATCAAGGCACCTGTATTGCCGGCACTGACACAGGCCTGTACGGTATTTTCCTTCACAAGGTTGATCGCAACCCGCATGGAGCTGTCTTTTTTCTTTTTAAGAGCAATCGCGGGCAGTTCATCCATGCCAACCACCTCGGATGCGTGATGTATCCGAAGTCTGGTTTCAGATGCCAAACCTCTTTTGTCGAGTTCTTGCTGCAGACGCTGCTGATCGCCAACAAGAACCAGCTCGATGTCGGGGAATTCCTGTAATGCCTTGCTGGCAGCGGGAACCGTGACGGAGGGTCCTCGGTCGCCACCCATTGCGTCAAGCGCGATGGTTTTAAGAGTCATAAGTTGCCGTAGGCCTAAAATAAACGCGGGCGACTGCGTCGCCCGCTATTCATATCAGATCTAACCGACTTACTCGTCGTCGTCTTCGTCTTCGTACCTGTCTGCAATGACCTTGCGGCCCTTGTAGTAACCATCAGCGCTGACGTGGTGCCGACGATGGACTTCGCCAGTGGTTGGCTCGATAGAAAGAGTTTCCCCTTTCAATGCATCGTGTGACCTTCTCATGCCACGCTTTGATGGTGTTTTACGATTTTGTTGAACAGCCATTTACTTCTCCAAATCAAAATTCAGGTTTTCAAACCTTTCAGCACTGCAAACGGGTTTTCCCGCTCCACCGGTTCTTCAGTCGCATCCGGCCAGTACTCGTTACAATCTTCATCTTCATGTACGGTGATCAGTGGTATGGCGAGAATGATCTCGTCTTCCACCAGATCGAACAGATCAAGGTAACCTTCTTCGCTGGTCACACAATCCAGACCACTGGCCTGTGCCATTTGCTCATCTGCATCAACCAGCAGATGGAAATCGACGGTTACCGGAAGTTCCATGGTCTCGAGACAGCGCTGACACTGCAAACGTAAGCGAGTGCTCAGAGATCCTGTTACCTGCTGACACTCAAACTCATTCAGGGAAAAATCAAACCTGACGTCGACCGTTTGCGTACCCGGGTTTTCCGGGCCGGTCATCTCCGTCACACGTGGAAGCTCCGATAAGCCTATCTCGCCCTCGTAGCTACCCCGACGGGCAACTTCCTTGCGAACCAGGAATCGCCTTTGCAGTCTGTCTCGCATAGGGCGCGGATTTTACCCGTATGCCATTCGATTTGTCTATTTTAATTCGGGTAATTTTGGCCAAAAAATGCCTATTTTCTAGGGGTTTACTATAAAATGCCGCGCTTTCCAGCTTTTTTGATCCCTTCAAAGGTTAAGCGCACTGTGTCCAGACCCATCATCCTTGCCAGCAGCTCACCATTTCGCCGCGAATTGTTACAACGCCTGCATCTGGATTTTTCATCTATTTCGCCAGATATTGATGAAACGAGGCTCGAAGGCGAAATAGCCAGCAACTATGTTACCCGCCTCGCGGTGGAGAAAGCCCGCAAAGTAGCCAACGAACATCCAGAGGCTATCGTTATCGGTTCCGATCAGTGCGCCGTTCTGGACGAGGACATCCTCGGGAAACCAGGAAGTCATGAAAATGCCATGCAGCAACTTAGAAATGCGCAGGGCAAAACGGTAATTTTTCAGACCGGAATTTGCGTGATCTGCCTCGACAGCGCTTTTCAGCAACAGGCAGCGGTACCTTTTGAAGTTGATTTCAGACAATTGAGCGATCAGCAACTGGATCGCTATCTGACAACCGAGAGGCCCTACAATTGCGCGGGCAGTTTCAAATCAGAAGCCTACGGCATTACATTGTTTGAACGCATGCGAGGTGCCGACCCAACAGCTCTGATCGGCCTGCCGCTTATTGCCCTGACAAGGATGCTTGAAGAGGCCGGCGTGAGTGTGGTTTAGCGTTTTACTGCAAGCGGAAATCGCTTAGCGAACTGCGCAGAGCGATCGCCAGGCTGGCGCCGATGCGTTCGCTAATTCTGTCTATCAGGTTGCGACCGGGAGTAAAGTCCTTGATATCCTCTGCGCCGGCATCCCGGGCAACCGAGTCCGTTGAACCAAATTCATCTGCCAGTCCCAGATCAAGGGCTCGCTCGCCGCTCCAGATCAAACCATTGAATAACTCCTCACCGCCGTTTAAGCGATCCCCTCTACCAGTTTTTAGTGAGTCGATGAAGTGTTGGTGGACATCACCCAACATGGATTGCAAATGTTCACGGTGACTTTGTTGCTCCGGCAAAAACGGGTCATACAAACCCTTGTCCGCACCGGCAGTTAACAAACGACGTTCGACGCCAATGTTTTCGATAAGGTCGACAAATCCAAAAGCATCCATTCGAACCCCAATCGAACCAACCAGGCTGGACCGATTGACATAGATTTTATCCGCGGCGGCAGCGATATAATAACCGCCCGATGCGGCTACATCGTTAACAACCGCGTACAGAGGCACGTCCTCGTGCTCAGCTCGTAAGCGTTTTATTTCGTCGAAGATACGCGACGCCTCAACCGGAGAACCACCCGGTGAGTTGATTTCAACGACAACCTGGGCGGTATCATCATGATCGAAAGCATCACGCAAACCGCGCATGACTGTCTTTGCGCCGCCTTTCTCACCGCTGGCAATAATGCCGTCCACCTTAACCACCGCTGTGTGCATTTCGCCATCTGCTTCACCGCCGACCTGATAATCCGTATTACTCGAGTTGATCAGGTAGCCGGTGATAAAAATCAGGTAGGCTATGAAAAACAACATAAAAAAGATACGCCAACGACGCGCTCGCGTTTGCTCTCTACCTGCTGCAAATAGTAATTTCTCAATTAGTTGCTCTTGCTTGGTTTCGTTCATTTGTATACGCCGATGAATGCCCGGGAGTTAGTGGAAAATGGAACTGCTGTGTTCGCCGACAAAGGTTTTGAAAACATCCGGAACTGGTGCCATCAAATTAAGCTGTTCGCTGAAACTTGATCCCGGAATATCGAGCCGCCAGGCATGCAACATCAGCCTGCCGACAGTAACTTTACCAATCGCCTTATCTCTTGCGGCGTCACCATACTTGCTATCACCAACAATCGGATGCCCGGAATGCTGGCAATGCACCCTGATTTGATGGGTACGACCGGTAATTAGTTCAAGCTGCAAGACAGAGAAATCGCTCATAGCGTGAATCCTTTTCAATCTGGTTTGCGCCGCTTTGCCTCGCACATCGACCTTAACGCGCCTCTCCGCGTTACCGCCCAATGTTTTCAGCAGAGGCTCATCGATGAAGGTCAATTCCGATGGCCATTTACCATGCACAATTGCCAGATAAGTTTTGGTCATCTCGCGCTGCTTGAGGGCCGCCTGGAAATGCAGCAAAGACTTGCGCGACTTGGCCAACATCAGGCAGCCACTGGTATCCCGATCGAGACGATGTACCAGTTCTATACGTTCGTTTTGGCGGCTTTGCCGAACCAGATCAATAATACCGAAGTGCAAACCGCTGCCGGCATGAACCGCAACCGACTCCGGTTTATTGATGACAATCAAATGCTCATTCTCAAAGAGCACGTTGTTATCGATCAGCTCTAGCAAGCGCGGTGGAGGATCGGCTGGTGAGGTTTCCGAGCTTAACTGTATAGGCGGTAGTCGAACCTGATCACCTGATTGCAATCTTGTTTCCGGCTTGGCTCGCTTTTTGTTAACCCTGACCTCACCTTTTCGGATAATTCGGTAAACCCGGGTTCGAGGTACCGTGCGCAGATGTCTGAAAAGAAAATTGTCGAGACGTTGGCCTTCCTCATCGGGTTCAACCTCGACAAAGCTGACCGCTCGATATTGTGGGGCATCTGAAATCAATGGTATGGAAGCGCAAGCTTTCTGTGATATATTGCGAGTGGCAGTCATTGTACTGCCTCTGTTCTACACAGAACACCACCAATTGTTTAACCGGGAAGCCCACGCAGGTTTCCCGATTTGATTCCGGCATCTATAACGAGCACCGGACATATTTGTAATATCGGCTGATGGTCTGCCTCTTAATTAATACTCTGCTGATCGGTTATTTATTCATCAAGGACATCGTCATTGCGACTGTCCATTGCTTCGGGCTGCCCGATCAAAAACTATCAGAAAAACTGCCGCTAACAGCAGAAATGGCAAGCAAACAGCCAGTGAAATCAGGCTTGTATTTATATGAAACGTATTTTAATCAATGCTACCCAGCAGGAAGAACTGCGGGTGGCGATGGTCAACGGGCAGAAGCTCTACGACCTGGACATCGAAGTTCCGTCTCGAGAACAGAAAAAATCCAACATCTACAAGGGCAAAATCACCCGCATTGAGCCCAGCCTGGAAGCTGCTTTTGTCGATTATGGTGCTGAGCGCCACGGCTTCCTGCCTTTTAAAGAGGTCTCCCGCCAGTACTACGGCGATGTGCCGAAAGACGATAATGGGCGCCCGATTATCAAGGACGCTATCAAGGTTGACCAGGAGATAATCGTCCAGGTCGAAAAAGAGGAGCGCGGTAACAAGGGTGCCGCTCTCACCAGTTTTATCAGCCTTGCCGGTCGCTTCCTCGTCGCAATGCCTCACAATCCTCGCGCTGGTGGCGTATCGCGTCGCATCGAAGGTGAAGACCGCGATGCCATTAAGAAAATCATGTCCGAACTGGTTATGCCCAAGGACATGGGAGTCATTGTGCGTACTGCTGGTGTGGGCCGTTCGATTGAAGAGATTCAGTGGGACCTTGATTACCTCAACCAGGTCTGGGTAGCGATAGAAAAGGCGGCTGAAGAAAAGTCAGCGCCATTCCTGATTTATCAGGAGTCCAATATCGTCATCCGCGCGTTACGCGATCACTACAAAACCGACGTGGGTGAAATCCTCATCGACTCGGAGTCTGCTCACAAGCAAGCTCACGAATTCATGTCGATGGTCATGCCCAACTCGATTAACAAGTTAAAGCTGTTTCAGGACAAGTTGCCACTATTCAATCGCTTCCAGATCGAAAGCCAGATTGAATCGGCTTTTTCTCGCGAAGTTACCCTGCCCTCAGGCGGGGCCATCGTCATCGATCATACCGAGGCTCTGACTTCTATCGACGTTAACTCGGCGCGTGCGACGAAAGGTAGTGACATCGAAGAAACAGCCAAGCTTACCAACCTGGAGGCCGCTGAAGAGATAGCTCGTCAGCTGCGCATTCGAGACCTTGGCGGATTGCTCGTTATCGACTTCATCGACATGATGCAAAACAAAAACCAGCGGGAGGTGGAGAATCGCCTGCGCGACTCGGTATACGAGGATCGTGCACGTGTCCAGATTGGACGCATTTCACGATTTGGCTTACTGGAAATGTCCCGCCAGCGCCTGCGGCCTTCGTTGGAAGAATCGAGTCAGATTGTCTGCCCCAGGTGCAACGGTCAGGGCACCA
>JAAUXZ010063476.1_pt1 | contig 14247 bp, 17 predicted proteins | sample 7278131 | NCBI WGS metagenome assembly JAAUXZ01 (sample SAMN14350119, study PRJNA611818) | marine sediment metagenome | isolation source: surface marine sediment (3m) | place: French Polynesia: Moorea | collected 2018-08
ATGCTGGGGGGACTTGGCTCTTGCGCCGATTTTTCGTCGTCCTGCAACGCGGCGGGACCGGTCGCAGAGCGCTATTGTGAGGGCTGAGCCTAAAGCTTTAGCTAAATTCGCGAGAATTATGTCGACGATCTTTGCCTGCAATCGCTTGGCAGACCGTTCAAACGCCAAGCATTAACAGAAAATTTAAGCGCTTTACCTTAGCCTCCGCCAGGCATGGGAGAAAGTCTGCCAGGTTCCAAGTTGGGATAAGAGATGCAGAACGCAGAAATGCTACAACCGGAACAGCTGGACTACCTCATCGCGCTGGCCCGCGAACGCACGATCGAGAGCCGCTCGAAATTGGTCCGTGTTATTGCCGATCTCTTCAACTGTAGTGGCGATGTGCTCTCCGAGCGCGAACGCGCGCTTATGTCGGACATTCTCGAGAAGCTGGTGCGCGAGGTCGAGCTCGATGTCCGCGCCCGGCTGGCCGAACAGCTTGCCGAGAATGCAGATGTTCCGCCGCATATCATGGGTGAGCTGGCGCGGGATGATATTCTCGTCGCCAAGCCGATCCTGATGCGCTGCGATTTGCTGCGGGACAACGATCTGATCGAGATCGTTCACCAGCGCAGCTCTGAGCATCAGCTGGCGATTGCACGCCGCCGCAGGATCAGCACGGCGGTGTCCGACGCCTTGGTCGAGTCGGGCAGCGACGATGTGGTCTGTACACTCTTGGAGAATTCGGGCGCTGAGATCTCAAAGGCCACCATGGAGTACTTGGTGGAGCAGTCGAAGCGCGTCGACAGCTTTCAAGAGCCGCTCGTCCGGCGCCACGATCTTCCCAACCAGCTCGCCGAGCGCATGTACCTCTGGGTCGGTGCGGCCTTGAGGCAGCATTTGGTCGACGGCTTCGGATTGGACCCCAGCACTCTGGACCCAGTCGTCGAGAAGAGCGCAATGGCCGGTGCCAAAGAAATGGCACAGCTTCGCGAGGGTGGTGAGTCTCTCAGCGCCGCCCAGCAGCTCGCTCGCGAGCTAAGGGCGAACGGTCGGCTCAATGAGGAGATCCTTCTCAAGGTCCTTCGTCAGGGCGAGATACAGCTCTTCGAGGCCATGCTCGGTGAGTGGAGCGGGATCGGGCCGCAGACCCTGAAGCGCCTTGTCTATCAATCGGGCGGGCAGCCTCTCGCGGTGATCGCCAAGGCGCTCGGTATAGAGAAGCCGACCTTTACTTCGATCTTCCTGTTGAGCCGCGTCGGCCGTCGCGACGAGCAGATCGTCGACCCCGGAGAACTCGGCAACATCCTCAAGCTGTATGACCAGACGAGCAAAGAGTCGGCCCAGCAGGTCGTCTCACGTTGGCGCAGCAACCCAGACTACATTGCGGCCGTCGAGCGTATTGAAGAAGCAAATTCAGTTTCAATTGCCTCGTAATGCTTCAATTTGTACAAAGAATGCGCTAGTATAGTTTCCGAAACATTGGCTCCGCATGTTACCGGGGGACGAGGTGGCAATATATCCTCAGGTTCACGACAGGAATGTCGGTGAGCCCGGATCCTCCGGGCGCGGAGTAGGCGCGCGTAACGCCGCGGTTAAATCACTCGAGAGCTACAATACGATCGTTGCCGCCTGCGGGCACTTGCTGGAACAAGCCGGGCCCGCTTTTGTGGCCGATCCGTCAGGACGCCTCCTGCATACCAACAAAGCTCTATCCGCGCTGCTGCCAGCGATGATGGAAAGCGGCGTCGTTTTGCGCGACGACAGCCCGCGCCTGGAATTCATCAGCGAGGTTGTCGCCCAGGCGAACCTGCGACGCGCCGAGCCTGAGAGCCGCTGGCAGCAGGCAGCACCCATCGCGCTGGCGATCGGCCATCCGGACAAGCAGGAGCTCTATACCGCCAAGAATTTCTTGCTGCTGGATGAGAGCGGAAACGTCGAAGTCGTAGCAGGGCTGCTCTCTCTGAGCGCACCCGACTCGACGATCGCTGAAGAGATCCGCCAGACTCACGAGCGCTTCGACGACATATCCCGTCTGGTGTCCGACTGGATCTGGGAAGTCGATAGCGAACTGCAGCTGATTTTCGTCTCCAATCGCGTGACGGAGGCACTTGGATTTCATCCAAGGGCGATGATCGGACGCCACATAAGCGAGATTATTGAAGCGGGCGAAGTCTTGCCGACGGAGCTTAGCGATCCGCATGCCCGGCGCCCGTTCCGCGATATCGAGGTTCGCTTCCGCCATGCCGACGGCGGGTCCCGCCTGTTTCGCTTCAGCGCAGTGCCGGTATTCGAGCCGGATAGCGGCGAGCACTGCGGGTTCCGCGGCACGGCCCAGGACATTACAGACCTCCGGGCCCGCGAAGAGGCTTTGGAAAGCTCGCGCAGCATGGCTGAGAGCGCCAACCGCGCCAAGAGCGAGTTCCTGGCCACCATGAGTCACGAGTTGCGGACTCCGCTCAACGCGATCATCGGCTTCTCCGAGCTGATGCAGCGCGAGGCTTTCGGTGCGCTTGGGAATGCGAACTACAAGGACTATGTGCGCGACATCTATCAGTGCGCCATCCACCTCTTGGAGCTGATTAACGACATCCTCGATGTTTCCAAGATCGAGGCGGGTCGCATGGAGCTCAACGACGAGGAAGTCGACATCGTCAACGTCATCCAGTCCGCGTTCCGCCTTGTGCGGGAACGGGCGGCCGAGAACGATGTCAAGCTGACACTCGCGCTCAGCGAGAATACGCCCAATCTCACGGCCGACGCTCGTGCTGTGAAACAGGTGCTGCTCAATCTCTTGAGCAACGCGGTCAAGTTCACACCGTCAGGCGGCTCGGTGGTCGTCAATACGACGCTCGATGAGCGGGGCGACTTCCTGATCCGCGTCAAGGATACCGGAATTGGCATGACCGGCGATGAGATCGCCATCGCGCTGACGCCGTTCGGCCAGGTCGAGAGCAGTCTTTCGCGGCGCTACGAAGGGACCGGCCTGGGTCTATCCTTGTCCAAGGGGCTGGTGGAGCTCCATGGCGGCAAGCTCGAGATCGAGAGCGTGCCTCAAGAAGGAACTTCGGTCATCATCCGTTTTCCGGCATCGCGCGTGGTACAAGCCTGACCTGCGTCGCCCTGCCTGGGCAATAGCGCTTTCATCTCCTAGAGTTACGGCTGCTTTGACATCCCTGTCGGCACGGCGCGGAAAGAGGTTGTTTGCGCCCACAATTGCCGGCTTCCACGCCTCTCACCTGACCCCCGCTCTTACGCTCGATGGCTGCCAGCCTCTTTCGCAATGAGTTCTTCTGGCGCGGCGTCCGCCGCGGCGCCGGAGTCCCTCTTATTGTGCTCTCGGCCAGCTTTCTCGGCTTTGGCGCCCTCATTCGCGAGAGCAACCTCGAGCTTCTGCACGGCCTGCTCTCCACCGTTACGGGCTGGGCGCTGCCAGGCCAGGTGGCTTTGGTGGAGCTCTATTCCGTAGGGGCGCCCTTGGCCATCATTGCCCTAGGGGTTGGGCTGACCAACGCCCGCCTGCTGCCAATGACCGTAACCTTGATGCCCTACTTCAACGAAGCTGGTACGGCGCGTTGGAAACTGTTGATCGTCTCACACTGGATCGCGGTGACAGGCTGGGCCGAAGCCATGCGCAGCTTTCCGGGCATGCCGGCAGCGGGTCGCTATCCTTTTTTCGTTGGCATGTCGCTCGTTCTCTGGGGCTCCTGCATAGCGGCCACCGGCGTTGGCTACTTCCTTGCCGGACTGGTGCCCTTCCACATCTCGCTGGGCCTCGTCTTCCTCAATCCGATCTACTTCATGCTGATCTTTTCTTCCGACCTGGCAAACAGGGGACGCACTCTGGCACTCGTCTTCGGGGCAATCGCCGGCCCTCTCGTTCATCTCCTGACCGCAGAATGGTCGCTGCTGATCGCGGGCCTTGCTGCAGGGACACTCGGCTTTGCTCTGCGCAGGAGAAAATCATGATCGGCGAAGAGGCCCTGCCCTATCTCGCCGTGCTCGTCGGCGCGGCGGCGACCTATGTCTCGCGTTTCCTCGGCGTAATTCTGGCGGGCCGACTGCAGGTCGAGAGCCCGCTCTTCGAGTGGCTCTCCTGCGTCACCTATGCGCTGCTCGCGGCCTTGATCGCACGTATGATCGTTTTTCCATCCGGTCCGCTGGCAGAAGCGCCGCTCTTCGACCGCCTGGCTGCTGCGACCTTAGCGCTCGCCACCTTCTACCTGACGCGCCGAAACTTGCTGCTCGGCGTCGCTGCCGGTTTCGCGACCCTTGTGCTGGTAACCTGGGTCCGGGTCAGCGGGGCCTGGGCCCTGGGCGGTTTCTGAGGCAGACCCCTAGGCGACGGAGCGCTCCTGCGCAGCCTGTTCCAATGCCACGACACCCGGCAGACGCTTGCCCTCCAGCCATTCCAGAAATGCGCCCCCCGCCGTCGAGACGTAGCTGAAGCGCTCGGCCACGCCTGCGTGGCTTAGAGCCGCCACGGTGTCGCCGCCGCCTGCCACGGTGAGCAGTCGCCCGGATGCCGTCATATCGGCCGCAGCCCGAGCGACTTCGACAGTCGCTCGATCGAAAGGCTCTACCTCAAAAGCGCCGAGCGGCCCGTTCCAAACCAGCGTCTTGCAGCTTTCTAGCCGCTGTATGATTTCGGCCGTTGCCTGAGGGCCGGCGTCGAGAATGAGACTGTCGACGGGCACGTCACGCGTAGCGCAAACAGCGGTCGCAGCGCCGGGTTCCAGAGCGCCGGCGGTGACGACGTCACTCGGCAGCATGACATCGCAGCCGGCTTCTTCGGCCCGGTCGAGGATGTCGCGCGCGGTTGCCGCCATGTCGCGCTCGCAGAGCGACTTGCCGACATCGAGGCCCTGCGCGAGCAGGAAGGTGTTGGCCATACCGCCGCCGACGATCAGCAGCTCTACCCTTTCGACAAGGTTGCCCAGCAGGGCCAACTTGGTCGAAACCTTGGCACCGCCGACCAACGCCGCGACTGGGCGTGCTGGATTCTCCAGTGCCTGCGAGAGATGCTCCAGCTCCGCCTGCATCAAGCGCCCGGCCGCCGCCGGCAGCCGCCGCGCCAGGGCATCAACCGAAGCATGGGCGCGATGGGCTGCGGAGAAAGCGTCGTTTACGTAGAGGTTCCCCAGAGCACTCAAGGCATCCGCGAAATCGCCGCCGTTCTTTTCCTCGCCGCAATGGAACCGCAGGTTCTCGAGCAGAACCAGGCTTCCTGCTGCTGCCTGGTCGATGACCTCTCGCGCCGGCGAACCAACACAGTCGGGCGCGAAGCGCAGCGTGACGTCGGGCAACGCAGCCTCAATTGCCGGCACGAGCGGTTTCAGGCTCATGTCGTCGCGTGCAACGCCTTTAGGCCGGCCGAAGTGCGACAGCAGGACCACCTTGGCGCCAGCGTCCAACAACTGGCGAAGGGTTGGCAATGCCCGCTCGATACGGGTCGTGTCGGTGACGCGCCCATCCTTCATCGGGACGTTGAAATCGACCCTAACGAGAACGGTCTTTCCTGCGACCGACAGATCGTCGAGTGTTCTGAAGCGCGTCATCCTGCCCTCTCCCCCTGGTTTGGCCGCCGCTCTCTTAGCGCAGCTAAGACGCAGAGGAAATCCGCAAGTTGACAGCAAGCGCGGCACACTGTCCGAGGTGATTGACCCTCGGTGCAAAAGGTTCAATTCTCATGCCCATGAACCCTTTGTTGCGAAGCGGATACAATATTGCCCAGGCCGCGCGGGTCGGTCTTTATTTCGGTCAGTACTGGCTTTCGGCGCGGTTGACCAAGCCGGTCCGGCCCGAGCGGCCGATTCGCGGCGCCACCCCTAACACCGCTGATATCCTGGAGGACCTTCGCCGGCTGATGGCCAAGGACCTCGCCAACATAGAGGCCGGTTATTACCGCGCACCACACAATCTAGGCCGCGATGCCATCGAAGCCCTGCTCGGCGCCGAAGCCTACTTTCGCGACCTGCCTTCTGTGGAGCGACGCCGCCATCAGCGCGTGCATGACGAAGTCAGGGAGCAGGAGGCGGCCGCGGAAGGCTATCCGCGCTACTACCTGCAGAATTTCCACTTCCAGAGCGACGGCTGGCTCAGCCCGCGTTCTGCCAAGCTCTACGATCATCAGGTCGAGGTCTTGTTCGGCGGCGGTGCTGACGCCATGCGCCGCCAGGCGCTTGTCCCTCTCTATGAGTTCTTTAAGGAAAGACCGAGCCGCAGCGCACGACTGCTCGATCTCGCCTGCGGGACGGGCCGGTTTCTCACCTTCATTAAGGCGAACTATCCGCGCCTCGACGTCACGGCACTGGATCTTAGCCCCGACTACCTCGCACTTGCGCGAGAGAAGCTGGCAAGCTGGCGCGGTGTCGAGTTCCTGCAGGCGCAGGCCGAAGATACCGGTCTTCCCGCCAGCTCTTTCGAGGTCGTAACCTGCGTTTATCTCTTCCATGAGCTGCCGCCGCGCATCCGGGCGGCAGTGGCAGCGGAGATCGCACGCCTGCTCAAGCCTGGCGGGCTTTTCGTATTGGTCGACTCAATCCAAAAGGGCGATCGACCGGAGTACGACGGGCTGCTCGACTACTTCCCGGTCGCTTTCCATGAGCCCTACTACAGCAGCTACGTGAGCTGCGATCTTTCGAGGCTCTTCAGAGAATCGGGCTTGATCGAGGAAAGCCTGGACGTAGCCTACTTCTCGCGACTCATAACGTTCCGTAAGCCACTGAGCCCAACCAACAATACGCCTTCTTAATCGATCTTGTCAGTTCGTCGGCAACACGGCGACGCCGAACAGCAGCTCATGCAAATAGAGGAAGACGACATAAGCGGCCAGACCGGCAACGACGCGCCAAGCGCCGAGACCAGCCCAATCCATTTTGGTGCGCCCAGTGGCAAGTGCGGCAAAGGGGAAAAGCGAGGTCGTCAGCGCTATCGGCCCCCAGGCCGAGCCGAGGGACGCTTCCCGCCGCATGTCGATGTGCCGCATCCCACCGATACAGAGAACGATAATGCCGCCGCACATAACAAGCGTCGCGACGTCGCCCTTGGCGATCAGGTGAGAGACGGCCCAAAGCACGGCCGCCCAAAGGAACGGATGGCGCGTGACCCTGAGAATGCCGGGTGCTGGGTTTTGAGCGCTCGCCAAACTCTCGCCGCCAACTGCCGTTGGGCTCTTGGTCGTCAATCCCGCAACCGCTAGGACGAAGGCAATCGGCATAATCAGTGCAGCAAACCAGCGCAGCTCAGGCAGAGGCGGCCAGATCTCGTAGTAGGGTGCCGCGCCGTAGGCATAGGCCATCCAGATAAAGGACCCAAAGGCAACGAGTGAGTAGAGAATTCGGAAGCCCGCCTCGCCAAGCGTGGCGCCAAGGCGCGGCCTCAGCGGCCGCGCCGACAGGAGAAAATGCGATGCGACGAACAAAAGCGTCGCCGCGAAGAGCGCATTCAAGCTTCCAATCATAAATTCCTCTGATGGATCATTCGAGAATGGAAGAGCCCGAAAAGTCCCAAGCCGAGACATTGGACCCATTAGCCGAGATCATCCTGCACTTGGTGAGACAGCGCGGGCCTGACAAGTCGATCTGCCCGAGCGAAGCCGCCCGCGCCTTCGCCGAACGGCGTGTGCGCAAGAACGATCCCCCTGACCTCTGGCGACGCTATATGACCGGCGTCCGCCAGCAAGCGCTCTTTCTCGCTCGCAACGGCCACATCTCGATCCTCCGCAAAGGCAAGCCGGTCGACCCCTTCGCCCCGGTCAAGGGGGTGATCAGGCTGTCTCTACTCCGCCAGCCGTCGGAGACCGTCAGAGACAAAGGCGAGAAGGACTAGAGCTGCGGGTCCGGCAGGCCATGGCTGCGGCAGGCCGCCGTGAGCGTATTGGCCAGGAGGCAGGCGATGGTCATGGGCCCAACACCGCCCGGCACGGGCGTGATCGCACCTGCCACCGCCGCAGCCTCGTCGTAGGCCACGTCGCCCACCAGACGGGCCTTTCCGCCGGGTTCGCTTGGCTCAAGTCGATTGATCCCGACATCGATCACGGTTGCGCCCGGCCGAATCCAGTCGCCACGCACCATTTCCGGACGGCCAACGGCGGCGACCAGAATGTCAGCGCCGCGGCAGACTGCCGGCAAATCCCGGGTGCGCGAGTGAGCGATAGTGACCGTGCAGCTTTCCTTGAGAAGCAGTTGGGCCATAGGCTTGCCGACGATGTTCGAGCGGCCGATCACGACCGCGTTCGCACCGCTCAGTTCGCCCAAATGGTCCTTGAGCATCATGAGACAGCCGAGCGGCGTGCAGGGGACCATGGCGCTTTGCACCGTCGCCAGCCGGCCCGCGTTCACCACGTGGAAGCCATCGACATCCTTGGCTGGGTCAATGGCGTTTATCACCGCCTCCGCGTCGATCTGGCTAGGCAGCGGCAGCTGCACAAGAATGCCGTTGATTGAGGAGTCATCGTTGAGCTCTTGTACGACTGAGAGCAGTGCCTCTTGCGAGGTTTCGGCGGAGAGCTTGTGCTCGACCGAGTGCATGCCAGCCTCGAGGGTCTGCTTGTTCTTGTTGCGGACGTAGACCTGGCTTGCGGGATTCTCGCCGACCAGCACCACGGCCAAGCCAGGAGTAAGGCCATGCTCTGCCTGGAGCCTCTTGACCTCCTCGGCAACGCGTCCGCGAAGGCTGGCCGCAAAGGCTTTTCCGTCAATTACCGCCGCTTGGTGCCCGGCTTGGCCGACCGCTTGGCTCATGTTCCCGTCCCTCCCCTCACTGTCCTGTCTATGTACGCGGAAGTGCGCGCCCAGCAATAAACACACTTGGCTGGGCTTCCGCACATCAGCGGGTTTCCTTCCACCATAGGCTCAAGCCTTCACGCAAAGCCTCTGTCTCTCCCTCGACATGAAGGAGCTTGTCGCGCGCAGACGCCCCGGCAATCACAGTGAGGCGACTCTTGGGTATGCGCCAGCTCTTTGCCAAGAGCTTGATCACCGCGCTGTTGGCCTTGCCGCCCTCAGGCGGGGCAGTCACCTGGATTTTCAGCGCAACGCGACCGTCGCTTCTCTCATGTTGCCCAGCTATCCCACTGCGCGCCGCAGCCGGCTGCACCCGCAAGCGTACAGCAACGCCGCAGGCATGCGCTTCCAAGAAGGGAGGCGCAACAGCGCTCACGTTCGGGTCAGAATTCCGACCAGAGTTTCCTGGGCGAAGAAGAGAACAAGGATAAGAATGACCGGTGAGATATCGATACCACCGAGGTTCGGCATGAAGCGGCGGATAGGCCGCAATGCCGGCTCGGTAATGCGATGCAGGAAATCGCCAATCAGATAGATGAACTGGTTGCGCGCGTTGACCACGTTGAACGCCACCAACCAGCTCAAGATAGCGGAGGCAATCACCAGCCAGACATAGAGTTGAATGGCCAGCAAGAGCACCTTGATAAGCGGGACAAGAACAAGGTCCATGAACGTCCGATTCCTGTACATTGCCTACGTCGGGCTGCCGTGAACCTAGGCAAGGCGCCGGGCCCTTGCAATAGACCAAGCCGCCATACGACGCCGCGCCTCCAGGCGAGTTGATGCCGGTGTTTCCAGGCAGCAGAGGGGTTGACAGAAAGCTTCGCAAGCGGCTCCTGGCCGCGCTTGACAGGGGTAAGGTACCCCTCCCATTATCCGCGCTCCAAAAAGCGGGCAAGAGGCTCGCCGTTTCCTGGTGCGGGGCCGTAGCTCAGTTGGGAGAGCGCGACGTTCGCAATGTCGAGGTCAGGGGTTCGATTCCCCTCGGCTCCACCAGCCTTCGCAGTTTGTCGAGCGAAGCAAGATTAGCGACAAGGCTGTCACGCCGTAGCTTCGAAGAAGCAAAGGCGGGCGAATCTCTGCTTCGGCTTGGCGAGCCATTTTTGCCGATCCGCAGAGCGGACGCGCGTGCGCCAGTGGCGCACCGTGAGGCGGAAATCCCGAGCCGGGTAAGCGGCGAGGGCCAGATGGCCAAAGGTGTTACCCTTGTGTCCGGTACGATTCGTCACCTACGTCTCGGGTCGGGTACCGGTCCGCGGAGCGGACGCGCTTGCGCCAGTGGCGCACCACGAGGCGGAAATACAGGGATAGGGTCTCCGGGCCGGGCAAGCGGCGAGGTCCGTTGCTCTTCCAAAGCAATCAGGTTGCGGTTAGGTCGTCGGGTCGGCGCGCGCGGGTGTTGGCCGGACAGAGTCCCAGTCTGTTTGGCACTGCCAGAGGCGGCTATAGGCTGATAGCGCCCATCCTCAAGGCAAAGCAGACCGAGCCGCCCAAAGCGATCGCGACGCCATAGGGCAGCTTCTCTTCCTTGATCGACCAAGCGGGAATCCACTCCCACATGGTGGTTATCCGAACGTGCAGCACGAGCTTGGAGAGATAGAAGGGCAAGGCGACCGCAAGGCCGGCAAGCGTGGTCAGCAATAGCATGGGCAGCACGTAGTATGGGCCGACCAGCACCGCGGCCGCTGTCCAGAGCTTCACGTCGCCACCGCCCATGCGTTCGAAATGGTACAGCGAGAAGAGAACAGCAAAGACGCCAAGCCCTGTCAGAAGCGACTGCCAAACCAGCATTCCCTGCGGGTCCAACACGGCCAAGACCGCATAGACCGCAAGCAACGCGACCGAGACCGAGTTGGGGATCTGGCGCGTGCGCAAGTCGCTCACCGCGGCATGGCAAAACAGGCCAACCACGACAAGGACAGGGAGGTATGCCGTCAGGCTCACAGTCTATGGCCTTCCTATGGCTTGCAGGCGTCTTTCAGTCTCGCCTAGCAGGAGTCGCTCGTAGTGGCGTTACCACAGGCGCAGTGAAAAGAGCATTACTGCTGGGGATCTGAGCAAAATGCGGCACTCCTCAGGCGATCGCCGTGCCCTTGAGAGAGACAATCAAAGCGCTGTCTTAACCCGCGCTAACAAATCGTAAACCATTTAATCACACTATCAATCTGGCCGAACGAACGTTCAGCGCCGACCGTACCTTTGGAATTGGAAGACGCCTATGACATCTGCCGTGGCCAAGGAATTCTCCGCTGAACGCCAAATGCGCCGCCGCCGCACCCAATCTGGCGAAAACGCCGGCGAAGAGATCGATAACGCCCAGATTCTTCAGGAAATCTTGGCGCTTCGGCAAATGGTCGAGCAGGGTGCAGGCGCCGCTCCAGCGGCCGCCGCAGCTGTCGAAAACGATGCCGACGTCCGCATCGAGATCGCGCAGATGGTTCGTTCCGTTGCCCGGGCCAAGAACGAGATCGCCGCGATCAAGCATCCCATGGCTGATGACGACCGGGTCAAGACCGCGTCGAACGAGCTCGACGCCATCGTCGCCGCAACTGAGTCGGCGACCGAGACCATTCTCAATGCCAACGAGCAGATCGAAAACTTGGTCCGCGAAATCACCAACTTCCATGCCGAAGATCCTGATGTCGCCATCCGTAGCGAGGCGATTGCCAATCACGTCATCGAGATCCTCGAGGCCTGCAACTTCCAGGATATCACCGGTCAGCGGATCCAAAAGGTCGTGAAGACGTTGCGCTTCATCGAGGAACGCATTCTTGCGCTGATTTCGATCTGGGGTGTCGAGGCCTTTACCGATCTTCCGGTTCCCGACCCTGACGACGGCACCAACGAAGACGAACAGCTCATGAACGGACCGCAAATCAGCGGCGGTATCACCCAGGACGAAGTCAACAATCTCTTCTAATAACGGGGGACAAGGCGCTAGCCCGTCCGCAATAGATAAAAGGCACGGTCATGATTCCGGTCAGCGTCGCAGGCAAGGACAGACGGCAGACTCCGCGATTTGACTTGCCAAGCCAGTCCACAGTGTCGCTCTGCCGCGGCAAGCGGCGCATAGCCTGTTCTCTGCGAGACATCTCCCGAAGCGGTATGCAGGTCGACGTCCCAGAGCTGCTCGATCTTGGCGGCACTCTGGAGTTTGAAGTGCGCGACGGCGAGTGTCTCTATGCTCAGCGCGCCTGGCAGAACGGTCAGCGAATCGGCGTCAGCTTCCAGAGCGACCGCAGCGCGCTGGAGCATATGTTGCTTTGCACTTTGCTGGTTCTCGAGAACGCTCAGCGCGCGCAGTCAACCTCCGAGCCAGCTGACAGCTAACGCTCTTCGCCAGATCCGAAGCTATCCTCAGCGTACCAGCGCAGTCTGTGGGGCAACACCGGCAGACGGCTCTGCCTCGGCTTCTTCGCGCGGGCGCAGATGGGCGAACCACTTCTTCTCCCAGACCTTGAAGCCGCGCGAGATGAAGTAGACCAGCGTAATGTAGAGAAGAGCGGCAGCGATAAAGCCCTCGTAGGCGAGATAGTACTTGGCATTGAGCTCCCGCCCGGCGCCGAGGATATCGACGATCGTGACCGTGCTGGCGACGACCGAGCCGTGCAGCATGAAGATCACCTCGTTTGAGTAGGCCGGCAGGGCGCGGCGGAAGGCATTCGGCAAAATCACCCTGGAAAGACGTTTGACGCGCGGCATGCCGCAGGCCTTGGCCGCCTCCACCTCGCCAAAGGGCACGGCCTCGATTGCGCCGCGGAAGATCTCGGTGGTGTAGGCGGCGGTGTTGAGGGTGAAAGCGATCAAGGCGCACCAGAAAGGATCCCGAAGGATCGGCCAAAGCACGCTTTCGCGGACCGTTTCGAACTGCCCAAGGCCATAGTAGATCAGGTAGAGTTGAACAAGCAGCGGCGTGCCGCGGAAGACATAGACATAGCCGCCGATAACCTGGTTCACAACCGGCGCGCGGTTGGCCCGCGCGACTGCTAGAGGCACAGCCAAGCTGCCGCCGATCAGCAAGGACAAGATGACAAGTACGGTTGTCATCCCGAGGCCTTTGGCGAAAAGGTCCCAGTGCTCGAGAATCAGCACGAAGTCGAGCGGCGAGGCATTGGTGCTGAAATCGCGAATGGCTTCGAGGATGCTGGGCGCGCGTTCTTCGGCCATGGTTCAGGCCCGCCTGACGCCGGCGCTATAGCGACGCTCGAGCCGGCGCAGGCCGAGATCGGAAATAGCCGTGAGGGCAAGATAGATGAGGAGCGCGACGAAAAAGAAGGTGAAGAGTTGACGGGTCGAGCGCCCGGCGACGAAAGCTTCGCGCACCAGCTCGTTGAGGCCGAGAACGGAAACCAGCGCCGTGGTCTTGAGCAGGACCAGCCAGTTGTTGCCGAAGCTCGGCAAAGCATAGCGAGCCAGCTGCGGCCAGATAACCCGCCGGAACAGCAGGTCGCGGCTCATGCCACAGGCGACCCCGGCCTCGATCTGTCCCTTTGGAATGGCCAGATAGGCACCACGGAAGGTCTCGGTCATATAGGCGCCGAAAATGAAGCCGATGGTGAATATGCCGGCCATGAACTGGTTGATCTCGATGTAGCTCCACCAGCCGGTCGCCGCACCCAGGTCGTTCAGAAGCTGCTGGCCGCCGTAGAACAGCAGCAGCATCAGCACAAGATCGGGAATGCCGCGCACCAGGGTCGTGTAGCCGCCGCAGACGCGCTGCGCAGCCGGCGAACTGGAGAGCTTGCCCCAGGCGCCGATGAGACCAAGAACAACCGCCAGCACCACCGAGCAGAGCGCGACAGAAATGGTGATCAGGGTTCCCTGAAGGATGGACGGGAAATAGGCGATAACGACGTCCATCTTGCCTCTCTACCCTCCTGAAGGGTCTGCCGCTACGTGGCCGCTCAAACGGTCACACAGCAGGAAGATTTGGCCGTACAGGTGTCGTGGCTTTGACAGTGCCACGACGGCGAGAGCGGATACACCGCTCCTGCCGTATCTCAGCAAACGCGTTACTCGGTCGCGCCGTAAACGTCGAACTCGAAATACTTATCGTTGATCTTCATGTAGGTGCCATCGGCCCTGATCGCCTGGATGGCCTCGTTGAAGGCCTCCCTCAGGTCGTCCTCGCCCTTGCGAATGGCGATTCCAGCACCTTCGCCGTGGCAGCCCAGATCGTACTGCACGCCACCGAGGAATTCGTAGCCCTTGCCGGCATCGGTATTGAGGAAGCCGTCGGATGCCTGGGTCGAGTCGGAGATGGACGCGTCGATACGGCCGGCGGAAAGATCGAGAAAGACCTCTTCCTGGGTGCCATAGAGCCGCAGCTCGGTATCGGGGAACATCTTCTCCATGTAGCACTGGTGAGTGGTGCCACGCTGCGTGCCGACCGTCTTGCCCTTCATGCCGGCCGGCGTTGGGTCCAGGCTCGAGTCCTTGGCGGCGACGAAACGGGCGGGCGTATTATAGTACTTGTTGGAGA
>JAAUXZ010023973.1_pt1 | contig 14229 bp, 10 predicted proteins | sample 7278131 | NCBI WGS metagenome assembly JAAUXZ01 (sample SAMN14350119, study PRJNA611818) | marine sediment metagenome | isolation source: surface marine sediment (3m) | place: French Polynesia: Moorea | collected 2018-08
CGATCATCACGCCTTACACAGCAACGATGAAAGATGCCTTTGCGGCGGTCAAACGCCTGCGCCTGGCCAATGAGGGTTCGGCAAAACAAAGTATCGAAACGTTTCTGGATAAATTATCCAGACTCAATATTTGACGGAAAGAGCGGTCGCTTGATCCAGCAGATAGTGATGCTGACCCGGCAAGGCCATCATCGGACAGCTGAAAGTTTATCAGCAGGAGCGCATTTTGCAGTCTTACCATTTGGCACAACTCAACCTGGCTCAGTTGAAGTATGAGCTGGATACACCGGAAATGAAGGATTTCGTCGCTAACATCGATCGAATCAACCTGCTGGCCGAGCAATCACCCGGCTTCATCTGGAGATTGAAGACCGATATTGGCGATGCCACCAGCATCAGGTTTTTTGGCCAGGATATGCTGGTCAACATGAGCCTGTGGAGCGATCTCGAATCTTTACAGGATTATGTTTACCGCAGCACGCACAGCCGGTTCATCGGTCGGCGTAAGGAATGGTTTTCTCGTATGCAACAGGCTTTTATGGTGTTATGGTGGGTACCGCAAGGTCATATTCCGACCCTACAGGAAGCCAGTGAACGGTTGGATAGCTTACGCAGCCAGGGTCCCTCGGCCGACGCGTTTACTTTCAAAAAGCCATACCCGGCTGCAGACCAACTGGAATCCTGAAACCAGGCATCATTATCACAGGTGATCACGATGTGGGACCAAAAATACGATACCGAACAATATGTCTACGGCACCGAACCCAATGAGTTCCTGGCCGAGCATGTGCGACTGTTACCCAAAGGCAAAATTCTAAGCCTGGCCGAGGGCGAGGGCCGGAATGCGGTGTTCCTGGCCAAGCTGGGTTACTCGGTGACCGCGGTCGATTCGTCCCGGGTCGGCCTCGACAAGGCGCGCAAGCTGGCCGAGGAAAACCGGGTCGATATCGAGTTTATCCATAACGACCTGGCGCATTTCGATCTGGGCAAAGAGCAGTGGGACGGCATCGTCTCGATCTTCTGCCATGTGCCGCCCACGCTGCGTAAGACCCTGCACGGCAAGATCATCAATGGGCTCAAACACCAGGGCGTGTTAATCCTCGAGGCCTATACCCCTGACCAGCTGAAACACGGCACCGGCGGCCCGCCGGTCGTCGACCTGATGATGGAAGCCGACGCGCTGGAACAGGAATTGAACGGCTTGCGGTTCGAGCACCTGGTCGAGGTCGAACGCAACGTGCAGGAGGGGTTCGGTCATTCCGGTACCGGTGCGGTGGTACAGATCATCGGTTATAAAAATTAAACTAACTACTTCGATTTAACAGGAAAGCATCGTCATGCCGGCGCAGGCAGGCCGGTATCCATTAGCAATCTCGCTAATCTGGCAAATGGATTACTGGCCTCGACTTTGGCATCCCGCGTCGCCCTAACTCCTGTATCCATGCAGTCGTGCGCGGGAGTGACGATCGCTATAACAATAGATGAGTAATTTAAATGGATAAACGTTACCAGGTTCTGGTCCTGGGTTACGGTGAGATGGGGCACGCGATGCAGGTATTGCTCGAGCCGCGGCATCAAGTCATGTTCTGGGACAAATTCCCCGCGCCCGGCTTTACCTCGGTCGAACTGGAGCCCTCGGTGGCCGTCGCCGATATCATCATCTTTTGTCTGCCGGCTCAGCCGCATCGTGAGGTCCTGGAGCAGCTAAGGCCACATTTACCCCAGGGCAGCATTTGCGTCAGTATCGCCAAGGGGCTGGATGATCGTGGTGAATGTGCCGCCCAGGTCTTCTATTCGGTTCTGGATGACGATACCTATGCGCTGGTATACGGCCCGATGATATCCGAGGAAATCCGTGCCGGACGCCCGGCCTTCGCCCAGGTCGGTTGTCATAACGACATGGTCTACCAGCGACTGGACCAGCTGTTCAACGGCAGTCCTTTGTACCTGCAACAAACCGCGGATATCATCGGCATCAGCTGGTCGGTGATCCTGAAAAACGTATATGCGATGGTATTCGGTATCGCCGACGAGCTGCAACTGGGTGACAACATGCGCGGTTTCCTCGCGGTCACCGCGTTGCATGAGCTGGACCAGATCGTGCTGCAGATGGGTGGCCAGGCCTACAGTCCGTTCGGCCTGGCCGGGCTCGGTGACCTGATGACCACCGCCACCAGTGAGGACTCGCATCACCACGAGCTGGGACGGATGCTGGCGCGCGGCGAAACCGAGGACATTCAGGGAGAGGGCGTCAATACCCTGCAAAAGGTCAAACAGCATGGCCTGCTGGATGTGGACGCCTATCCCCTGTTCCGCCTGATCGAGGTGATGGTGGCAGACCCAGCACGGGCCAAGCAAACCATGCAGGATTACCTGCAGCGTTTATTTGAACCTTTATAGGAAACAGCTGTTAAACCAACAAGTCGTTAATTGCGATCAATCAAACTCAATCCATGAAGTCGAAGCTTAACTTTTTTGATTTTGCCACCCATGAGCCCTCTGCTTGCGGCCGGGTATTGGATATTGAGTTTTCCAGTGCTGAACTGGATTGGCCTGGCGTCATTCTCGAGAAGGGCAGCTCTCCGTGTTTTTATCCAAAAAACGTATACACCCCCTATTTTTATTTTGCCCTGGCATTGGAGCAGGATCTGCATTGGAGTGCCGAGACAGCCGATGGCATGACCGCATTGAAGAGCAGTCCCGGTGATATCTGGATCAACCCACCCGAAACTCCGTTTTCCCACGATATTTCAGAGCCCTGTTATTTTGTGATTCTGGCGGTGGAAAAAAAGGCGTTCCTTGACAGCTGTTCGCTGAACCTTTCAGGCAAGCCATTACAGTTTCTGAATAACTACAATGTGCATGACGATACCATCAAGGGCATCGTCGACTTGTTCCTGATCGAGGCACAGACCGGAGGGCGCAACGGTTATGCCTACCTGAAAAACCTGCTGTCCCTGTTGGCGACCCATTACATTCAGAACTATTCCAATTTTTCTGATCTGCAACTCAAGCGCGCTACCACCTCAAAATTCGACCGCAAACAGGTAGACAAGGTCGATAAATACATCGATCAGAATATCAACCGCAACATCTCGGTAGATGACCTGGCCGATGTGCTGAGTTGCAGCAAGTTCTATTTCCTACGTGAGTTCAAGAAACTGATGGATATCACGCCCTACCAGTACCTGATCAACAAACGGCTGGAGCAGGCCAAACAACTTTTATCCTCACCACAGAGCAATATTGCCGCCATCGGGCTCGACCTTGGGTTCAACGATCAGGCCCATTTCACGCGGGCCTTCAAAAACCACTTTGGTGTTACCCCCGGCCAGTATCAGAAGCAGTTAACCCACATTTCTCACCAGCGTTCGTAGCGAGACTGGCGAGATGCCGTTGTGATGGGCTGCGCGGACTGGAAGGCGATGACGGCGTAGTCGACACTACGTCAAATCGGCTGGAGGGAGCACAGCCCGTCACGGCGAGTATGGCGACAGTCGTAGTAGGAGGCTGAGGAGACATGTGGGTTATTGACGGGTAACTGATTTTTCAGCTGCAAGAAAATGCAAATTTTCAAGCAGGATTGTTCAATATCCGCTGCCCCATGCCGGTTAAACTGAGTTCAACATCAGGCGTTAAGTGACAACCTGAACGGCCTGAAGCTGACTTAACTTTTATCAACGGGAGCATGTAATGAAATTATCCAACACAAAACTGGCATCTGCAGTGGTTGTGGCCCTGTCCTTGAGTGCGCTAGCTGGATGCGCAACAAATTCCGGAACGAATCCGGCACTAAAAGGCGATATTCAAGGCTTGGTGCAACTGGCGGAGGCCGAACAGGTCAAGCGGAGCGTTGTCAGTATGGTCAATGCCATCGATGCCAAACAATGGGACCAAGCGATTGCACAGTTTAACGACGAGCTGTTCGTAGACTACTCCAGCCTCTCCGGGCAAGCGGGGAGCATGACTAAAGCGACCGACCTGGTCAGCGGCTGGGAAAATCTGCTGGCGCAGGTCAGCACCCTGCATCAGCTCAGTAATTTCGATATCACCGTGCAGGATGATCAGGCGGAGGTTTTCTCGCATGTATACGCAAGTCATGCGGCCGACGGTATAGCGGGTTATTGGGATGCCTATGGGCGTTACCAGCACAAGCTGCGCAATATCAACGGAACATGGAAAATAACCAGCATGACCTTGATCATGCATGGTCAAAAAGGCAATCTGAATTTCTTACAAGAGGTGATCAAGATGAACGAATCCAATGCCAGTGTCTCTCCGAGGAGAGTCGAGTTTAGCAGTGACGGCGCAAAGCTGGTCGGCAACCTGTACCTGCCGGCGAATTACGACGCCAGCAAAAAATACCCCGCGGTGATCGTGTCCGGCAGTTGGACCACGGTAAAGGAGCAAATGGCGGGCCTCTACGCCGAGAAACTGGCCGGCCAGGAGTTCATAACCCTGGCCTTTGATTTCAGAAACTTTGGTGAAAGTGAAGGCATGCCTCGCTTCTATGAAAACCCTCTGCAGAAGGTTGAGGATATTGAAAACGCGGTTAGCTATTTGCAGAGTCTGCCGGAAGTTGACGCTGACCGGATCGGCGCCCTTGGCATCTGTGCCGGATCGATGTACACCCTGATGGCCGCGGCGGAAGACAAGCGCATCAAGTCGGTGGTCACCGCCGCGTCCTGGCTACACGATGCCGAGGCGGTCAAGCTATTCTACGGCGGCGAGGAAGGCGTGCAGGCCAAGATTGATGCCGCCCGGGCCGCGAAAAAGAAATTTGCCGAAACCGGTGAAGTCGAATACATCCCCAGCATTTCGACCACGGATGAAACAGCCGCGATGTATGGACCTTATGACTATTACCTGAATCCGGAGCGTGGAGCCATTCCACAGTGGAGCGCAGACAAGTTTGCCGTGATGACCTGGGAAGACTGGCTGACCCTCGACCCAATGCCATCGGCAGCCAATTTAACCGCTCCGACCTTGATGATCCATTCCGATGGAGCTGTATTGCCTCAGTACACCAAGCAGTATTTTGCCAACATTGCGTCTGAGCAAAAGAAGTTGCACTGGATCGAGACAGAGCTTGATTCTCCGTTCCACCAATTCAGCTTTTATGACCAGGCAGCGGAAGTCAACGAGTCTTTGGAACAAGCCAGGCAATGGTTTTCAAACCAACTCTAAAATGGCAACGATCAAGATCCCCGGCTATCCGGCCGGGGTCATTGCTAGTGACCGTTGTGCATAAGAATCCAGGGCCAGGCAAAGTGGTCAGCTTCTTTTCTCCACTGATAAGATAAAGGAATGCTATTTCGAACGTCACCTGAAAAATTCTGGAATCTGATCGCGCAAAGATATGCGGCATCGCCGATTGCTGACGTTGCGGCTTACCAGAAGAAGATAGAAAAAATAAAATCCTACTTGTCAGCGGAGGATCATGTCCTCGATATCGGTTGTGGTACCGGCACCCAATGTGACGATCTTGCAAATAATGTAGCGCAGGTAACAGGTATTGATATCTCCAGCAAACTGCTAGCCATTGCGGAGACGAGAAAGCTTGAACGTCAAATTAAAAATGTTGAGTTTGTGCAATCCACGGTTTTTGATGAGCGTTTCGATTCTGCCAGCTTTAACCTGGTAATGGCTTTTTATGTGTTGCATTTCTGTGAAGATATCGATGAGGTTTTTGGACGTATCTATGACATCCTGAAACCAGGTGGTTTGCTTATTTTGGAGACCGTATGCCTGGGCGAGAACAATATAATCACTGGCAAACTCATTCGAGCAGCCGGGAAACTGGGATTCCTGCCATTGATTAATCTGCTATCAAACCAGCAGATAGAACTGGCGCTTGAACAGACTGGCTTTAGTGTTATTGAAAAGATTAAATTCAGTGAGTCAAACGCCGAGTATACGATGATTGCTAAAAAGCCGGGGAATTAAGGGGTGAGATCAATGGGGCCTTGCAAGCATAGCAATGCGCCCAAGTCGGGCGGCTTGGTTGTTGCCTGGTGCCAATTACCGCCACACAAGACGATCGATAAGCCAGTAAACTTTCCTCCAAATTACGAGTAGATTATCCTTTAGCACAACCGCCGTTGTTTAATTCATTGGGTATTCCAGCGATGAAAATACAGCCGATAGCGATCTGGCTACTCCTTTCGACATGGCTCCCGGGGCCGGCATTGGCCGAACCAGCCAACAGCAAACCCGAACCCTTCGCCGATTTCCACACCCATTTCAACTGGCGCCAGAAAGAGGTAACCCCGGTAGACGAAGTGATCGCCCGACTGAAGGAGCATAATTCGGTCGTGGTCCAGGTTTCGAGTACGCCCAGCCGGCTGGCATTGGAACTGGCAGATGCCGCCGGGGACCGGGTGCAGGCCTACTTCAGCCCCTATCTTACCGAGCGGCACCGAACGATCTGGCCTTATGATGAACGGGTTGTTACCAGGGCCAGGGAGGGTCTGGCCAGCGGGCGTTACAAGGGTATCGGTGAATTACACATGTATCCCGATCTTGGCTTTCGCCGCGAAAACAAGGTATTCGACGGCCTGCTAGAGCTTGCTGCCGAGTACGATGTGCCGTTCCTCATTCACACCGCGGCGTCCAGTCATTTGTTTTTCGCCCCGGTGTGCCGGAAATACCCCCAGGTACGATTTATCTGGGCGCATGCCGGTAACAAACTGCAACCGGATGCTATCGATAAACTGATGCAGCAATGCCCCAATCTGTGGGCCGAGGTCTCGGCACGCGATCCCTGGCGTTACAACAGCTTGACCGATGCAGAAAATCGCCTGTTGCCGGGCTGGCGCGAACTTTTCATCAAGTACCAGGATCGTTTCATGACCGGAACCGATCCGGTCTGGGGCAACAATGTCGACAATCGCTGGGTCAGTGGAGATGAGGCCTGGCAGCACTACAGCCAGATCATCGACTGGCATCGCCACTGGCTCAAGCAGTTACCCCCCGAAGTCGAGGAAAAAATCCGCCTGACCAACGCGCTTAAGCTCAGCTCCAGTTAACAACCCGTCACAGACCGAGCAAGGGATGCGAGCATATCTCGAATAAATGTTTAACCCTATAAATGCACTCAAGCATTGACTCAACACTTATGATTTTTTGCTGGCTTATTCGAATTTTCTTCATTCTTGAAATAATGAAAGCGAAATATATAACAACGTTAGGTCGTTGAATTATGGGGTTTATTTGCTATTTTCAATTGCTAACCGATAAAAATTATTTATGGACAGAAGGATTGAGCAATGCAGCAAATTCGTACATTCCCCCTCATAAGCATATTTCTCATCGCATTATTGACTGCCTCTTGCGGGGGTGGCGGGGATAGTGGTGGAGATGATGGAGATAACAACATCCAGTCAACTGATGCCAGCTTATCGAATTTAACTGTCTCATCTACTGCTTTGAGCCCTGCATTTCAGGCGAATCAAACTGCCTACACATCCGCTGTCGCATATGACCTTACCTCGGTCACGATTACTCCGGTTGCAAATGACGCTAACGCGACCATTGAGGTTAATGGCGCAGCCGTCACCTCTGGCGGTGATTCCGCGCCAGTTGCATTAGCCATTGGATCGAACAACATCAGCGTGGAAGTAACGGCAGAAGATGGAACGACCACTCAAAACTATACCGTGGCGATCACCCGGGCAGCACCCTCTTCTGATGCCGAGTTATCAGACTTAAGCCTTTCCGATATAAATTTAAATCAGCTTTTTCAATCGAACCAGACCTCTTACACCGCTAGCGCGGGTTTTAATCTAACATCACTTACCATTACCCCGGAGGCAAACGAAGCTAATGCGACAATCGAGGTTAATGGTGTAGCTGTTACTTCCGGCAGTGATTCCGCGCCGATTCCATTAAGCATTGGATCAAACAGTATCAGCGTGGAAGTGACGGCAGAAGATGGAACGACTACGCAGACCTATACCATAGCCGTTACCAGGTCGGCACCTTCTTCAGATGCTAATCTGTCTGGCCTGAGTCTCTCCGATATCGCTTTGGACCAAGTTTTCCAATCCAACCAGACCGCTTACACTGCAAGTGGGCGTTTTAGCCAGAGTTCGGTCATGGTTACTCCGGTGGCAAGCGATACTAACGCTGCTATCCAGGTTAATGGTTTGGATGTTACCTCGGGAGCCGCTTCAGGCGCGATATCGCTTAGCACTGGTTCCAATACCCTAACGATTGCCGTAACTGCAGAGGATGGCTCTACAACCCAATCCTACACTGTAGATGTCACCCGTCTACCCCCTGCTTCAGATGCTGACCTTGCCGGCCTGGCTCTCTCTGACATTACGCTAGACCAAGTCTTTCAATCAAACCAGACCACATACACGGCAAGTACTGGCTTTCTGCAGAATTCGCTAACCGTAACCCCGCAGACTAGTGATCAATATGCCAGTATTGAGGTTAATGGTTCCAGTGTCGAATCCGGTGATGCCTCCGACTTCATTGCCCTGGCTGAAGGGTCGAATACCCTGACTGTTATAGTTACGGCTGAAGATGGAACCACGACGCAAACCTATACTGTCGACGTCACCCGTGCCAATGCCGCCAGCTTTGCACAACAAGCCTACGTCAAGGCCAGCAATACTGAACAGCAGGACTCATTCGGCAGAAACGTTGCACTCTCTGGCGACACCCTGGCGGTCGCAGCGCCTGGAGAACGAAGTAATGCCACCGGGATTAACGGGGATGAGAGCAATAATGATCAAAACTTGTCAGGAGCCGTTTATGTCTTCACTCGAAGTGGGGGGATTTGGACACAACAAGCATACATTAAATCCAGCACCTCGTTGTTCAATAATCAGTTTGGCAGTAGTCTTGCCCTTGACCAGGATACATTGGTTATAACTGCACCAGGAGAGAACGCGGTATATATATTTACCCGCAATGGAAGTGACTGGACCCAGCAACAGATCTTAAGTGACGTGACAGCCGGAAGACTCGCTCTCGAAGCAGATACTCTGGTGATAGGTAATCCGGGAGATGCCAGTAATGCAACCGGAATCAATGGCGATGAAAACAACTCTGATGAGACAAAATCTGGTGCAGTTTATGTGTATACACGCACAGCTAATACATGGACTCGACAAGCTTACATCAAGGCGAGTAACACAGATCAGTATGATAGATTCGGTTGGAGCGTGGCGCTGTCTGGAGATACCCTGGCAGTGGGTGCCACAGGCGAGGATAGTACTGCCACCGGCATTAATGGCGATCAGAGTATCAACGCCACTGGGGGAAGTCGAGAACATACCCACCGGGGAGCTGCATATGTCTTCACCCGCAGCAATGGAAGCTGGACTCAACAAGCTTACATCAAGCCAACCAACACTGGCCAGGAATATAAATTCGGTTTTAGTGTTGCCCTCTCCGGAGATACTCTAGCTGTTAGTCAGCCATATGAAGATATTGACTTATTAGAAGAAGGTGCGGTTTATATATACACCCGTAGCGGGACTGACTGGTCTCAGCAGGCTTATCTGCAAGACAACAGCTACGTTATTTTATTTGGTTGGAGCCTCGACCTCTCCGGAGATAGCCTAGTAGTTGGTGCTAACCTCGGGGGCACTTCTACACCCGAATATGTTTATTACTATAATCGAAATGGCAATATCTGGTCACAACAAGATAAACTAGAGGCGAGCAACTCCGGCGAATATGATCAATTCGGCGGCAGTCTTTCATTATCTGGAGATACCGTGGCTATAGGTGCACAGCGCGAAGACAGTAATGCCACCGGCATAAATGGTAATGAAACGAATAACGATGCCATTCTCTCTGGAGCAGTATACGTGTTCCAGTAAGGGTCTACTTTGTTGGCTATGACACTTTTGTTCAGTTGCCTCCAATCGCGGATCAGATCAATTCCACGTCGGCCATGACCTCGACCAGTGCCGGGCCCTGGTGGGCGATGGCCTGCTGCAGCGCTGCCTTTAACCCGTCGGCGCTGTCGACACGGATACCAAGCCCGCCACAGCTATTGGCATATGCGGCGAAATCCGGGTTGCTCAGCGAGGTCTGCCATACCGGCCAATGTCCGGCCCGTTGCTCCTTGCTGATCTTGCCCAGTTCGGCATTGTTCAACAGCACGTGGCAGATATTCATAGCGTAATGCACCGCGGTCGTGAACTCGGCCATGTACTGGCCGAAGCCGCCGTCTCCACTGACCGAGATCACCTTGCGCCCTGTATATTCTTCCTGCGCCTGGGTCGCCGCCCAGGCACCCATCGCAGCGGGGAAGGCAAAACCGATCGAACCGAGGTATCCGGACATCAGGATCCGTTGCCCCCGGCACTCGAAGTAACGGCCGAACGAGTAGGTGTTGTTGCCCACGTCCACCGCCATCGCCGCATCGGCCGGCGCCAGCTCGGACAACAGCTCGAACAAGACCGCGGAGTTAATGCCCTGCTGTTGATCACGCTCCCGCCTGCTGGCCTTTTCCGCGCGCCAGATTTTCCAGCGCTCGGCCAGTTCCGGACGCTGATCGACCGCGCCGGTATCGGCCGGCAGTGCCTGTTCGAGCCACTCCGCGGTCAGACCGATTTCGCCCAGCACCGGCAGCTCCACCGGGTGGAACTTGCCCAACGTCATCGCATCGAAATCGACCTGGATGATCGGCTTCTTGGCGGTGATGCCGGTATGGTTGGAGAAGCTCGATCCGAACACCAGCAATAAATCGCTTTCATTCATAAACCAGCTGGCGACCGGGGTTCCGCTGCGCCCGAGCACCCCGGCGGCATGCGGATGATCGTCGGCGATCTGGCCCTTGGCCTTGAACGTGGTCAGGATCGGCGCCTTGAGTTTCTGCGCCAGCTGGATGACCTGTTGCATCCGCCCCAGCGCTCCGTAGCCGACGATGATCGCCGGACGTTTGGCCTGTTGCAGCATCTGCAAGGCCGCGGCCAGCGAATCGCTCGCCGGCAACATCGCGCGATCACCGAGCCGTCCTTGCGGGCCACCGGCCCGGGCGCCCTCGGCCGCCGCCACGGTCTGTACCTCGTCAGGAAATATCAGGTGCGAGACGTCGCGATCGACCAGCGCGTTCTTGCACGCCAGGTTCATCAGCTCGACATGGTTGGAATCACGCAACACGGTCTGACTGAAATGGGCGACCGGGGCAAAGGCACTGGCCAGGTCGAGCTCCTGGAACGCACCCGGCCCCAGCACCTGGGTATTGACCTGGCCGGTCAGGGCCAGGATTGGCGCCCGATCGACCTTGGCATCCCACAGGCCGGTCATCAGGTTGGTCGCGCCCGGCCCGGCGATGCTCAGGCAGGCCGCCGGCTTGCCGCACAGCTTGGCATAACCGGACGCGGCGAACGCGGCAGCGCCCTCGTGGCGGATACCAATGTAGGCCAGACGGCCCTGCTCTTGCTGCAGACGCAGCGCGTCGGCCAGGCCCAGGTTGGAATGGCCGACCATACCGAATACGTGGGTGATGCCCCAGTTGACCATGGTTTCCGCCATCAGGTCACTGACCGTGGCGACATGCGCGGTCGACTCCTGCACCGCCACGTAGATACCGTCGTCACGCTCCTCGACCGGATAAGTCGGGACTCCGTCATCATGCGACCCCGGTGAGCGCCCGGTCAGCGGGTGGAAGTCCCAGCCATGCCAGGGACAACGCAGCCAGCAGTCCTGCTCCCCGTCGTTGCACTCGATGCTACCCTCGCTGAGTGGCCCACCCTGATGCGGACAGGCATTATCGAGCGCACCGAGCTTACCGTCATAGGCGGTCAACGCCAGCGTCTGGGTACCCGCATGCACGCTGCGCACCTCGCCGTCACGCAATTCTCCGCGCTCGGCTACCTTGTACCAGACCGTCTTCAGCCCATCCTGCGCATCCAGTTCGTCCTGGCTAATCTGTTTATGCGAGCCGTCACATAATGGCTGGTTGGCGCTGCGTTTGCACAGGCAGAAGAAGAACTTGCCGTCCTTATCGGCGGTGAACTCAACCGGTTGGAACTCCGTACCCTGATGCGAGCCGTCGCAGAACGGTTGGTTGTTGGAACGGCCGCAGCTGCACCACCAAACGGTCTCACCCTCCTTGAGTTCCACTGCTCCGGGTTTGGTATCAGCGATATAGGGATCGGTCATGGTTTGCCTCTATGTTTGATTGGGGTAGATACCGCTGCGAAAGCACGACTGTAGCGGGCGCAGCAAAGATAACACCAGTTATTTGGTAACCAGTCAATCACCGCGATCGGAAAAGCCTAGCCTGAGTTGAAGGCTAAATAGCCCGGGTTAATCTGTTGTCTTTACTGTTATTAGAGTACGACGTGATGGGCGATGTCAGTGCTTACTGGCACTGATCCTGGTTGAGGTTTTTGTTCAGGCGTTTGCCATGCTGGTAACCGGACCAGTAGGCTTCCTTGGCCTCGGCCTGGATCTCTGGCGGCATGTTGCCGATCAGTTCGTTGTAATCACGGGTCACCACCCGGTCATCACCACAGAACTTCTTCTTGAACGCCAGCTGTCCGCTGAGCTCGGCGATGCGCAGATGTTTCAGGTTCGGGTCCTCAGGCGGTTCCGGCTCGGCGGTCGCTCGTTCTGCCGCCGGCTGTTCGACATTGGCCTGCGGTGCCCGCTCGCCCAGGTTACGTGACTGGGTCAGGCGCTCGCATTCATCTTCCGACAACAGGGCCGTCTCCTGGCGGCTTTGATCGAAACCCTGCTGGAAAGCGTCGCGCATCGGATCACGATACATATCCGGCATCTGCTGCACGCGCTGGGTGAATTCCGCCAGCACCTCGGTCTGGCCGCATTGCAGGCGCGAATAACTGAGCTTACCCAGGGTGCGCGACAGGTTGACCACCGCATCGGCGGAGACCTGGGCGGCCAGCTGCCGGTCCTCGTCGCTGGCGAATTCCTGCTGCATCTTGTCGCTGTATTGCTGCATCGCCTTGTCGATGATCGACATGATCGAGGCCAGGCCCTGATCCTGTAGTGCTGATGCGGCGCCAGGCAGCAACAGGATCAGCGCCAGCAGCGTTCGCAGAATGATTGAATGGTGTGAAGAATGCAGCATCGAATACCCGGTTTTGATTGCCATTTAAGCATGATCCGGCCGCTCAGGCATGTGCTTTTTTAATGCTTGAATCCGACCGATTGATATTTTCAATACAGAGTATTTACATATAGTCGATACCGGCGCAGGTTTAAAGCTTGCCGAGCCTGCCAACGAGTAGTATTTTTCTATCAATGCTGCAGCGCAACATAAGACTACATAAGCACTGCCGTGACTCATAATGTTTTTGGAGAAAGAGTGTGGATAGAAAATTACAGATCAAACAGCTTGAAAACGACTGGGCCAGCAATCCTCGCTGGGCCAACGTAAAACGTGGCTACAGCGCCGAGGACGTGGTCCGTCTGCGCGGTAGCGTCCAGCCCGAATACACCCTGGCCAAGCGTGGCGCGGAGAAACTCTGGGACCTGGTCAATGGCGGCGCCAAGAAGGGCTACGTCAATGCCTTCGGTGCGATCACCGCCGGCCAGGCCATGCAACAGGCCAAGGCCGGGCTCGAAGCGGTATACCTGTCCGGCTGGCAGGTCGCGGCCGACGGCAATACCTCGGAAACCATGTACCCGGACCAGTCGCTGTATGCCTATGACTCGGTACCGACCATGGTGCGCCGGATCAACAACACCTTCAAACGTGCCGACGAAATCCAGTGGAGCCGTGACATCAACCCCGGCGATGACGACTTCGTCGATTACTTCCTGCCGATCGTGGCTGACGCCGAGGCCGGTTTTGGCGGCGTCCTGAATGCATTCGAATTGATGAAGAACATGATTGCCGCGGGTGCCGCCGGGGTTCATTTCGAGGACCAGCTGGCCGCGGTGAAGAAATGCGGTCACATGGGCGGCAAGGTCCTGGTACCGACTAGCGAGGCGGTACAAAAACTGATCGCCGCGCGTTTCGCCGCCGACGTCATGGGTGTGCCGACCATCGTCCTCGCCCGTACCGATGCCGAGGCCGCCAACCTGCTGACCTCGGATGTCGATGACAACGATCGTCCTTTCTGCACCGGCGAACGGACCGCGGAAGGTTTCTACCGGGTCAAGAACGGCCTCGAGCAGGCGATCAGCCGTGGCGTCGCCTATGCGCCCTATGCCGACCTGGTCTGGTGTGAAACCGGCAAGCCGGACATCGGCTTCGCGCGTGAATTCGCCCAGGCGGTACTGGCCGCGAAC
>JAAUXZ010055031.1_pt1 | contig 14225 bp, 12 predicted proteins | sample 7278131 | NCBI WGS metagenome assembly JAAUXZ01 (sample SAMN14350119, study PRJNA611818) | marine sediment metagenome | isolation source: surface marine sediment (3m) | place: French Polynesia: Moorea | collected 2018-08
AAGGATAATTTATCAGAAAACTTTCTGGATATAAGAAGTTGCTGTGTGAAGGAAATCCTATCACTAAAATCAACTTCTCTCAAAATAAGAGCTTCTTCAAGCAGCGTATTTATAGCACCCTGACTAAAGCCAACTAAGTTTATGGGCATATCGTTCTGCTGTTGCAGCAAACGGTATTTCCCGTACATTTCATAGGTTTTATTAAACGAATGCCTGGAAATGCTAAGGTCGAATCCATCGGTGAAACCATAGATCAACTGTATTCTGGTATTGGCAAAGTCCAGTCCGAAGAAATCATCAATACCGTTTTTAATACTGCCAAATCTGTGAGAGATAACGATATAAAACTCTCGCTGACCCGCCAGTTTTGTAGATTCAAAATTCACGATCTTCAAACCTTTAAAGGCTGCATCAGCGATCTGCAAACTGTCTTGTTTATCTATTTCATCCAGCAAATCGTCTTGTGAGAAGGTCAAACCTGGCAATAGGAGCCAAAGGATAATCCATTTGAACTTTTTCATAGCGGTCGTTTTTGAAATGTGCTGGCTTAAAGCCGGCATATTAATTGATTAATTAAACTTACAAATAAATATTATACTCAATTCAAAGCGCTATAAAGTTGATAGACAATAACTTCAGGCTCAACTGCAACCAATGCACAATTAAACCATCTTTTGGAAAAGATATTGATCAGCCAAGCGTTAGATATATATAATCAGCTCTATGAGAAGCATTCTTCTGGTATTGACTACTGTGATCCTTGGGGGCTCGGCTTGTCTCGCACAACAAAAGTACAAGACTACCGAAGGAGAAGTAAATATAAATGCATCGACTCCATTAGAAGATATAGATGCCTGGAACAGGGAGGTCAACGGCATTATAGATGCTGAAACGGGCAAATTTGCCATCGTGATGCTTATTAAAGATTTTGAATTCGATCGGAAGCTTATGCAGGAACACTTTAATGAGAACTATATGGAATCGGATAAATACCCCAAAGCCTATTTCAGCGGGACCATACAGAACTTCACTGGAGTTGAACTCAACTCCAATTCTTCAGAGATGTTGGTAAAAGGGAAACTAACAATACATGGGGTCAGCAGAAATATTTCTGAGAAAGTTCTGATAAAAAGGAATGGAAAAAGCATTGCAATAAACTCCAATTTCATTGTAAAATCAGAGGATTACCAAATAGAAGTGCCCAAAATACTATTTCAAAAAATTGCACGCGAAGTGCAGGTAGCCATTAATTTGGATCTCCACCCCAGCATGTAGAGCTATAGTATACCTTTCCCCAATTATTTGCTTAGGTACATTTTCCTTCGGGTGTACAGATTGTAAAATTCGTCGTCTTTCAAACTGTCAATAAACAAGATACTCTCCCCGGTACTCTTCATCTCAGGCCCCAGATTTTTATTCACATTGGGGAACTTGTTAAACGAGAAAACAGGCTGTTTAATGGCAAAGCCTTCCAATTTAGGGTCAAATTTGAAATCTTTTAACTTATTCTCGCCCAGCATGATCTTGGTAGCGTAATTCACATATGGTTCACCATAGGCCTTTGCGATAAATGGTACCGTACGGGAAGCACGTGGATTGGCTTCAATTACGTAAACCATATCGTCTTTTATCGCAAACTGTATATTGATTAGACCTACTGTATTTAAAGCAAGTGCAATTGTCTTGGTGTGATCCTTAATCTGTTGCATGACGAATTCACCGAGATTAAATGGCGGTAAAGTAGCATTGGAATCTCCTGAGTGGATACCGCAGGGTTCAATATGCTCCATGATCCCGATGATATAAATATCCTTTCCATCACAAATAGCATCTGCCTCTGCTTCGATTGCCCCATCCAGATAATGATCCAACAGCAATTTATTATTAGGGATCTTACGCAAAAGATCTACCACGTGCTCTTCGAGTTCCGTTTCATTAATAACAATCTTCATTCCCTGGCCACCCAATACATATGATGGTCTTACTAAAAGTGGAAACTTCAACTCTTTGGACAGATCCAGGGCCTCATCTGCACTTTCGGCTACACCAAATGGCGGATAAGGAATATCATGCGCTTTTAATAGTCTGGAAAAACTTCCCCGATCTTCAGCCAGATCAAGCGATTTAAAACTTGTGCCCAAAATCTTGATCCCGTATTTATCGAGCTTTTCGGCTAGTTTGAGCGCTGTTTGGCCGCCCAGCTGCACGATTACACCTTCGGGCTTCTCATGGCGGATAATATCGTAAATGTGCTCCCAGAATACAGGTTCGAAATACAGCTTATGCGCCGTATCAAAATCAGTAGAAACGGTTTCAGGATTGCAGTTGATCATAATGGTTTCATAACCACACTCAGCTGCTGCCAGAACCCCGTGTACACAACAGTAGTCGAATTCAATCCCCTGCCCTATCCTATTCGGTCCTGATCCAAGTACAACAATCTTCTTTCTATCTGTGACCTCACTGTCGTTGGCTACGTATCGTTCCCCATCAGCTGTTTCAATTTCCTCTTCGAAAGTTGAATAGTAATAGGGTGTCATTGCCTTAAACTCTGCCGCACAGGTATCAACCAGCTTGTATACGCGATGAATGTCTAATTCCATCCGCTTTTTGTGAACCTCGGACTCATAGCAATCGAGCATGTGGGCGATTTGCCTGTCGGCAAATCCCTTTTGTTTTCCTTCGAGTAGCAGTGCTTTGGGCAAACTTTCAACAGTATATTTGGATATTTCCTTTTCCAGGTAATGCAGTTCCTCATACTGTTTCAGGAACCACATGTCTATTTTAGTAATTTCGTGTATCCTGCTCAAAGGAATTCCTAATTGAATGGCGTCATATATTACAAAAACCCGATCCCAGCTCGGAATAGTGAGTTTGCTGATTATCTGATCGTATTCCTTATAGCCCTTGCCGTCTGCACCCAGGCCATTTCTCTTAATTTCAAGCGATTGCGTTGCCTTATGCAAGGCTTCCTGGAACGAGCGACCTATACCCATGACCTCCCCAACCGACTTCATCTGAAGTCCAAGTGTCCTGTCAGAGCCTTCAAATTTGTCAAAATTCCAACGCGGTATCTTAACTATCACATAGTCGAGAGTAGGTTCAAAAAGCGCCGAAGTAGACTCGGTTATCTGGTTGTCAAGTTCATCGAGTGTATAGCCCATAGCTAATTTGGTAGCCACTTTGGCAATTGGATAACCTGTAGCTTTAGAAGCCAATGCTGAAGATCTGGAAACCCTTGGATTAATTTCAATGGCTATTATATCTTCTTTCTCATCCGGACTTACAGCGAATTGTACGTTACAGCCTCCGGCGAAATCTCCAATATTCCGCATCATTTTGATGGCCATGTCGCGCATTCTCTGGTAGGTCGTATCAGAGAGTGTCATAGCTGGTGCTACTGTAATGGAGTCTCCCGTATGAATGCCCATGGGATCCATGTTCTCAATAGTACAAATAATGACCACATTATCGTTCTTGTCTCTGAGCAGCTCCAATTCAAACTCCTTCCATCCAATAAGGGCCTTATCAATCATGACCTCATGAATAGGAGATACTTCAAGGCCACGACTCAGCAGGTTATCAAAATTTTCCGGTTTGTAAACGATAGATGCCCCGGCCCCTCCCAGGGTGTATGAGGCCCGAATCACCAGTGGAAATCCAAACTCCTGGGCAATTTCCTTACCTTCAAGAAACGATGTAGCAGAGGCTTGGGGAGGTACCCCGACACCTATTTTCATCATCAACTCACGAAATTTTTCGCGGTCTTCAGTAATGTTAATGGCTTCAATGTCGACACCTATGATCTCCACATCAAAATCCTCCCAGATTCCTTTGTCTCCAGCTTCGATACAAAGATTAAGTGCAGTTTGCCCGCCCATTGTTGGTAAAACAGCATCTATTTCAGGATGTTTTTTGAGTATCTCAACAATAGATGTGGTAGTTAATGGCAAGAGGTAAATGTGATCTGCCATTGCCGGATCTGTCATTATCGTCGCAGGATTGCTGTTGATCAGAATGGTCTTAATGCCATCTTCCTTAAGTGATCGCAGTGATTGCGATCCGGAGTAGTCAAATTCGCAAGCCTGACCTATAATTATCGGGCCTGAGCCGATAATGAGAACCGTGTTTAAATCTTTTCTTTTGGGCATTCTTTTTTTGTGTTTCTAGGGTGTATGGATAAAAAAAAGGTGTTACTGAAAGAAAGTAACACCTATCTTATTTAATAAAACTTTAATCATTATTTCTTGTGTCTGGGCTCTGAAGATACACTTAATTTCTTTCTCCCTTTTGCCCTTCTCCTGGCCAATATCTTTCTACCATTTACAGTAGCCATTCGCTCCCTAAAACCGTGCTTGTTTCTTCTCTTCCTTCTCGATGGCTGATATGTTCTTTTCATTCCTGAGAATATTTAAGATATAGTATAAAATACTGGCTTCTAAAATCTGGCCGCAAATATACGAAGAGTTTTGTCTTTGCCAAATGGAAACAAAAAAATAATTCGGATAGATTTATTACTTTTGCCGCATCGCAAATTCACCAGTCCCCACAGCATGTATAGATTTCTTCTTAGCTCTATTTTCTTACTTTTCTGCACCAGTCTATTAGGTCAAAACTCTTTGTATTACACCCTTAAGCCCGGTGATGAATTTGTAATCCAACAGGATGCCAAACAGCTTATCACCCAGCAAATTGAGGGTATAACTCACGAGATTGAGAATAAGATCAGTGGGTTGATGGAATTTAAGGTGACCGCTGCCAGGGAAGACCAGTACGATATAAACATGACCTTTATAGATCTCGGCATGCAAATGAGCTCAAACCTTCAAGGAGAGATAATGAACATTAAAGCAAGTGAGGTTGTTGAAGGCAATATTCAATCACAGATATTCAACAGTTTGCTGGATGTCCCGATTCATATCATTCTAGCAAAGAGCGGGAATATTTTGGCAGTCAATGGCGGCGATAGTCTCATTATGAAAATGACAGAGGCTTCAGGCTTAAGGGATAGTACTTCGTTAAATGCATTGGAACAATCACTGAAAGGAGAATTTGGTTCAGAGGCTCTATCCAATAGTTTTAAGCAAATGACCTATATATATCCTGAGAAAGACAAAATATCATCAACCACCTGGGAAAACGAATACCATGGAAAGCTTTCTGCAAAAAATTCCTGGACACTTGAAAAATCCACAGATTCACTTAATCATATCAGGGGGAACGCTCAAATTAGTATGAATATTAATGATCGGGGCACAACCATGTCATTAAGTGGGCAACAAGAGACGACTATTATGGCCGATACAGAAACCGGCTTTATTAGAGATATGTTGGTAGAAGGTTTCTCGGAGGGAACGGCGATGACTGAGCTCACTGGTAATTCAGCGATCCCAACCACGGTGCGTTCTACCACCACCTATAAACTAATTCAAGATTAATATGTTCAATAAGTATATAAAATTGATTATTGCAGGTTTGCTAATAGCCTACGCTGTTTTTCAATTCGTCGAGGGATATATCGGCAATGGAATTTTCATAATACTTATTTCACTGGTATTTATTTTTTTGTATTTCAGAAATGAAATGATCTTGCTGGCATTTTTGAGAATGCGTAAACAAGATCTGGCCGGCACTCAAAAATGGTTGGAAAAAATAAAGAACCCGGAAGCCGCATTAACACAAAAACAGCAAGGTTATTACAATTATCTGTACGGTATAATCTACTCTCAAAAGAACCTTACTCAGGCTGAGAAATATTTCAGAAAAGCTCTTAAACTTGGACTAAACATGGATTATGACCTGGCTATGGCAAAACTAAGCCTGGCAGGCATTGCAATGCAAAAGAGGCGTAAGAGGGAGGCGACCACACTACTTCAGGAAGCCAAAAAACTCGACAAAAACAATATGCTTACCGAACAGATCAAAATGATGCAACAGCAGATGAAGCGAATTTGATCCTATTTCGCCATTGAGTAATACCCTTTGTTCGGGATTTGAATCGTATATTTTTTACCGGAGGCGTTGTTTAAATGTGGTTCTCTTAACCAGGGATTATGCCACTTTAGAATCTTATAATTGATTTCGTACTGGGCTGCAAATTCGGCAAAATTTTCTATCGGCTCGTCTATTTCTACATTGAAAGTGGGTACGGCAGAGTAAAGGTCATTACTCTCAATTTCAAATCCGTATTTCTCCGGGTTATTCAGAATTTCCTTGATCGCCAGAATGCGGAACACATATCTTCCGGTCTCCTCGCCCAACAATAAATCGTAATAATCGTCTACTTGCTGTATATTCATGAATTTATTGATAGAGCCAGGACCGGCGTTGTAAGCTGCGGCGGCTAAAGTCCAACTTCCGTATTTTTCTTTGTATTTCTTTAAATATTTACAAGCCACCTCAGTAGATTTTTCCAGGTGATAGCGCTCATCCACATTAGAGTTCACCTCCAAACCATATTCACGGGCCGTCAGTTTCATTATTTGCCAAAAACCAGTTGCCCCAGCCGGGGAAACTATATTTTGTAATCCGCTTTCCGCTACTGCGAGGTACTTAAAATCTTCAGGGACACCATGCCTGGAAAGGATGGGCTCTATTATTGAAAAATATTTATGAGAGCGCTTCATTAAAAGCAAAGCGTTCGATTGCCAGTACGTATTTACCAGGAATTCCCTGTCGATTCTTTCCATAATTTCAGGATCGTCCTGGGGTACTCTCTCCCCCGCAAAATTGAGGTCTTCAGGAATATCAATTGCGGAGATAGTATACTCGGGTGACACGTATTTATCACCGTCTTTATCCTTATTCTCTAATTCAATTTCCGCCATATCTAGCGGACTTCTCTGTACGGCAAAAACCAAGGTGCTGATTACAAAAATCACACCTAAGAACATTAGTGTTTTCTTCAAAAGCCCCATGTGAAATAAATTGATTGTTTACTCAAAGGTATTAAATACAACTCCCTTATTCCAAAATAATTGTGGGCAAACGATCATTAAACCATTTAAATCGATTAAGGATCATGATATGTGTCCCCTCTTCAACAGGTATGCAACTGGTAATATTCTGGATAGGGAAAACCGCATCTTTTTCACCGTGAATATGAACAAGACCCGGGACTGTTTCTTGCTGCGACCAATGTACGATTTGGTCAATTGACCAATCCAGATAGTATTTATCACGCACGGATAAATATTGTTCGTAAAGTTCTAATCGTTTATTTACTACCTCGCCAAAAGCGTATTTGGCAAGTAACTCCACATTATTGACTAACCCTGTGGGAAGAAGTTTGTGTATTTTGGTGTACTTCGCAAAAATCAATCTCTTAGGCAATTCCTTCTTGCTCTTTACACTGGAAATAATAATCACTTTCTTCACTTCGATATGCCTGGCCATTTCCTGGATCAGGATTCCTCCAAAAGAAACCCCAATCAATACCGGCCTTTGATGCCTTATTTTGCGACACATTGCTTGAGCATAATCGCTTAGGCTCATACCCTTTTCTGGTACAAACCAATCCAACATATGCATTTCAAATCTGTCTTCAGGTAGTTTGATATTTTTAAATATTGAAGAATTGGCAGCCATTCCCGGCATGAAGTACACATGAACTTTGGATGTTTCCACAGTGTGTTAAGTATGGTTATTTCTAGGAAATTAGCTTTTTTTTCGCTAGTTTTGTACGCTGGTTATTAAATTTTCCGGCCCTCTAAAAATAATAACTCTGGGTTAACTTTTTCTAAAATTACGATTATCGGATCATCGTAATTTTTTTATCTGAAACCACACTAAATTCAAACCATATGAGTGAAGTTACAATTAAGGACAATAGTTTCTTGCGCCAATTTGAAACTAGGGTTAACGGGCATCTGGCCAGAATTGAATACTCTTCTCAGGAACGCAAAGTATTTCTAACCAAGTTGGTAATTCCCGAAGAAATTACGCAAGAAGGATTTAAAGAAGATTTTATTAAAGGGGTTCTTCATCATATCCAGGGACAGAACTTAAGAGTGGTCCCTACAAGTCCACAAATTGCTGGATTTTTACGTAAGAACAGGCAGTATAAGGAAATGCTTCCTGTTGGAATTAGAATCTGAGGAACTTCAAATTCTTAACAGGTTATCAAACGAATTTCCTGGAAAGCTTATAATTACCCCGGCACCAATGCCGGGTTTTTTATGCAGTTATCATTTCAGAACTCGGGTAACTGAACCGCATAATCCCATCTTCGTCTACTTCATTCAGTAGCACGGTTTGCAAGCTATTCACGAGTTTTGGATTCCAAGGAGTTTTTACACGAACATAGTTTTCGGTGAATCCATACATATAGCCTTCTTTGTTTTCATCTTCCAGTAAAACAGTCCTTTTTGTACCAGCCTGGCCGAGATAAAATGCATGTCTTTTTTTGACCGATAGACCTCTTAACATCTTACTCCTTTTGTGACGAATTGAAGGGGGGATTACCCCTGTCATTTCCGCAGCAGGAGTTTTATCTCGTTCTGAATAACTAAAAACATGTAAATAGGATATATCCAGTGAATTAAGAAAATTATATGTATCCAAAAAGTCATCTTCCGTTTCCCCTGGGAAACCTACGATAACATCCACACCAATGCAGGCATCTGGCATTACTTTTCTAATCCTTTGTACTCTCTCTCGATAAAGATCACTCATATACCTTCTCCGCATATGTTTTAAGATCTTGTCGCTACCACTTTGGAGTGGGATGTGGAAGTGAGGCACAAATTTTTCACTAGATGCAACATAGTCAATGATCTCATTACTGAGAAGATTGGGTTCGATAGATGAAATCCTAAGTCGGTGTATCCCTTCCACCGTATCCAAAGCCCGAATTAGATCATAGAATGTATGATCGTGTTTCTTGTTGCCAAATTCTCCCTTACCGTAATCCCCGATATTTACACCTGTAAGAACAATTTCTTTAATACCTTGATTGGAGATCTCTCTGGCCTTGTTCATGACATTAGCCAGAGTATCACTTCTCGATATTCCCCTTGCAAGTGGAATGGTGCAGAAAGTACACTTGTAATCACATCCATCCTGTACCTTAAGAAATGCCCTGGTCCTGTCGCCTATCGCATAACTACCTACATAAAAATCAGTCTCCTCAATATCACATGCATGAACTTTACCTGTGGTTTTCTTCGTCAGATCATCAATATAGCTGGTGATGTTGAATTTTTCCTTAGCACCAAGAACAAGGTCTACACCGTCAACCTCAGCTAATTCCTCAGGCTTCAACTGAGCATAGCATCCGATTGCGGCCACAAAAGCAGTCGAATTTTGACGCAAGGCCTGTCTAACAATAGTTTTGAATCGCTTATCTGCATTCTCGGTGACCGAGCAGGTATTGATCACATAAAGGTCGGCAGGACTAGTAAATGGAACACGTTCGAAGCCATCGGTCCCAAATTTACGTGCAATGGTTGAGGTCTCCGAAAAATTTAGCTTACAACCAAGGGTATAGAATGCAACTCTCTTCTTCATTGTAACAATAGCCGTTTAAACGGCTTGCAAATATACCAACTTTCAAGCAGATGATTTTAGAATTAGGTGAACTTAAAAAATTCCCAATCCTAATTTATTGTGGATAATTGCGCCACTTTTTGGTTAATTCAAAGACGTGATTTAATATAGCGGCATCCGTCTCATTGAATTCAACCCCGCGTCTGGCCATTGCAACTTTCGCTGTTTCAAAGGCCTTTTTAGGTAAATAAGTTGAAAATCCTGAAGCTCCTCCCCAACTGAAACTAGGTATAAAATTTCGCGGAAATCCGGGGACATAAATATTAGCACTTACGCCAATTACAGTACCCGTATTGAACATGGTGTTAATTGCCGTTTTACTGTGGTCGCCCATCATCAAACCACAAAATTGCAACCCGGTTTGTTCAAATCGCTCAGATTCGTAATTCCACATCCTGACCTTGGCATAGTTGTTTTTTAAATTGGAATTGTTGGAATCTGCTCCAATATTACACCATTCGCCGAGAACAGCATTTCCGAGATAACCATCGTGACCCTTGCTGGAGTAGCCGAAAATAACTGAGTTATTGACCTCTCCACAGATCTTTCCATACGGACCTATAGTTGTGGGTCCATAAACTTTTGCACCCATTTTTACAACGGCGGCTTCGCAAAGTGCAAATCCACCACGTATCATGTTGCCTTCCATTACCTCTGAATCCTTGCCTAAGTAAATTGGGCCCTCTGTAGCATTGAGAATGCTAAATTCTACCTTGGCACCCTCTTCAAGAAAAATTCGATCCGGGTTAATAATTCTATTAGTGTCCGATATCGGCATACTTTGGCGGCCATTTGTAATAAGTTCAAAATCTGCTTCTAAAGCCTCTCCATTTCTGGAAAATATGTCCCAGGTATTTCTAATTCGGAGATAGTCTCCAACGTAGTTTTTGATCGTGTAGGTCTGAAGGTCGATTTCTTCCTCCGGATTATGAGTATAGTAGGCAACGGGTTCACTATCGATGAATATAGCTTCGCCGGGCCCCAGCTCCGAGACGAGATCTGCCAGTTCCTTAGTGGGCAGAAAGGAAGCGTCTATCATTACATTCTCTGCCTCAATCTTCAAAGGAAACTTGGTTGTAAGATAGTCTTCTGTTTTGGAGCTGATCTGAGTATCCAGGTAGGTTTCCCATTTTTCGCGTACGGTCAGTATCCCCATTCGAATGTCGGCAACCGGCCTGGTAAAAGTGAAAGGTAACAAGGCATTTCTGACTTTCCCGTCGAAAAGAATATAGTTCATCAATGGAATTTTTGTTAAAAATAAAAAAATAACGCCCCCGAATCTAAACGGAGGCGTTAGTATATTATTCTAACTTGAATTTTTTATTCTTCCTGTGAACTCGCTTCACTGGGTGTAGTCTCAGCCTCAGGCTTCTGTTTTTTAAACTTTTGATACTTGCTTTTGAATTTGTCAATTCTACCGGCAGTATCTACAAGCTTAGCCTTACCAGTATAGTAAGGATGCGAAGTTCTGGATATCTCCAATTTTACCAATGGATATTCTACCCCGTCAATTGAAATGGTCTCCTTAGTCTCGGCTGTAGACTTGGTAATGAATACATCGTCATTAGACATATCCTTGAAAGCTACTAGTCTGTAATTCTTTGGGTGAATATCTTTTCTCATGATTCGGATATCAATTTTTAGCGGCTGCAAATTTAATCATTTTTCTAACATAGCACAACGAAAGCTAATTAAAAAGAATTCTTAAAAATTGTACCTTTAGTTGTAACAAAAAACATCACGTAACCACTAACTAAATACAAACTTAAAGAAAGAAATCATGGAAGAAAATCAACCAAAAACGGGAAAGTATTCCCTTAATTTCGGTCTTATTCTAGGACTTATCAGTGTAGTATTCGGTATTATGCTGTTTACTATGGATGCCCATTATTCGCAAGATCCTGCGAATACGGTCATCAGTATCGTTATCATGGTGGCGGTAATTATCTGGGGAATTATTAGTTTCAGAAAAGCCAATGGTGGATTCCTTACTCTCGGTCAGGCTGCCAAGATTGGAACCGGAATTGCACTGATAGCAGGAATCATCGGTGTTATTTACACTATGGTACTTGCAAACGTTATGGATCCCGAATTCGCTACCAAAATTGCCGAGGTTCAGAAAGCTAATGCCGAAGCAGCGGGTCAGATGTCACCGGAACAATTACAAATGCAGTACGACAACACAATCAACTATTTCTGGTTCTCATACCCTGTTATATTAATATTTAATATCATAGCCGGATTGGTTATTGGATTTATTGGCGGACTAATTCTCAAGAAGTCAAAACCTGCTTATTAAAAGCTAAAAATTGTACTTTTGAGGGGAATTAGTCAGAACTACCTATGAATCTATCCATAGTAATTCCTCTACTAAACGAAGAAGAATCTATAAAGGAACTTCATGATTGGATTGCACGAGTGATGCAATCCAATCATTTTTTATATGAGGTGCTATTCATCGATGATGGCAGCACAGATAATTCATGGGCCATTATCGAAAAATTGGCTGTAGCTAACGACAATGTTAAGGCTATTCGCTTTTTGAAAAATTTTGGCAAGTCGCAAGCGCTACACGCCGGATTTGAAGCTTCACAAGGCGATGTGGTAGTTACTATGGATGCAGACCTGCAAGATAATCCAGAAGAGATCCCGGAACTCTACAGACTTATCACGGAGGAAGACTATGACCTGGTATCCGGTTGGAAGAAAAAAAGATATGATTCATTTCTTACAAAGAATATTCCATCCAGACTATTCAACTGGGCAGCACGTAGGACTTCTGGAGTGAAATTGCACGATTTCAATTGTGGTCTCAAAGCATTTAGGAATGAAGTTATTAAGAACATAGAAGTCTCCGGTGAAATGCATCGGTACATTCCTGTGTTGGTCAAGAATGCAGGATTCCGCAAAATCGGTGAAAAGGTGGTAAAACACCAGGCCAGAAAATACGGCAAGACAAAATTTGGTGCCGACAGGTTTATTTATGGATTTCTAGACCTTATAACTATTTGGTTTGTTTCTAAATTCGGCAAGCGACCTATGCATTTTTTTGGTGCTCTGGGCGTATTGATGTTCCTTATAGGATTTGGTTTTGCACTCTATCTTGGGATCGATAAATTGTTTATCAATCCCTTTGGCAGACTTCTGTCAGATCGCCCTCAGTTTTACGTCGCATTAACAGCAATGATTATTGGAACCCAGTTTTTTCTGGCTGGCTTTCTCGGTGAAATCTTTCTTCGGACCAGGCAGACAGGCCCCAATTACAGTATTTACAAAACGCTGAATCTTCAGCGTTTGAGGCTGAAATGACCTTTAATAGTCCTACCCGTTTCAAAAACCAGCGTAAACCAATAGTCATCCGAAGGCATCGGTCTGTTTCTCCAGGTACCATCCCATCCTGCCTGTTGATCACCAAATGTATTCAACAATGTTCCGTATCGATTAAAAATAGAAGCTCTATATTTTGGAAAGTATTCTGCATTTGAAAGTTTCCAATAGTCATTTACGCCATCATTATTTGGAGTGAAAAAGGTATTGATACCCCCAACTATAACCAGTTCTGTCAATTCTAAACAATTGTTTGATACCTTAATATCATAAAGACCGGGTATTAGATTCGTGAAAACAGGGCTGCTTTGATAACTAATACCATTGTCAATGGAGTAAATCACTTCAGGGCCCGGATCTGCTATGACTATCTCTATCAGATTATTGCTGGAAAAGTCCTCAACAATAATATTTTCCAATACCAGAGAGAGACTCTTCTCTACAATAAAATTTTGCTGATATTGACAAATCCCGGAAGATAACGTAATGGAATATGATCCTATCGAATTGACAATAATCGATGGACCAACTTCACCGGTGGACCATAGATATTGATCAAATCCACTTGCAGCCTCTAATATTGCCATGCCATTGCACAATTCAAGGACAATCTCTTCCTCGATATCAGGGGCGAAATTGAATATGAGATCCAGGTGCCCCAAGGCCACACAATTGTTATCAGATTCTACCCTGAAATAAAATGCGGTTTCATCCTGAAATCCAAAAAGGAAATCTTCTTCAATGATAGGATCTTGTTCCAGAAGGGTATTTTCCTTGTTTTTATAGAGTGTAATCGTGAACTCATCGCCAAAATCATTCTGCAGTCTATCTCGTATAGGACCCAGATTTACCCTGTTTGCCAATCCCAACGACTGAACTGCGCATATTTCCATAGTATCGTAATTCCCAAGATCCGATATGGGGACTACCTCCAATAAAATCTCAATAATTGAAAAACATTCAGAATTTTCGAAGGCACGTGCATAGATCCTCTGTCCATTAAACTGATTCTGATAGCCCAATGGGTCAAGTTGATTTATATTCTGGACGGCATCATTCATGTCAAGGAAGTAAACCGCTCTAATATCAGGATTTCCGTTGTTGAAAAGTTGCACAGCCTCATCCAGGTTAAACAGCGAAATTCCATCTTCATTACCATCCGTATCACATTGCCTAAGACTTACTTCCGAAATCACATCCGGAATCTCAGCGATTTCAACAAACTCCACAAAATTTCTCTTAAAGCCATTATCATAGGTTACTTCAAGGTCAACAGTATAGACGCCGGCACTGCTGAATACATGTGTCGGATTAAATCCGTTAGCAGTATTGTTAGCTCCGGAATCCGGATC
>JAAUXZ010004308.1_pt1 | contig 14215 bp, 14 predicted proteins | sample 7278131 | NCBI WGS metagenome assembly JAAUXZ01 (sample SAMN14350119, study PRJNA611818) | marine sediment metagenome | isolation source: surface marine sediment (3m) | place: French Polynesia: Moorea | collected 2018-08
CCGCTGGCTCGCCGGTTGATCTCTCGTCGAACGGCGTTTACCTGTGTGGCCGAGATATTGTTAACATCGTCTACGCTGTCGCTGACAATCTTATTAAACTGCTGAACAAATCGTCGCTCATCCGCTGCTGTTTCGAGCAGGCCGCGCTGCCTGAGGTTAACCTGCATCCTGTTGCGCAAGCTTTCAATGTTTGTCTTGGACTTGACCGTGCCAAGTACGTCATCCGCCTGCTTAACGAGGTCATCGCTAACCTTGCCGAGCGCGTTTACCTTTGTTTGGATTGAGCCAGCTGGCAGGTATTGTGCGTCAAATCGCAAAACGTCGTCTTGAATCTGGCCCAGGTTGAATGGGCTAACCTCGCCCTTGCTAAGAGCCTTCTGTGGCTTAAGTGTGTCTAGGCGCAGGTTGCGGCCGCGTGTGCCAACTGCTCCAGCACGCCCTGCGGTCTGAGCCTTGGCCTGTGCCGTAAGTCGGCTAATGTCGTCGCCAGATGCGCCTGCTAGCTGCCCAAAAGAGCCGCCCGCACGGCCAACCTGGAAGGCTCGTCCGAGCCCGCCTGTTGCTGCGCCGATAGTACCGCTAATAAGCGCCTCCTGTAATACGTTGCCCAGGTCTGTGCCTTCGCGTGCGTCAAACTGCTGACCGATCAGGCTACCAGCTCCACCGCCAACCGCACCAGCCCCACCAAGAACGGCTAGTGTTGGCGCGAGTGATAGGCCGCCAGTAAACGGGGCAGCTGCGGCGCCGGCTAAAATAGCGCCCGCCATTGGCCCGAGATCGCCTATAGTCCTGCGGTTCTGGAAGAACTGTTCGTTGGCCGCCTCAATATCCATGATGTTCTGAAGTCGTGCAGCGTCAACGTCTTCTAATAAGCCTCGACTTTCCAAGGCAAAGTCGCGTGCTGCTATGGCTCTTTCTGAATCTGATAGTGTTCCTCGTGCCATTTAGAACCTCGCAGTCGTTAGTAGCGAGCCGCCACTCATTCGTGTGTCCAGCCCCGCCCCTGCTGCCGATCCGGGGATTCTCGCCTGGTCGGTTGTCAGTGCGCCGGTGTCTAGGTCAAATCGTTGGGCGTCGTTCATGAACTTGGCAAAGGCGTTAAATCGAGCCTGCGCGCCAAAGTCACCCTCTTCGCCACGACGTCTCAGGTTGGTCAGGATGTTGCGGCGAAGTTTCTCATCCTTGATGCTGCTGTTAATACGCTGCGCATAGGCGCTTGCGCTCTTGATTGCCTGCTGCTCGAGTTGAGCCTCTGTCGGGTCTTGATCCGTGCTAGTACCGAGTGTCTGGCCCTGGCTCAACTGGCCTAGTAGGCTTCCAAGGAAGTTGCTCTGTGAAGATTGTGCCGCTGCAGCTCGTCGGCTAGCTCGCTCTTGGGCGGCTCGGTCTAATTCTGTCTGGAAGAGTTGCTGGGCGAGCTGACCGCGTTGTCGAGTAATGTCTGCGAGTGAACCTTGTAGGCCTGCTCGCTGCTGAGCGATTGTGTTCTCGAGGTTAGCAAGTGCCGGCAGGAATTGTGTAGATGTAAACTTAGCCTGCTCCGCTAGTGGGATGCCGCTAAACTTCAAACCACGACGCTTGGCGCCGCTAAGGATGTTACCGAAGGCTTCCTGCTGCTGAGCCTGTAGCCCGGCCTTCTGCCCTTCGAATTGCCCTGGTAGGGCCGCTATTTGCTGTTTTAGGAGATTCTCGGCTGGCTTGTCAGACTTCGCAAGCTGCCGCGTAATTTGTTCTAAGCTTCGTGTTGCCATGTTTATTTTTCTTTAGCCTTTATACTTCTATTATACCTGTCAATATTGATCTCTGGAAATCTAGGTGTTAAGAGCTCGCCGTCTCCCGTACTAGGTAAAACCGGAAATCCCAGCTAGTGCCGTCATACGCAGAAGCTCCGCCCGGCTGGACGTGCAGCGTGATGTCGGTAGAGTCTACGTCGAACCATGCGCTAAAACCGAAGTTACCAAGCGCATCGAATCGAGTGGTTGGGGTGCCGATAAGCTCACCACCCAAACTGCCGTCTACCGTCACATAAACGATAGCACCAGGGACATAGCCTAGGTTGTGTGAATATGTGGCGGTGTTGTCGCTGAAATGAGTAACTGGGTTCGCCAGTGTTATTGTAGCGGTACCGCTGTCTACGATCTTGAACAGGTTGAAAGCACTGCTTAGGACAAGCTGGTCATCTGTCGCCTCTCGAACATCTACACCCTGCTGGGCCACTTTAATCCCGTTATCCTGCGTGCCGAAGCCACCCTCCTGGTAGCCTATAAGGATGTTGGACACACCGTTTTCGTCCTTCTTTACGTCGACCTTCTCCTTGTTTGCAAGCTCTTGGAAGTTCTGGGTAATCTGAGCGTCCTTGCGCTGCTGTGAGGTGCCTGCGCTGATATTAGGTTGAATCGCCATTATCGCTCTCGCTTTGTGCTGAATCGGATGGTGTGACCGAGGAACTCAACAGGCACGTTAACGCCGTTCTTGCCGATACGATATTGACGGTAATAGGTCTGGCCGCCGGGCGCGACTCGGTCGCTTCCGAACTTGCTTGAGCCGTATACCGAACCACCACCCCATGTAGCGCCGCCGCCCCATGTCGTACCACTAGCACCGGTGGCCACACTAAATTCTGTGGGTGAATCGTCAAAGTTATCGTCGATGCCGCACACAACATCATATGATCGTGACTGCTTCTGCAGCCGAGGGTACCAGCGCTTCCACACTTTAATAGCGTTCGGGCTGTCTCCGAAGTAGTAGTGAGTGCGCATTTCGAAGTCGAGAGGCTTGCCTGCGTCTGAGTAGTTGTTGCCTGCCTGCCCCCATTCGAAAGCCTGGCCAACTCGAGACGAACCGGTAATGAACTCAAAGTTGTCAGAGCCGCCGTTAAACTGGATTGCCCGCTGCACGTACTGGTTGGTGTCCTGCGACTCCCATGCGCCGTAGTCTAGGTTGTACACAAGGCACTTATCGTTTTCGGATGAGCCGCTGTCTTTATAGAAGATCTTTAGACGGTTTCCGTCGACCGCGAGTACTGCAGAGTCTTTATTGGCCATGTTTTCGATAATGTCAGTAATCGGTGCTGATATTAGTGCGTCCTCAACACCGTTGCTACGGTATACGCCGTCATCTGCCATGAAGTACATAAAGTTACGTGTAGCGATGACCGACTCCTGTGAGTAAGTTCCCTTTTTGGCTGGTGACTGCACAAGCTCGAATGTAGCCTTGTCTGTGCCATAAATTGCCCATTTAGACGATGGAGTGAACACATTAAGGACGCCGTTAAGCGAAACGAGCGCCGTAATCGGTTCCGCCGACTTGGGAGATGGCACGTAGATGAAGTTGGTGCTCGCAGAGGCTTCATAGCTGTCCTCGTCGCTGAATTCTATTCGAGTTCGGTCTGAGATGTCATTTAGCCAGATTAAATCCTGGTGGGCGGCGATAAGGCTTGCTACAGGTGGCGTTGACCCGCCGCTAGTCCCCCAAGTCATCTGTGCGTCTGTAGTGAAGTTGTATTTGCGAGGAACGTCCTGCCCGTTGACGTAAAACACCTCGTCGTTGATGTTTGCGAAGCGGTAGGCTGTCGCAGAGCTGCTGAGGCCGGTTTTAACGCTCGTAAGGGCGCCGTTAGCGTCTGAAACCTTGTCTATGGTCGTTCCGGTGGCTAGAAGCGTCTCTTTTGTGCCATCAGACTTGTAAGCTCGGAACAATCCTTTAACCGGTGAGTCGTCTGATAGATATGTGCGAAAATTGAGGTCATACGAGGTCGCATTCCAGGTTGTGCCGCTGTCTGTTGAGCTTTTAGCGGTTGTGGCGGTCGTAGTGGATGACCAGTTGTATAAACCGGTGCCTTCACCCTGCTGGTAGGCCACAATCCAGTAGTCTGTCGCTGTGGTGAGCTGTGGAGCGTCCACAAAGCGGACTATTTCATATTCATAGCTGCCACCGAACTCCGGGTTGTCGATTGAGCTGGTTGCAAGCACTGTTCCCGGGTCGCCAGAGCTGTCTGAGCGGATTTCTACAATAACTGGGGAGTTGCCGGTATTGCTCTTCATGTTTAGCTCGACTTTGGTGAGTCGGCCTGCTGTCGTTGTGGTGAACTTTGCTGCCTGCCATGTAGTTGTGCTGACAGTTTGGTCTGCGGCGCCTGTTACGGAAGTTTCGGTGTCGTCTGAAGCCTCGCCCTTAGCGTCAGAGTAAAAATCTGCGCCAAATCGAGTAACCATGCGGCCTAAAGTAGAAATACGTGCATCCTGGGAGAACCGGAGCACGTCTAGCGGCATAGCGTCGTTAGCCAGGTATGAATTGAAGCCCTTGCTGTAGTCGGTAACCGGCACACGCGTAAGGGCGGTGCCTTTGGTCTTAACCTTAACTTGACTACGTCGGTATCGAGAGCCGGCCATTACGCCCTCCTACCGTTTACCCTCATAACTGCAGGGCGACCGGTCTGTCGTGTGTAGGTCTTTGCCACTGCGTCCAAGAGTAACTCATCTAACGCATTTTGTTCGACTTGCGCCAGGTCATAGTTATCATTAAATTTGTGTGCTCGTACTAATGCGCCCAAAACTAGCATTTCCTTGTAGCGCTCTGGGATTTGTGGAACGTCTGAGTCGCCCGAAAGTGCTGTTGGGATCTTCTTGTATCGGATATTAAGTGTGAATGCCTGGTCTGGCTTTGGGTATACCAAGAAGTTGCCCTCTCGGATTGTCCAGTGGCGAGGAACGCCGTTGTCGTCGCCAGCTGGGTCTGGGAATAGGTTGTCGAACTCAATAAATGTCAGGTAGTGGTCCGTGAGGTCATGCTCTTGCCCGTCTGGGTCGGTGAAGCGAAAAGTCTCAACTGTTTCCACGTCTGACGGCAGGTCATAGCTGAATGTGTCGATAGTGAGAGGCGCTGAGTATGTGCCTTCCATAAATTTGAAGTAGTGCTTGTTTACGATATAACGCTGAGCGTCGTTAACGAACTCCTTAATAAGTGTGGAGTCGAAGTTTGAGTCATCTAGTTTGTTTCGTACGTCTGTAACGAGTTGACCGAGTGTATATGCCATATTTGTTTTAGTCCTATATATCTATTATAGCTTAGTCGGGTATATATGTGGTATCTGTCGGTAGCGAGTCTGGTTCGTATGTGGTACCTTGCGCCAAAGTATCGCCAGTGTAGGTGGTTGAACCGGCGAGGTCGTCTCCGGCGTAGGTTGTGGTGGTCGCACCGCTGCCTGCACCATATGTGGTGTTCTGGGCGAGATTATCGCCCGTTAGGGTCGTCGCCTGCGCCAAGCCATCTCCGGTGAATGTGGTGGATACTGCGAGTGGATCGCCGCTATATGTGGTGGATTGCGCCAGGGCGTCACCAGAGAGTGTGACTGTCACCGCAAGTGGATCGCCAGTAAGTGTCGTTGCCCCTGGGAGTGTGTCTGGGTTGTAGCCCGCAGTGAAGCTAGACGGGAAGGCGCTGATTGGGAGTGTTGCTAGCGCGTCGTGACCCAGCATTACGCCAACTTATACTCGAACTCGCCTATAAGGCGGTCGCCACTCGCCCAAGTGTGTGGGCTGTTAAAGTCAACGTTAGCTCGCGAGCCAGACGCTACGTCAAACACCATCGTTGACGTGGTCAACGGGTAGGCGGTTGCAATTGTCTGCGTGCTGCCGGATGTCCCGTCGTTACAGTAGAAGACTCCGTATCCATACTGATATGCCGTGCCAGCGGCCGTCTGTGGCAAAGTGAACGTCCAGAACCCTGAACCATAGGTGGTTGTGCTGCCCATAGTAACTACGAGCCGGACTTTACAGGTGTCGCCGATAACACTGTAATTCGCATCAATACTTCCGTTACCGATCGCTGGGTTGGTGCTGTTACCAGCCCACGTGGGGCTGTAGCTTGTCCAAGATCCTGGAGAGTCTGACTTGTACAGGGTTGCCGAAATGTATGTCTGCCCTGCGACGTTAGCCGCGCCAATGGTAGAAGCGACGCCAACATCGAATACCCGCACCCGGTAAGTGTCTGTGGCTGCCGCTGTGTCCTTGAAGCCAAAGATGTAGGCACCACCCTCGTCCTGGTTGTTGTTTCGCGATGCGTAGTTTGAGTCCTCAACCAGCACGGTGCTACCGTTTTTATATAGCTGCACGTGAAGCTCGTGTCGGTTATTGGCGTTGTTCCAACTGTTAACTTTGATGTTGAACTCAATCGTGCCCGCTGTGTTCACGGTGAGAATACCCGTTGTGCCGTTCCAGCTGAAGTCGGTGGCGTCTGTCTGCGATGGAGTTCCCCATATGCCTGTGAGGTCTGACGCCGACCCAGTAGTGAGCTGCCCAGTTGTGCCGTCGTCCTCTACCTGGAAGTGTGAGAGAGAAATCCCGTATGTGGTGTCTGCTCCCCCGCCAGACGGAGTTTCTGCGTTCCAGTCCGTTCCGTCAAAGGTGAGCACGTCACCGTCCGCAGGTGTCTTGCTTTTATCAGTGTCAACGTCAGATAGGTCTGTAAGATTCTCGCTGTTTATATTCTGGAGTGCCGAGTCAGCTGTCGCCCCCTGTGCTGCGGTAGCATAATCAGAAGAATCAAACGCCTTAACCTGTGCTAAGTTTATAACCTCGGAGTCCATCAAGGCACCAGCGCTTGTAACGTTGGCTGTATCGGTGACATCAGCACTCGCCTCTATACCATCTAATTTGGAGTGGTCTGCGTCAGTGAAGGCGTTGGTGTCGGCCTCCGCCTCATAAGCGAGCTTAATCTCTGCGCCAGTCTGGTCGGCGGTAGCCCCACTTTCGATACCAGCTACTTTCGCAGCGTCTGTGTAAGAAACCTTAGCCGTGTTGGCTGTAACGCTCGCATTATTGGAGACTTCCGTGTCAAAGTCGGTGATGTCGCTTGCCGTGTGGCTGTGAGACGCCCCTGCGTAGTCTGTAGGGTCGAACGCCTTCACATCCGCTAGATTGGTCACCTCGCTATCCATAAGTGCTCCTGCGGCCTGCACGTTGGTTGCATCAGTGACGTCAGCGTTTGCTTCGATGCCCGCGACCTTGGCTGCGTCTGTGTAGCTAATCTTGGCGGTGTTTGCCGCCACGTCTGTGTTGTTGGAGACCTCGGTGTCAAAGTCCGTAATGTCGGATGCGGTGTGGGTGTGGCTTGAAGCAGCCTTGCCGTCTAGCTCGGTCTGCAGGTCTGTCTGATTGCTAAGCGTCCCGGTAATTGAGCCCCATGCACCGCCGCCACTTGCAGCCTCGGCATTCCACTCGGTCCCGTCAAATGTAAGAACATCGCCGTCAGCCGGTGTCTTAGACTTATCGGTATCGACGTCAGTTAGCTCGTCAAGCGTTGAAGCGCCGCCTGAGGCGTTCTCAGCCTGCCAGCCGTTAGTTGTGTCGTATGTAAGCACCTGGCCGTCCGTAGGGCTCATGAGGCTGTATACGTCGCTTAGTGCGGTGATGCTCTCGCCGGTAATGTCGGTTAGGTATGCTTTGAGGTCTGTTATCTGCGATTCGGTGTGCGTGTGCGAGCTGTCTACGATCTTCGAGCCGGGCAGTGTCATGAACACGGTCTTAGAGCCAACACCCCAGTTAACCGCTGCGTCTGAGTTGCTGGAATCAAGAATAGTGTCACGAGTCAGTGTACCGGCGCTATATGTGCCGCTGCCGACCTCCCAGTCGGTATCGTCAGTAATGACGTAATAGCAGGTGTCTGAATTGGACATGGCGTCGCCAAACGCCTGGAAACCAGTAACAGCACCGGCCAGTGTGAGTGTGCCGGTGCCGGTAGTTGCTGTAGTCTCTTTGACTCGGTCAGCGTATATCAATGCCATGCCGCTTCTATTCTGCTACATTACTTCCCAGGTAGCCTCTACGTCGAAGCTAAATGCTTCTACGACAGCAGGTGCGCCGTTCTCGGTTGGTGTGGCCGGGATGTCTACGTCAATCGTGAATGTTGGCTGAACCTCCTGATTTGGTGCGAGCTCAATTACGTTTGAGCCGCCGCCCACATTGACATCAACACTGTTCACGTTTGAGCTAAGGTTAGTAGCCACTAGTGTGAGCCGCTGGTAAACATTGCCTGCGTTCTTCCACTTGTTCTCTGGTGCGTTTGGTAGTGCAAGAGTTAGTGGGCTAGATGTGAATGGACCGTATGAGTCCATGAAGCTAAAACCCTGCGACGGCTCTTCTACTGAAGTGTCCACTACTGGGCCTGGCTGACTGTGTGCTTCTCCTGAGTATGTTGGCATTTTGTACCTCCTAAGTACTTGTTTATGTTGTGTTTCCGCCGGTACTGTTTGTGCCGGTTCCGGAATCTGATAGTGGTGTCGTGTTGTTGTTGAGGGTGTTGCCGCTAACTGTGGTTCGGTCTGCTGAAGCGTTTACTAGTACACCCTGGCTGAAGCCCTCTATTCGGTTGCCCGAAATTACGTCGTCGTCACCAGATACTGAAACGCCGTAGCTACTAGGTGATGCAGCGAAGTTGCGGATGCTCGAACCATTGAGGGTGCTGTCTGATGCCGCCAGGAACACGCCGCGTTGAGCTGCGTTTGTGCAAACTCGGTTGAAGCCATTTAGCGTTGTGTTGTTGCCGCCGACCTGGAAAGCGGTCACGCCGCCAGTCACGGTGATGTTGCTAAAGCTCATGTTGCTGCTGGCGTTCTGGATTCCATTGCCGTCACTCGTGCTGTCCAGCTCTACTCGGATGTTGTCCCACTGACTGTAGTCGCCCTGCGCGTAGATTGCCCAGCCGCCGGTTCCGGAGGTGCTGTTGCCGTTGACCACGATGTTGCTGAACTGGTTTGGGCCAGAGTTAACAGTAAGGATGGCTGCGGTTACGCTGGATGCGTTTGCTGCTGCGTTCATTTCCAGGTTGTCGAAGAAACAGTCTTGGCAGTTAAAGCGGAAGCTGCGAGCTGACATTGTGCCCGTCGCTGCGTTAGTAAGGATGCCGCCTCGCCATCGTCCGTTATCTCCAGAGATGAGGATGTTGTTGCCGCCAGTGTCGTTACAGTCAAGGTCTACGTTCTCGTAGTCCCACTCGTTACCAGACTGCTGTAGCTGACCGGTTCCAGTGTTGATGTTGATGTTGTGTAATGTTACGCCGTTGCCAGAAAGGATGAGGTCATTGTTGGCTGTGCCGATTGAGGTGTTGCGGTTCTTGCCGATGATAGTGACGTTATCTACCGAGATGGTCACGCTACCAGATTCTGTAGTTGAGTTCTTCACGTAGATTGTGTCACCAGCTGAGACAGTGAGGCCGCCTAGGGTAGTTGCGTCTCCGCCGCTAGTAGCAACAACGTGGTCTGCGCCGAATGGGTTGCCCCCACCGCCAGAACCGCTAGCAGCTGATGTAATTCGCCCCTGTGCGTCAACTGTGATGTCTGTTGATGTATAGCTACCGGCCACAACTGCTGTGTCGGCTAGCTTGGCTGCTGTTACTGCGTCGTTGTCGATCTGTGCTGTGCCAACTGTGTCTAGGTCGGCTAGTGCGCCTGTGTTGTTGGTTGCGCCTGTAGCGATGCCGTCGAGTTTAGTCTTGTCGCCATCTACAAATGCGCCCTCTGCCGGTTCAGCCTGTAGGCCGCCCACTAGGTTAGTGCGGCTAATCCTTTTGCTAGAGCCTGCCGGGTCGTCAGTCGTATCTGACTTATCAATGATGTACAGCTCGTCAGCCCCTGCTGGAGTGGCGTTGAGCTCGGTTAGTGCTGTTACTTTTGCGTCTGCCATGTTTGTTTGTTTCCTATATTTATATTATAGCCTATTGCGTTAGCAAGAATGAGTCGTCCTGTAGTAGTAGGTCGTCACCGTTCTGTAGTTCAATATTGTCGACTGCATCATCTGGGTCGCTAGGTGTGCTGGCTGTAGCTGCCGATGCGAGTGCGCCACCCGAGCCAACAGGTATTGGTCGTGCGAGGATCTTCTCGAGGATGAGCCGTTGTGACTGCATCTCACTGAGCATACCCATGAACAGCTCTGTAGGGAATACGGTCTCTGGGATCTCGGGCATCTGTATCTCTCGTACTGCCTGCTTGAGCTCTGCCATCTCTGCCTTTAGCTCGCTGAAGTCTGGGGCATCTACGTTAACAACGGTCTCTTTCTCCTCTACTGCCTGCTGGAGTGAAAAGAAGAAGTCGCCCATGTCGTCAATGTTGCTGATTTCTAGTGAGTCGGGCATCTCGATGCTGTTAATGGCGTTAACCATCGCCGATTCGTGGTCTTTAGCCTCAAGCCGCTGGAGCGAGGCTAGAACCTCCTTCATAACGCTCTCGACGCTCTCTGTGCCCTTTTCTGTGGTTTCTTGGGTTTCTACCTGTGTTTGCCTGAAAGCCTCTAGAAGTGCCTGTATGTCTTCTGAAGTGGCAAGCGTGTCTGGGAAGTTTTGAACCATTACATCCGGGCGGTGTGAAACTGACGACTCAATAGTCGCTTTAGCTGCATCAAGGATTGCACGCTGCAGGTTCTCGTTACCGCTTAATAGCTCAGAATGCCGGTCAAGCATCTCCTGAGTTTCTTTGTCTTTGAGTTTTTTGTCTTTAATAGACTGAATAAAGTCTGCGTCCATAACTCTATTATCCCATACTATACGTGTCGAAGGTATCTCTCTAGTTCTTGGCGGCTAATGACGGCCGTGCTTTTGCCCAAGCTGATAGTCACCAACTGCTGCTGGCGGTATTCATCCTTGTCCCACTGCAGGCGCCAATCCATCGTTAGGTGATTCCTGTTATTAAGGTCTCGAACAACGCCCCAACCCCTCTTATCCACTTCGCCGAACTTGTCGAGCTTCACGCCCTGTAGTGGCTTCATGGTGTTTTCGCTCTGCCGCTGCTTTAGGTTTTTTGGTTTCTCCGCCATTTTCCCTCATTCTTTGTTAATGGTAGCTGGTCTGGTGAAATAATAATGAACTTGTCCTCGTGCTCCAAGATGGTGTCGTAGTACCAATCCCAGAACTCCCCGATGCCTTCCTCGGTGTCGAAGTCGAACTGCGGGAACAGCCGCTTCCAGATTCGGTTGGTGCGGTAGTTGGCCAGACTATGAACAAACTCGTCCCTGTCTCGCATCAGGCAGATCAGGGTTACTCGCTTTTGAGATAGCCAGTAATCCAGGCTGTTGATGTGATCGAGTGAGATGTCGCCGTAAGTCTTCTCGAACTTATGTGTCTTCTCTGCGTTATTGGCTAGCCACTTAGTTTTGGCGTGATCGTCTAGCTCGCTGAAGTACAGGTTGTCCCCTGTTGTCTTGTGCTCGTGCCATGTATCCAGCCACTCAGAAAGAGATACTGTGCCACATCTGCCCGTCCCGAACCCTACAATCATGCTCATGCCAATATTGTAGCATAAAAGAAAAGAGCCCCGGAGGGCTCAATTCTGGAAGGTGCGAACTACTTATTAGTAGTCGAATTCTACACGTACACCGTGGTCGTCGCGTAGTTCAGCTACACCGAAGATAGTGTGGCCAACAACGTCGTCGCTTACGCGCTCAACGTTTCGCTCTGACTCAACGGTTGGAGCCTTCTGTAGAGCAAGACCAAATGCTTCTTTGTGCATTAGAACGTTTTCAACAACGTTTGGAGTACCAGCAGCTACAGCTACGTTGGTGCTCATGTATACAGGGATGTTGTATACGTTACCAACTAGACCGTTGTTGCCGCCAGCAGGAACACCTGCAGAACCAGTAGCGTCGTAGCGAGTAAACTCAGCGATTTGACGTAGTTGGTTCATTGAGCGTGGGTCAACAACTAGAGCTCGCTCTGTCATTGGAGCGTCAGCTAGGTCGAGTAGCTGGATAGCGTCTGTGATGTTGTCGATAGACCAGCTTGTGCCGCCGTCAACTTCCTGTGAAAGGCCGTTAACGAGAGCAGCGATCTGTTCGTCGATGTAAGTTGCAAGAGCGTAACCAATCTTGTCGGTGTACTTGCTCATTAGGTCGTTCTGTGACTGTACGTCAACGACTGAAGGAACTCGTACGCCAGCTGTTGCGAACTGGTTAAGAGTGATTGTTGCTTCTGTTTCTGTGTTTGCTGTAAGTGTGATTGCGTCACCCTGAGAGCCGTAGCTGTTAGCAGCTGAGATGTTTGCAAGCTTTGGAACGTGTACAACGTCACCAGCCTGTGAAACGTCTGTGTCGTATCGGTCAACTAGGTTAGCGAACACGAGGTTAGCTTCTGTTGCCAATAGAGTCTTTGCAGACCACTTCTCTGGGTTGAACACTGCAGCAGTAGTAGTAGTTACGTTTGCCATATTTGTGTTTCTTTCGAGTTGTTAATGTGTTTTACATAGCGTCGATTGCTGATGCATTCTTTCGCAGCCATTCAACGTCGTGGTTGGAAAGTGCTCGTTGCACGTCCTCACGAGTAATTGCTGTAGCTGGGGCTGCCGATGTGGTAGCCGAAGCAGTGGCAGATGCGACTTTTTGTTTCAGGGCCAAATCCTGTAAAGCCTCTTTTTTACCTTCGTCTTTGATCTCTTCAGTACCGCCATTTTCTAGGTCTCGGACCTTGGCCATGGCGTAAAGAGCCTCGATGCCGCCGGCCGCTGCTGCAGGGTTTTCCTGAACAATCTTGGCCATTTCTGCATCGTACTTACGAGCGTCTGGATTGCTTGCGTAGAAATCGTTAACAGCTTGGTTAGCCTGCATGACTTGTAGCTGTTGCTGCATTGCCTGAACCTGGTCGTCTGGTACACCCGCTGCGGATGCCTCATTCTGAATCACGTTCTTTAGCTCTGAAGCTTGCTGCGAAGACTCATGCATCTTCTTTTCTGCTTCACGATAACTATTAGCCATCTTTGCGACATGGTCTGGGTTTGTGAGATCAAATCCTTTTTTCTCGGCCCATGACGATACGTCGTCCTTTGACTCGCTTACGTTGGTATTGGTTGGTTCGGTTGCAGTTTCCTGTACCGCCTCTGCTGATTCAGTGTTAACCGGTTGTTCTGCTGCTGTCGTACTTGCAGCATCAGAGCCGTCGCCCACTGGAGCGTTGGTTGTGGTCGTGTCTTCTGACATGAACCCTCCTATTTGTTTTAAATGTGCTTTTGGGACTGAGCCCAGACTAACACCCTTTTATGGCTAGTCTCGACGCAGTCTTTTTGACGTGTATGTTTCAATGTCCTCTAATACTTTTATTATACCATCTGCCGTCTTTAAGAGGCCAAACGCCTCGTTCGGGTCATTGCTCTGGCTAGCCTGTCGGATATACTCCTGACGCAAAATAAGGATACGCTCGACGTGATGGTTAGCGGTAGGATCGTCCTTCCGTACAAACAAGTCGAGGTATCCCTCTTTAATTCTTTCTAGGTCTTCTTTAGAAACCGAGCCCTGGGCCACCTAATCCTCCGAGTGCATCTAGTAATCCAGGCTCACCTAGCTGCTCTGCGGCTATTGCTTCCTGTTGAGTAGATAGTAGCTGGTCGATCTCGTCTTCGTCAAGGTTGTAGCCCTTCTGCATGGTGATTCTCTTGAGGCGAGTCTGGTTCACTTCTGGGTCGCCGAGGAAGATCTGGTACATCTCTTTAGCGGCAAGTGCGTCATTCTGCTTAGCAGCTTCGATAGAGCTGCGTAACTGCACCCGTGGCTCGTACTGTCCCTGTACTAATTGCGGGTCGTACTCCTGCCATTCGATGTTATTGTCCTGGCCGATAACCTTGATCATCTGTGGTTCCTGTACGAATATCTGGATCATCGCTAGTACAAGCTCTGCTAAGTCGTGGTAACCTTCGTTTTCGATCTGTGACACCTTGAGTGCCAATCGTGAGTTAGCCTGTGATAGCTGCGCCTGGATCTCAGTAGCTGTCTTGCTACCGTCAGAGTCAACGCCCTTGAAGGTCTGGTCTGCTGAAGTAGTCTCTCGGATGTCCTGCTTGAGGATGGCTTCTTCGTTGAATGAGTCAGCCCGGAGGCCGCCCATCTCAATCTTCTGTAGTGCGCCAGCCTCAAATGGGTAGATCGCACCAGGGATAGATTCAACAGTCTCTAGGTGGTCTGAGTATCGTGGGTCGAGTGTGAACATTGGGTTCAGCATGTAGGTGATAGCGTCACGCCGTTGGTTAGCTAGGTCGTTCAGTGATTCCTGCAAGCCTATGATTGGCTCGATCTCGCCCTTACCGTAAACGAGTGATTCGTCCTGGTAGTTGCGCTGTACGATGAATGGCATTAGGCCGTTAGTGTCGTCTTCGCCTACGAGACGCTTGGCTTCCTTGTATGGGTTCTCGTCATCTCGGATAACAGTAGCGCGGTTGGCCACAGCGATTACTCGATCCTCTGTC
>JAAUXZ010072702.1_pt1 | contig 14190 bp, 9 predicted proteins | sample 7278131 | NCBI WGS metagenome assembly JAAUXZ01 (sample SAMN14350119, study PRJNA611818) | marine sediment metagenome | isolation source: surface marine sediment (3m) | place: French Polynesia: Moorea | collected 2018-08
GCGGCATTGGTGCCCTGTCTCAGTTCGCCCGCACCGGCAGCAGTGGCCGCGTCGTAGCAACCGGCGTCAGGGGCCTTAATGAAGAGACCATCAGGAATGCTAAGCCTGATCCCAGGGAATTTGAAAAGATGACTGAATTCCAGGTCAGCCAGGGAGAGGCCAGGGAGTTTGCCCGTAAGAGCAATCTCACGGCGAGGGAGATCAGCTACCTGGACCCCGCAAAAAGTAATAGCTCAGGAAGCAACTATGGCTCAGACGACGATGAAGAGGAGGGATTCTACTAATGAAACTGATCAGGACATTTGTATTGAGTCTTCTGAGTGCCTTACTGATCTGTTCGGCTAACGTTCATGCCTTTAGCCTCGATCTGGGCGGAATTGACGTCGGTGGTATTGCCAAGGCCATAGAAGGGGCATCGGAGCTTGGCGGCATGTCCGAAGAGGAAGAAATCATCCTCGGCCAGGAAATGGCTGCCGGCCTGCTCGGGGCCGCAGGCCTGGTCGACGACAGCGAGCTGCAGGCCTATGTAAATAAGCTTGGGCTATGGATCGCAATGCAGACAGACCGCCCTAACCTGCCATGGACATTCGGGGTTCTGGACGATGATGACGTCAATGCCTTCGCCACACCGGGCGGATATATCTTCGTGACTAGCGGATTATTTAAGATCATGCGTAATGAGGCTGAACTGGCCGGGGTACTTGCCCATGAGATCAGCCATGTCACGGCCTACCACCACGTTGAAGCCATTCAGGATCAGGCGGCATTTAAGCTGGCAGGTGGAATAGCCCAGGTTGCCTCCAAGGATGACGATGACCTGGTCGAATATGCGATGAATGCAACGCAGGAACTGTATACCAAGGGTCTGGACAAGGATGATGAGTACGAGGCAGACCGCATGGGTGTCGTTCTGGCTGCCCGGGCCGGTTACGATCCGTTTGGCTTACCTGCCTGCCTGCATACCATGGATGCAATCAGTGCCGAAGACAGCCGCATCGCCCTGCTGTTCAAGACACATCCCCTGCCCGCTGACCGGCTGGAAAGGCTGGACGTGGCCATGGGTGAAAAACTGGATGACTACAGCGGTCATTCCACGGAACAGACCCGCTTTCAGCAATTTCAGTCGCGGCTCATCGCCAGCAACTAGCCAACCCAGACCCTGGCATTGCGGAACATGCGCAGCCAGGGTCCATCTTCACCCCACTCCTCAGGGTGCCATGAGTGCTGTACGGTGCGGAACAGGCGCTCTGGGTGCGGCATCATGATGGTAAAACGCCCATCTTCGGAACTCAGTCCGGTAATCCCTTCGGGTGAACCGTTTGGATTTTCCGGGTAGCGCTCCGTGGGCATGCCATAGGCATCCATGTATCGCATAGATACCAGGCCCGCATTCATCACGGACTCCGAGGAATTGTTATCAAATACAGCCCGCCCTTCACCATGAGCGACTGCGATAGGCAACATAGCGCCCTGCATACCCTGCATCAGGATGGAAGGTGAAGGCAGTACCTCAACCACACTCAGTCGAGCCTCAAACTGTTCCGACTGGTTGCGCATAAATCTTGGCCAGTGGGCGGCGCCCGGGACCAGCTCGCGCAACTGGGAAAACATCTGGCAGCCATTACAGACACCAAGACCGAAGCTGTCTTCCCGATGGAAAAAGGCCTCAAACTCATCCCTGGCTCGTGAATTAAACAGGATGGACCTGGCCCAGCCGCCACCGGCACCGAGGACATCTCCGTAGGAAAATCCGCCGCAGGCTACAACGCCCTTAAAGCGATCCAGGCTGATTCTGCCCTCGATGACATCGGACATGTGTACATCGATGGCATCAAAACCTGCGCGATCGAATGCAGCGGCCATCTCAATCTGACCATTGACGCCCTGCTCTCTGAGGATTGCGATCTCAGGACGGACACCACTGCCGATAAAGGGCGCTGCGACATCCTCCTGGGCATCAAATGGGAGTCGGACCGTCATGCCGGGGTTCTCTGCATCTGCCAGGATGCCAAATTCCTGTTCCGCACATTTGGGATTATCGCGCAGGGCCTGCATCTGATAACTGGTCTCAGACCACATCTGTATCAGTTCAACCCGTGATCGTGAGATGAGCTCATGGGCACCATGTGACATGGTGATGCGATCATCCTCTGAAAGTTCACCGATGACAAAACTGTGGTGTCCAAGCCCATGTTCAGCGAGTACGGCTAGCACGGATTCAGTATCCGTATGGCGGACCTGGATCACTGCGCCCAGTTCTTCGGCAAACAAGGCGGCGACCGGATCATCATCCAGGTCATCGAGCTTGATCGATATACCTGTATGCCCGGCAAATGCCATTTCAGCCAGGGTCACGAACAGCCCACCATCCGATCGGTCGTGATAGGCGAGGATCAGGTCATCTGCCCTGAGCTCCCCAATCGCTGCGAAGAATCCCTTTATGGCATCTGGATTATCGAGATCCGGAGCATGATGGCCAACCTTCTTATATACCTGGGCCAGCGCCGAGGCCGCCAGCCTGTTCTCACCCCTGCCCAGATCAATCATGATCAGGTCAGTATCACCATGGTTACTCAGAAGCTGCGGAGTCAGGGTTTTCCTGACGTCCTGAACCGGTGCGAAAGCAGAGATAATCAGTGACAGAGGCCCTGTCATCTCCTTTGACTCACCGTGCTCCTGCCATACGGTCTTCATTGACAGGGAATCCTTGCCAACCGGGATCGCAATACCCAGCCTTGGGCATAGCTCTTCCCCAACGGCCTTAACGGTATCAAACAGCGCCGCATCCTCTCCAGGATGGCCGGCAGCTGCCATCCAGTTAGCAGACAACCTGATATCACCCAGCCTGGCGATATCGGAGGCGGCAATATTCGTGATGGCCTCGCCGATAGCCATACGACCCGAGGCTGCAGGATGCACCAGGGCAACTGGTGTACGCTCGCCCATGGCCATGGCCTCGCCGGTATAGGCAGTGTAGTTGGTCATGGTGACCGCTGTATCAGCTACAGGAACCTGCCAGGGACCAACCATCTGGTCCCGGGCCACCAGCCCGGTGACGGTTCGGTCACCGATCGTAATCAGAAAGCCCTTGGCCGCGACTGAGGGTAGCCTGAGTATCCGGTCCACAGCCTCGTTGATATCGATACCGGTAGTTTCGAACTCAGGCTTGGTGAAGGGATGATGATGAACATCTCTCAGCATCTTTGGCGGCTTACCCAGCAGTACATCCATGGGCAGCTCCACCGGGGTATTCTCAAAGTGGGCATCGCCAACGATCAGGTTCTGTTCCTCGGTAGCCATACCGACAACAGCATAAGGACAACGCTCACGGGCACAGATCTCCTCGAAGGCTTCGAGTCGATCGTTATCAATGGCCAGAACATATCGTTCCTGCGCCTCGTTTGACCAGATCTCCATAGGTGACATGCCTGGTTCGTCGTTGGGCACGGTACGCAGCTCTATCTCACCACCCCGGCCACCATCTTCGAGGATCTCCGGTATGGCATTTGAGATACCACCTGCCCCGACATCATGGATAGACAGAACAGGATTGTTATCCCCCATGGTCACGCAGCGGTCGATCACCTCCTGACAGCGACGCTCCATCTCCGGGTTGCCGCGCTGTACCGAGGCGAAATCAAGGTCTTCGGCACTGGCGCCACTGGCCATGGATGAGGCGGCCCCGCCCCCCAGACCTATCAACATGGCCGGTCCACCGAGTACGACGATCGAGGTGCCATGTGGCAGCGGCTGTTTGTTGACGTTCTCTTCACGGATACTGCCCACACCACCGGCGATCATGATGGGCTTGTGATAGCCGCGCAGCTCCCGTCCCTTAGGACCCGGTACCTCTTCCTCAAAGGTTCTGAAGTATCCCGTCAGGTTGGGGCGTCCGAACTCGTTATTGAAAGAGGCCGAACCTATCGGGCCCTCGAGCATGATATCGAGGGCAGAGACGATACGCTCCGGCTTGCCATGATCCTTTTCCCAGGGTTGTGCGAAGCCGGGAATCTGCAGGTTAGATACCGAGAAGCCACACAGTCCAGCCTTGGGCTTAGAACCATTACCCGTTGCACCTTCATCCCTTATCTCCCCTCCGGAACCTGTTGCAGCACCTGGAAACGGCGAGATTGCTGTCGGGTGATTGTGGGTTTCCACCTTCATCAGGATATGCAGATTTTCATCATGCTCCTCATATCGCTGTGTCAGGGCACTCGGTACAAAGCGGGAGGCACTAAAACCCTCAATAACAGAGGCATTGTCACAGTAGGCCGACAGGATGCCACCCGGCGCATGGTTGTAGGTATTACGAATCATCTTGAACAGGCTCTTTTCCTGTTCATTTCCATCAATGATCCAGTCCGCATTGAATATCTTGTGGCGACAGTGCTCAGAGTTCGCCTGGGCAAACATCATAAGTTCAACATCGGTGGGATTACGCCCGAGCTCCTGGTAATTTTCTGCCAGATACTCGATTTCATCTTCAGACAAGGCCAGGCCTAGTTCTACGTTAGCCCTGGCAAGAGCCGCATGGGCGTCACCACTGATATCAATGGAGGCCAGTGGAGCTGGTTCAGCGCTACTAAACAGTAACTCCGCATCATCCAGATTCAGGGTAGCAACTTCGGTCATACGGTCATGTAACTGCTCAGCGACCTTATGGAACTGATGCTCATGCAGTTCAGCGCTCATTTCGAGGCTGTAAATAATCCCACGCTCGACACGCTGAACGGCGCTTAGGCCACAATTATGAAGGATGTCCGTGGCCTTGCTCGACCAGGGTGAAATAGTGCCCGGACGTGGCATGACGAGTATTCTATGCCCTTCAGGAATCTGCTCCTGACTGCCTTCCCCATATTCCAGCAACTGTGATAACTGAGCCTGCTCTCCGGCACTGAGGTCACACTCGGTCCTGGCAAAATGAATATAGGTGGCCTTTAAGGCGACAAGCCCCGGAAGCAGGCTTCCGAGCTGTTTTTCAAGTTGCTGCAGGCGAAAATCAGATAAGGCGCGGCTTCCTGTAAGGACCAGCATATTTCACTCGTAAAATTAAGGGTTTCAGCCTTCAGATGATACTAGCATTACCCCATTCGATGTAGTCTTGACACCCATATTTGAACAGCCAGCCAGTTCAGAAGAAGGGAAAGCCGAATACCAGGCGATACAGCTGATCATTACCGACGAAACGAACACCCAGACCAATACGAGGACGGCCAATTGCAGTATGGCTCACCGCTCTAGAAGCACCGAATGTGAAACCGATTTCATGCTGGATATCTACCGAGTCCACCTTGTCAGAGATCTCCGTTAGATTGAGGTCCTCTGAAAATATGAAATTCATATAATAAAGCCCCAGGTCCGTATCCCTGCCAAACGTACTCCCCTTAAACAGCGTCATGTTCAGGCCAGTTTCAAAGGCAGCAAAAGAATTTGAAGAATCAAGCGTCCTATTTCGGAAGCCGACCCGATACAGACGGTTACCCAGCAGGAAAGGATACTTACCTATGGAAAAATCATAGTAACTTCTGATCCCAACACCATAGATGATGTTGACGGTATTCGCCTCGAAGTTTTTACCTAATCCCAGGTCTATAAATGGGTGCAGGCTCCAGGAATCATTAATCGGGGCGACGTATTCCAGGCCCGGCAAAATCGCCAGGGTGCCAATCTCAGATGGAAGTTCCAGTTCAGGGAGACTCTCCTCTGGGTCATAGTCAAAAAAACCAGCAGAAATCGTTGTATTGAATTTCAATCCCCAGTCGAATTCACCTGGATCGAGTGCTTCTCTCCCTGTTGGCACGAGATCGAAGGAAAGTGGCACATTCAGCACAAAAATTGAACGGTCATCAGACCTCGATCCGTAAAAACCTGAACCAAGATAAGGGGAGTAACTGTAGTTCTGCTCTATTTGAACCTGCTGCGTCGTAACAGCCTCTTCAGCCAGAGAAAATGGTACCTGAATGACGAAAATCAGAAGAAAAATAATTATAAATTTCAAGATGTTCTGCCAAAACCATGAACTTTTTGCGTATATGCCAATCATACAGAATCAGATTTAGCATGACACTAAACAAGGCACAGTTTAGAATGCTAATAATTGCAGGGGCCGACCTGGTTTCGACGGAGGTTACAAAACCTGCAGGTGCATGTCGAGGTGACAGCGTAGCCTCGTAAATCCAACAGCTGTTACTTTATAGTTGCCAACGACGACAACTACGCTTTAGCAGCTTAAGTCTGCTAACCTCTGACCAGTATTTGCTTGTGGGTCTGACTCAGAGGTCATTTACACAGGACCGTGTCTGGTGTTGTTCGCTCGCCGGGCATTAAATCAAAAGTGAGCTCGCTGCTAACATCCCTGTCCTTCGGGTGGTTAGTGGTTAAACTTAATTGATGAGACTAAGCATGTAGTACCTGAGGCGGAGGACTTGCGGACGCGGGTTCGATTCCCGCCGGCTCCACCAACAAGATAAAGCCACCCCAACGGGTGGCTTTTTCGTTATGTACTCTGGCAGATTCATGGATTAGTATTTATTCATGACCCGGAACGTCAACGAGTATGGATCATGAAGCTTGCAGGAATCTGGCTGCTCTCTATTCTGACAGTTTTTAGCTCAGCAGCTGTCGTTGCAGATGGACCTCTGCGAATTGGTACCAACCTCTGGCCCGGCTATGAGCCCCTCTACCTGGCAAGAGAACTTGGCTATCTTAATCCTGAGCGCATCCAGCTCAACGAATACCCTGCAGCTACGGACGTGCTTCGCGCCTTCAGAGAAGACAAGCTCGATGCCGCTGCCCTCACACTTGATGAGGTACTCACCCTGAGGGAAGCCGGAATACCCGTCAAGGTAGTCCTGGTCATGGATATTTCAGACGGCGGCGATGTCATTCTGGCTCACCCGCTTATTGCCCGCTTCGAGGATCTCAAAGGAAAACGCATCGCCGTAGAGAGTGGCGCCCTTGGAGCCTACATAATCACCCGTGCGCTCGACCTTAATGATATGGAGCTCAAAGACGTGCTCATTGCCCATATCGATGTTGACGAGCATGAAGCAGCCTACCTGGATGGCCGAGTTGATGCTGCCGTTACCTTCGAACCTGTTCGTACCCGACTACTGGCCGTCGGTGCCCGGGAGGTGTTCTCCAGCAAAGAGATACCAGGTGAAATCGTGGATGTTCTGGTCATCCATGAACGCGTCCTGAACAAAGAATATGAACCTGCAACGTCGGAACTGATGAAGGGCTGGTTCGATGCCCTCGCTTATCTGCAGAATAATCCTGAACAGGCCAGCCAGTTAATTGGGAAGAGACTTGATATCAGTGCCTCTGATGCCCTCGCCAGCTTCGAAGGACTTAAACTTCCAAGCATTGATCAGAACAGACAAATGCTCGGTGGCGAGGAACCCAGTCTGAACAAGGTACTTGGAAGACTTGAGCGCACAATGCTGAAAAACTACCTGCTGCTAAAATCCATTAACACTGACGACATCCTGAGTCCTTCTCTCCTCCAGTAACTGTTTCACCCAGCGAGCAGCATTCTACTGACAATCATCCAAGATGATTGATCTGAGTCATTGCATTTTTACTATTTTTTGTCACTCTTAAACTGAGCGAGGTAACAATTAACGTTGATCTATTCGCTTGTTGAGCCGATACCTATTCTTATAATCAAAGCGGCGACAATGATAAATAAAGACATTATTAAAGCCTTCCTGCTGATCTTTGGATCTTACTTTGCGGTAATTAGTGCTGCATTCCTCGTCTTTCTTTCTGCACAGAACTTCCATTACCTCAGGCTCATTCAGGAGAATGAAGTCGTCCAGATTGACCTGGCCCGCAAGTCCATAGAACGAGACCTCAAGGCCATTTTGCCTGACATTGAGGTCCTGGTTAACGAACGCCATGTACAACAGTACATCAACCTGCCACTTGAACCTGCTCGACAACTCGTCGAACAGGAATTCTGGTCATTCAGCAGAAACAAGAGAATCTATCGACAGATCAGATTACTCGACAAATCCGGCATGGAGGTTGTACGTATAGACAACCTGGACGGTACACCCAGCATACGCAATAAGTCTGATCTACAGGATAAACATGACCGGTATTACTTTCGGGAAAGCATTAACCTGGCACCTGGTGAACTCTATATCTCTCCAATGGATCTGAATATAGACAAGGGTGAAATTGAAATCCCTCATCACCCGACCATCCGCTTTGCAATGCCTGTCTATGATGACCAGGATAACCTCCATGGCGTCATCGTCCTCAACTATAAAGCAGTTAATCTCCTCAACAACTTCGATGAAATGCTGGATGGTTCTTACGGTCACATTGCCCTGCTGAATCAGAAGGGCTACTGGCTTCGGTCTCATAAACCTGATCGTGAATGGGGCTTCATGTATGACAACACGATTCAGTTTGGAAACAACCACCCTGATGAATGGCGACATATCTCTGAGAATGATCATGGTCAGATAAAAACCAGCGGTGGACTTTTTTCCTTTGCATCAATCTATCCGTTAAATCTGATTGGCGGTTATAAAGGTTTAGATTCAGGCCATCCACATGACCAGCAGAGTTCATATGTCTGGAAAATCGTTTCTGATGTACCCGATACAATCCTGTATGCGAATTATCGCAATCAACTGTTTGGACCTTCCGGACTGATCTGGTTGCTTCTGACTGTCATGGGTGTCATCACCTCGCTGTATCTGGCACAAACTTATATAGAGCGAAAAAAATTACGCAAGGAGAAAGAACTACACGCAAAAATATACAACACCAGTACCGATGGCATCATCATTACTGATGCCAACGAGAGGATCATCGATATCAATGATGCCTTTGAGAGTATCAGTGGTTTTTCCAGAGAAGAAGTAATCGGAAAAAGGCCCGGGATATTCTCCTCTGGGAAGCACAGTGATGAATTCTATATCGAACTCTGGCGGACTATTGATGGCAAGGGATACTGGGAGGGTGAAATCTATAACCGCCACAAAGATGGAGGCATCTACACTGAGTGGATACGAATATCTTCAATCAAGGACGAGAAAAACAGAACGACAAACTATATCGCCCTGATATCAGATATTACACACAAAAAATCGACCGAAGAGCAGCTCCTCAAGCATGCGCATCATGACCCATTAACTGGTGCCCATAATCGGCTGTCGTTTGACCAGCGCTTCAGACATGATCTCGCTCTTGCAGAAAGAAATAATCGAAAACTGGCCATCCTGTATATTGACCTGGATAAGTTCAAACCCATCAATGATACATACGGTCATCAGGCCGGCGATGTTGTTCTGCAAAAAGTTGTAGAAAGAATCAGCAGTAAGATTCGCGATACCGACACCCTGGCAAGACTTGGTGGTGACGAGTTTGTCGTCCTACTCTCGGAGATTGAAGATTACGAAAATGCCGAACAGATCGCGCATACGATCAAAATCGCAGTTGCCTTGCCAATTCCCTACGACGACACTCCCTTAAGCCTGACTGCAAGCATCGGCATCGCCGTCTATCCCAGAGATGGTTCTAGTGTCAGCGTACTGCTAAATAGTGCCGACAGATCGATGTACGAGGCCAAGCAGGCTCAGAAAAAACAGTTTGCTACTTAGCGTCCTCACCAGACAGGACGACACCGGTAAAGTCTTCATCCTGATGCAGGCTATCCTCTTTGAGCAGATCTCGTTTTATACCCTCTTCATCAATCGTGGCAGTAAGGTAGGCTGCAATGTGCCTAAGGTCGATCTCTGCATTCTCCAGGCAGGATGTCCCTCCAGGTGATGGGGTCATATTGAAAATAGCCCCTTTACCAGTATCGATCTTGGCCTCACCCAGCATCAGACGCTCATGGTCCTTATCAATGAGCTGGGGTCGTATACCGCCCACTTTTTTAGCAAACCTCAGGTCTCTCAATCTCAGGCCTGGCACAATCTTTCGGACATCTCTGAGGAATAACAACCTGCGAATGAACGGGATCTCGAACAACATGTTCTTAAACATGTAATTTCTGATATCTCTGACCTTCATCAGGTCCCAGAGCACCTTTGCAACGCGGCGATCAAACCTGAAGACACGAAGAAAATCGGGAAGAGTATCCAGATTATAACGCTCAAGGACCGGCAACATCAGGGCCGTAGGTCCAAACCTGGTCGCGCCTGGAACCATGACATCCGGGTCACCGTGGATTGCGGCAAAGGGAAGTGCATCGTTCTGCACGGTATAGACCTTTCCGTTCAGAATCTGAGGAGTAAAGTAATAACTCCCGGCCACTGGCAGGCAGGAATAATGCAGGCCATAACCCAGGTCATGAGCGAGTTTCAGGCTGTGGCCACCGGCGCAGACTACCAGTGAACGGCAGGTGTAACTTCCTGCATCAGTGTCGACACGAAAATGATCCTCTTCAACCTTGATATGCTGGACCTGCTGGTTGTAATGGGCATCAACCTCCTTGCCCGGAATCAGCTGAGCCTGACGAACAAATGATCGTGCCAGGGTTTCAAAGTTGACGGCCGTGTACTCATCTGTTGAACCCAGGGCAACTATTTCATCAGAACGCCTGCCCTCCCCCGAATTGACTACCGCGGGTTCGATCTCTGCAATCTCATCCTTTTCCAGTAATCTCAGATTCGGATAATGAGGACCAAAAACCTTGAAACGAGCCCGGAGTTTTATACATTCCTCAGCGCCGACACCCAGCACCATTTTGGGATATTTAAAAATAATATGATGGGCGTCAGGCTGGGCTGTTGCGTAATTCCTGAGCATTCCCGCTGCTCGTTGTACCTTGAGCGCCTTTTCCAGGGTGTAATTCGTTTCAATATCACCGCAGTGTAATGTCTGGCTGTTATTACTGGAGAGGGAATTCACCCGTGCTGGAGCTGCATACTTTTCAATAATACCAATGCGCTGGATGTCGGAGTACTGAGCCGCCAGGTACATCAGGGCACTCCCTGATACTCCGGCACCGATGATCAGCAGGTCATATTGTGGTTCTTGCATAACTGTTCTCAAACTCGTTTAGCCGAGCATCATAATGGATTTACCCTGATTAAGCCTTTTACGCACAAAATCTATTTCAGGCGGGCGATGAATAGATCGATTTCTAGTACTTTAGTCTCAGCTAAAAAGGGCCTTATTCCCTGATTTTCTTAATATTTGCTCTGGATGCGGAAAAACTCGGAAGCGGTCACAAAACATTCATAAGAATTTGCTTATATTCTAGACACACATATAAATAACTGTCATTGCGGAATGAAAATCATGAGACTTCTTGTATTTGCACTTACCCTGATGACCCTGCCTGCGGCGGGTGCACAGGTTACCGATCGGTTTACAGAAGAATTTAATGGTATCAAGCTCAGCGTTTACCAGGGTGAATGTCATAATGATGACTTCACCGTACAGATGGAATCACGAAGCTATCGCTACATTGGACCCCAGGGCTCCGGCACGGCCAGAACAGCAGAAGAGGCCATCAGCCTTGCATGTGGAGAGCCTGAAGTCGCCGGGCTTTAATGCATCAGCCAGAAAATCATAGCGTGGATAAAGCCACATCCAATGTAATATAGATCGTTCAAGGTAAATCCACTAATATGAGCCCTGCAAGGACGCCAGATAACAAAAAAGCATAATGTGGCCCACGCAATAAACTATTGAAGGCCACAGGTATTCATTACACGCTTGAGGCACTTCAATGCAAGGCATAGCAGGGCTGAACTCTGAGGATGCTCCGGCTCCTTACCCCATACAGCTGATTATTCTGACCCTGCTCTACTTTCTCGCTGGCATTATCGGGCTGGCAGTACAGACACACCCCTCTGGTATTACACCCATATGGCCAGCTTCAGGAATTGCCTTCGCAGCCCTGTATATTTATGGTCTTCGTCTCTGGCCAGCCATCATGCTTGGCATGGTCTCTCTCAGCTTTTATGCAGAAGTTCCACTGGCGATTGCCCTGATCGCAGGGGCCGGCAGCGTCCTCGAGGCCATCGTTCCCATACTGATCCTCAGGCGCCTGAATTTTGATGGTGATCTCAACCGAGTCCATAGCATCTTTCTTTTTGTCTCAATTGCAGTAGTGCTCGGTCCGATCTTCAGTGCTTCGCTGGGCAGCCTGGCGTTCAGCTGGATGATGCCCATGGGTATCAGCGAGACATTAAGAATCTGGGCCTACTGGTGGCTGGGTAATGGCATTGGCATTCTGATCATCGGTTCGTTTCTTCTGATATGGCTGGCCACCCCGAATACAGGTAAAAAAGGCGAATTACCCGGCAAGCTGCTTATTTTAATAGCTACTGCCGTAGCAATGTTTCTCAGCCTGGCGATCAATCAGCATCCCTACTCTACGCTGATCCTGTTCCTGCTCATCCCCTTTGCCGTCCTGGCTGCGATGCGATATGGCCTGCGCTGTGTTTCCACCATGGCACTGGTGACCATGATTGTGACCCTGGTCACCGGTGCCTGGCTGATTCCCGAGGCCTTTAAACATGCTGAGCTCGGTACAATCTATCTCAACATCGCGTTCCTGGTCATTATCACCTCAACCGGGTTGCTGGTATCGGCAGCAAACTATGAACGCATTCATCACCAGATAATGAAATATCGCGCTACGATTGATGCCCTGACAGGCCTAGGTAACCGGCATGAATTTCTCCATCAGCTGGAGCGCACGCTCCTGAATCTCAGACGAAGAGATGATAATCATAGCCTGATGTATATCGACCTGGATGGTCTTAAGCTGGTTAACGATACGGCGGGCCATGCTGCAGGAGATGAGGTCCTGAAACAGATAGGCCAGGTATTCCAGAGGATCACGCGCAATCAGGACGTTGTTGGCCGACTGGGTGGAGATGAATTCGCCATCCTGCTCAGAAATTGCGACACAGAAGATGCGAGCGTTATCGCAGAACAGATACGAAAAGAAGTTGCCTCAGAAATCATTACCTGGCAGAAGAAGGAATACCGTGTTACAGCCAGTATCGGTATCGTTCGCATCGATAAGGACCATGACCAGGCCGCAACGGTAATAGAACAGGCAGATACGGCCTGCTACACCTCAAAACGTGCTGGTGGTGATCAGATCACGATCAGCAACTGATTATTTGCTTTTTACCTTTACTGCCTTTTTAGACTTTGTGTCTTCATCAGACTGCCAGGTGATACGCAGATTTACCCGATTGAGGTTGTCTTCCTGACTGGCCGTAATCTTTAAATTCATAAGACCCTCTGGTTCCAGTTCGATACTATCCTCAGCATCTGAAAAGCTCAGTTTGCCGCTGGCCAGGCCATCGGTCAGTGCCTTCATAATGGTACTGATAGTCTTTGCATCCTGAAGCGACTCATGTCTGAAACTCAGTTTTCCCCTCTTCATCTTCTCCTCTCCTCAGGCTCGCAGCTCTACAGGATCAAATACCTTGGCGTATTCATGATCAGTGCTTATACCCAGGATCATCTGTTCCGGGTGGATTATGGTGACACCAGCACCTGCTCCCTTAAGACCTTCCCTGGATCGAGAACCACTATCCATGGTGGTATCACACTCAAAATTAATCAGATTCTTTCTTAACGAAATACGCTGGCCATGATAGACATTTCTGTGTCCATGAATAATGGCATGAATACCACTCTCATTGGCCATACGCACACCCTTGTGGGTTAAGGGGTGATCGGCCGCTCGATACTTGGTGCGGATGCTATTGGCAATCGAACCATAATAAAACGATAGATCATCTCCCTTTAACTGTCTTCGAAAGCGCTTGTTCACATATTTTATGCCCTTATGCCTGATGATGCCTGCCACGTGATCATCAAGCCCGGCATGAATAAACAGGAAGGAACCCTGACGGTAAAACAGACGCATGCGGTGATAAAACCAGTGAAACTCACCCCCGGATTTAAGAAACATCTTCTGCCACTTAAGCGTAGCTGCCAGAACCTGCTTCATGCTTAGTCCCGCGACTTCACACTGATGATCGAAGCGTTCCTGTTTCTTCACAATTTTTTCGAGCTCACGTTCAAGGGTACATTGATCAAGGGTGTTCCTGGACCGATCAGGAAAGTGTTTTACCCAGTGTTCAGAGGGGTAAAGCAGGCGACGGCATTCCTTGTTCGAGGGCATATGCTTGAGGCTGGCACGATCTATATACTCATCAACCATTTCAGTGATCAGCGGTATGGCCTTAGGCC
>JAAUXZ010033320.1_pt1 | contig 14153 bp, 12 predicted proteins | sample 7278131 | NCBI WGS metagenome assembly JAAUXZ01 (sample SAMN14350119, study PRJNA611818) | marine sediment metagenome | isolation source: surface marine sediment (3m) | place: French Polynesia: Moorea | collected 2018-08
ACTGACAGCACCTGTTGCTGCTGATCCTCCGCAATCACTGCCGGGTCAAACTGACCTTGCATGTACTGTTGCAGAACGTTGCCCCAGAATTCTTCTGGGTTGCCCAACATCAGGTACTGAATTCCTACTACCAACAGCCCGCCGAACGCCGCCGCTTCCAGCGTCCGGGCCAGCGAATGGCTGCTGCCAAGAATGCTGGCCAACATCCAGGCCGGAACCCAAAGCATCAGGCCAAACAAGCCAAACGGGATCGGCATGTTCATGGTCAGCCCGCCCAGGCCTGCAATAGCCAGGGCGCCCGACAATGCAACCAACAGCCCCTCTCTGGCACCGTTGCGCAGCGTGGCCAACACCACAATCGCTGCGCTGATCACTGCCAGGGGCGTGATCATCAAAGCCAGCGTAGCAGTCAGCACAGTCGCCACGATGGCCTGAATCCGGCCTTTCATCACTAAGGTGACCAGGCCTTTCATAACGTTCCCTCGCTCCTTACGAAGGTTGCGCCGCCAAAAACGGCGGCACTATCCGACACACCGGATCAGTGGGCGTCGGAATAAGGCAACAACGCCAGGAAGCGCGCGCGCTTGACCGCGGTCGCCAGCTGGCGCTGGTACTTGGCACTGGTGCCGGTAATGCGGCTCGGAACGATCTTGCCTGTCTCGGTGACATTCTGGCGCAGCAGGTTCAGATCCTTGTAATCGATTTCTGCGATGCCTTCCGCCGAGAACCGGCAGTACTTACGACGACGATAAAATCGGGACATTGCGATAACTCCTTAATGATCAGGAAGCGGCAGCTTCTGGCGCGTCGTTCTTTTCCTCTTCCTTGGCAAGCGGAGAGGCCTCGGTGACCGCTTTATCACGACGGATCACCAGGTGGCGCAGAACGGCATCATTGAAACGGAAGGCGCTTTCGATCTCGGTCAGCGCACCACCGGTGCACTCGACGTTCATCAGGACGTAATGGGCCTTGTGGACCTTGTTGATTGGGTAAGCCAGCTGACGGCGGCCCCAGTCTTCGAGGCGGTGGATACTGCCGCCATCACCCTCGATAACAGACTTGTAGCGGTCCACCATGGCGGGAACCTGCTCGCTCTGGTCCGGGTGAACCAGGAACACGATTTCGTAATGACGCATTGTAGCTCCTTACGGGTTAACAGCCTCCCAACCCGCTATCGGCCGGTGAGGCAAGGAGAATCCGGGGCTCATCCCGGAATGAAGCGCGCGACTATAGAGAAATCACGTGCCAATTGCAAGCCACAATCCTCCCTAAAGATTACCGGGCTGCTTGCCGATCACCGAAGGAGGAAGAACAAAAAGAACTCCCCGAGAACATGAAAGAGAACCTGCCCGTCACCCAACAGGAAGTAATGCTGACGCCCGGCGTCAGTATCATTTCCACCACCGACCTCAAAGGCGCAATCACTTACGTCAACCGCGACTTCATCGAAATCAGCGGTTTCTCCGAGACAGAGCTGATCGGCAAGAATCACAACGTCATTCGCCATCCCGACATGCCGGCGGCGGCTTTCGAGGACTTGTGGACCACCGTGAAAATCGGCAAGGCCTGGCGCGGCCTGGTCAAGAACCGTTGCAAGAACGGCGACCACTACTGGGTAGAAGCCTTTGTAACGCCGGTTACGGAACAAGGCCAGGTCGTCGGGTACCAATCGGTGCGAAATGCGGTGACACGCGAACAGGTCGCGAAGGCCGAGAAACTCTACGCAGAACTCAAACGCGACCGTCAGGCCAAATTTCCGAGACCTTTCCGGATCGGCGACATCGGCATCATGAAGAGACTTGGCTCTGCCATGCTTCTGGTGGGATTGCTACCGCTACTGGGAAACCTCCTGTGGCAAGCGGGCGCTATCGGAGGCGGGCTGATGTTGGCGTTCATCCTTGCCTCCCCGGCATTGCTCGTTCTGTTGGGGTCATACGTATATCTATCGATGTTCAAACCGATGAAGTCGCTCTCAGACGCTCTGGGCACGATCGCATCGGGCAACCTGAACACCGGGCTGGACTATGTGCATCAGGACGAATTGGGTGACCTTTATTCGGCTGCCAGGATGCTGCAGGCAAGATTCCGCACTGTGGTAGGACAGATGTCGGAGGTTTCGGTCAACCTGGCCACCAGCGCAGAGCAGGTTTCAGGCAGCAGTGCAGAAACCTTTCAACTGATGCTCGAGCAACAACGGAGTACGGAGCAGGCCAGCAACTCAATGGCGCGAATGCGAGACTCCGTGCAAAGCGTTGCTGAAAACACGCACAACGCGGTTGAAGCTGCATCCCAAGCCAATGACGCCGCCATCGCCGGCAAAGGCACGATCACACACCTGCGCGGCACCATTGAAAAGCTTGTCGGTGAGGTTGGCAACTCTTCGCGGGTGATCGCTGATCTGAACGCCAAAAGTCGCGATATCAGCCAGATTCTTGAGGTCATCCGCGCGATCGCGGAACAAACCAACCTGCTCGCTCTGAATGCCGCCATCGAAGCTGCCCGTGCCGGGGAACAGGGCCGCGGTTTCGCCGTGGTGGCAGATGAAGTTCGAACGCTTGCCGGACGCACCGCCGATGCGACTGAGGAAATCAACAACGTGATTGAGCAACTTCAGCAAGGTATCGACAACGCGGTGGAAGTCATGCACCAGGGTCAGGATAAGGCCGACCGGGCCACCGAACAGTCAACAGCGGCGCTGGATTCTATCCACGAACTGACGATGGCGGTTGTACGCATGAATGGGCTGAATGCTGAGATCGCCAAGGCCACCAGAGCCCAACTTGAGACAGCAGAAACGATCAGTACCGATATGTGCAATATCACCGCAATGGCCGGCAATACTCTGGCGCTGACACAGAGCAATAGCGAAGCCGGCAACCACCTCACGGCGGTTTCCGAAGACATGCTCGATCAGTTTGCCCGCTTCGGGGTCATGGAGGACCTGCGTGGCCTGGTACAAGAGGCGCGCGTGCGACAGGCTGATGAGAAAAACGCCAAAGCGCACCAAGACGACGACAGCATCCTTTTCTGATCGATCAGCCGCGCTGACGCAGGGCCTCGTATAAACAAACACCGGTAGCTACCGAGACGTTGAGACTTTCCACGCTGCCCTGCATGGGTAGTGAGACCAGCAGGTCACATTGCTCACGCGTCAGGCGGCGCATCCCTGAGCCTTCCGCGCCCATCACCAGCCCCAAAGGGCCTTTGAGGTCTGCCTGATACAAAGACTGCACAGCTTCGCCCGCGGTACCCACGAAGAAGACGCCGAAAGCATCTTGCAGGTGACGCATGGTTCGAGCCAGGTTGGTAACCTGCACAAAAGGCACCACCTCAGCTGCACCGCTGGCAACCTTGCAGGCAACCGGCGTCAGGCCGACCGACTTGTCTCGCGGGGCAATCACGGCGTGCACACCAACGCCATCTGCAGTGCGCAGACAGGCTCCGAGGTTGTGAGGATCGGTCACACCATCAAGCACCAACAGGAACGCTGGCTCCTGCAAGCCGGTCATCAGCTCGTCGAGTGTCGATTCACTCAATGCCGACGGCGCCTCGGTGTGCGCCATCACGCCTTGGTGGTTCGCCCCTTCGGAGAGCTTGTCGAGCGTTTTGCGATCACTCTCTCTGACCGGCACGCCGGCTTTTTGCGCCTCATCCAGTAATGGCTTGAGTCGACGGTCGTTACGCTTCGCGTCCAGCAATATCTCCTGTACGCGTCCGGCACCATGCTTGAGCACCGTACGCACCGCGTGGATACCGGCAACCCACTGCCCTCTGCCCTGACGCCCGGAACGACTCACGATTTCTTGCGGCTACGACGCTTGCGCTTGGACTTCGCTTTTGGCGGCTCAGCCTTGGGCGCATCGAACTCTTCGCCCTCCGGCACCACCAGCAACGCGGGGGTTTCGCGCATCTTTCTGGCGCCGGCGCTTTTGGTTTTGCGCTTGCGCCCTGGTTTCTCGGCCGCCTCCTGCTTGGCGGATGCGTTCCTGGCATGGGCTTTTTTGGCGCCGCGCTTCTTGTCTGGCTTACTTTCGGTCTTTCTGCCCTTTGGCTTGCGGCTTCCGCTTTCGCTGGATCCGGTATCTGGCAGAACGAAATCTATCTTGCGGTCATCCATGTTCACCGCCGCCACGCGCACGCGCAGCGAATCACCCAGGCGATAGACGCGACCGGTGCGCTCGCCGGTGAGTCGATGACCAACCGGGTCAAAATGGAAATAATCCTTGTCCAGCGCCGTGATATGGACCAGGCCGGTGATGTAGATCTCGCCCAGCTCAACAAAAAGTCCGAAGCTGTTCACGCTGGCGATCACCCCATCGAAATCGCCGCCCACCTTGTCGAGCATGAACTCGCACTTGAGCGCGTCAGTCGAATCACGCGACGCATCATCCGCGCGGCGCTCCAATGCGGAGCAATGTTCACCCATCGCCGCAAGGTGCGGGCCGTCATATTCGAAGGTCTTGGCTGTACCACCGAGCAACAGGTGCCGAATCGCACGATGCACCATCAGGTCAGGATAGCGTCGGATCGGTGAAGTAAAGTGCGCATAAGCATCGAAGGCCAAGCCAAAATGACCGACGTTGTCGTGCGAGTAAACCGCCTGCATCATCGAGCGCAGCAACACAGTCTGTATGACGTGAAAATCAGCGCGACCCTTTACCTGTTCCAACAGGTCCGCGTAATCCTTGGCGGTAGGTTCGGTACCGCCCTTCAGGCTGAGGCCCAGCTCGCCCAGGAACTGGCCGAGATCGGTGAGTTTCTCGACGCTGGGACGCTCGTGGATTCGGTAAAGCGCCGGAATCTTCTTGCGCAGCAACATCCTGGCCGCAGCCACGTTGGCTGCCAGCATGCACTCCTCGATGAGCTTGTGCGCATCGTGGCGCACCAGCGGCACGACTTCGGCAACCTTGCCCTTGTCATCGAACCTGAATTTCGTCTCGACGGTATCGAAATCGATCGCGCCACGCTTGGCCCGTGCACCATGCAGAACCTTATACAGACCGTAAAGCTCATGCAGGTGTGGCAGTACGTCAGCAAACTTCTCGCACAGCTCGGCATCGCCGTCGAGCAACATGGCACCGACCTGGTCGTAGGTCAGACGCGCATGCGAGTTCATCAGGCCCTCAAAAAAGCGCGACCGGTACATCTTGCCGGACTTGTCGAAGTACATCTCCCCCACCATGCACAGGCGGTCGACATGTGGGTTGATGGAACACAGTCCGTTCGACAACACTTCGGGCAACATGGGAACGACCCGATCCGGGAAGTACACCGAGGTGGCACGATTGTAGGCCTCTTCATCCAGCGGTGTACCGGGCTCCACATAAGCTGAGACATCGGCGATAGCGACCAGCAACTTCCAACCCTTGGGTGTGGGTGCGCAGCAGACCGCATCATCGAAATCGCGGGAATCCGCACCGTCGATGGTGACAAAAGGCATCTTGCGCAGGTCGACCCGTCCTTCCTTGGCCTTCTCCGGCACGTCCTCGCCAAAGGCCTTGATCTGCTCCAATACCGCCTCCGGCCAGTCGACCGGGATGTTGTGCGCACGGATCGCGACGTCGGTTTCCATGCCAGGCGCCATATGGTCGCCCAGCACCTCTGTGATGCGACCGATAGGCTGGCGCCACTCCGTTGGGTGTTCGTCGATCGCCGCGACGACGATCTGACCATCCTTCGCATCGCCAAGGTGATCCGGTTCAATCAGCACCTGGTGCGCAATGCGTTTGTTATCCGGCATCAAAGTGGCCACACCATGTTCGATGTGCAGGCGCCCAACCAGACTGGTGTAGGCACGCTCAACCACCTCGATGATCACACCTTCGAAACGCCCGCGACGGTCCATGCCAGAGACCTGCGCCACCACGTGATCACCATGCCAGACCTTGCGCATTTCGCGCGGCCCGAGGAACAGATCGTCACCGCCCTCGTCCGGTTTCAGAAAACCGAAACCGTCCGGGTGACCGATGATGCGTCCGGCGATCAGGTCCTGCTTGTTGACCACGCAATAACCGCCCTTGCGATTACGGACCAGCTGCGCATCGCGCGCCATAGCGTTGACGCGTCGGGAAAGGGCTTCGACCTGCTCCTCTTCGATTTTGAGCGCGGCCGCGATCTCCTTAAAGGCCATCGGACAGCCCGTGTCATTGATCAGATCGATGATGAATTCACGACTGGGGATAGGATTTTCGTATTTGCGGGCTTCGCGCTCGTAATTGGGGTCGACAATCTTCCCCTTGCGCGGCTTACTGCGTTTTGTCACTCAGACTATGCCTTGGATTTGAATTTGCGCGCATTGTACGTTGACAGGCTTAACTTGTCGCTGTAGATTACGCGCCCTCAACGCCCTGCCTGGGTGGTGAAATTGGTAGACACGCTAGCTTCAGGTGCTAGTGGGGGCAACCCCGTGGAGGTTCAAGTCCTCTCCCAGGCACCATCTATGCGATCGAGCATCTCGACTGCCGAACGCTCAAAAAAGCCCGCCTGATCCGTTGGTCAAGCGGGCTTTTTATTCCCCCTGGAGTAGCCCCAACCAGTCAACTCGGCGACGAGCGACTTTTGCCTGGTCTCCAGTGCCGCCGCAGTTTGCCAAAGAGCATCGCGCCCTCTCGTGCACAGGACCCAGTCCGCCCCCATCCAAGGCCAACGTGCCGATGAAAAAAGCTCACAATGAAACCCTCGCCACAAAGAATCGCGCTTTCTGAGAGTTACGCCGACCAAGACCGTCAGGTAATTGCGCCAGTGGCATCGCGCTGATCGACCCCGAAAACAGGGGGCGCCATTTGGCGCAACGCCCACCGCTGAAGCGCGTGTATGGGGTCACAACGCGACCGGATTCATGACAACCCATCGATTATCATCAATGACTCTAATCGAAACTATCTGCTGTTAATCGATATTAGATACCGGTTAAATACTGGGTTGGGAAAAAGTGCGGCTCAAGCAATGCAGTTACTCAACGAGATTCGTCTGAACAACCTGCGTGGCGACCTCTTCGGAGGCGTTACCGCTGCGATTATCGCCCTGCCCATGGCCCTGGCATTTGGCGTGGCATCAGGCGCCGGACCCGCTGCCGGACTTTACGGCGCTGTGCTGGTCGGCCTGTTCGCGGCCCTGTTCGGCTCTACCCCGACACTGATCTCCGAACCCACTGGCCCTATGACCGTGATCATGACCGCGGTGATCGCCAACCTGATTGCCACCAACCCCGAACAGGGTATGGCGATGGCGTTCACCGTGGTCATGCTCGCCGGCATATTCCAGATGTTGTTCGGCGTCCTGAAAATCGGCCACTACGTTACCATGATGCCGTATACGGTGATATCGGGATTCATGAGCGGCATCGGTATCATCCTGATCCTCCTGCAGCTTGGCCCGTTCCTCGGGCATGCGACCCCGCCGGGCGGCGTCCTCGGCACGATCGAAGCGCTTCCCGGCCTGTTCACCGACATCCAGCTAGCCGAAACGGGGCTGGCGGTGATGACGCTGGCGCTGATCGTGTTCTTCCCCGGCAAGTTGTCTCGCTACATGCCGCCGCAATTGCTGGCGCTGCTGCTGGGCACCTTGATCTCGCTGATGTTCCTCGCCGACAACGACATACGCCGCATCGGCGAGATCCCGACTGGCCTGCCGGAACTGCAGATGCCGGTGTTCTCCGCACAACAGTGGTCGCTCATGCTGATCGACGCGTTGGTACTGGCGGTTCTCGGCAGCATCGATGCCCTGCTCACCTCGGTGATCGCGGAAAACATGACCCGCAAGGAAAGCGACGCCAACAAGGAACTGGTCGGTCAAGGCGTGGGCAACCTCGCTTCGGGCATGTTCGGCGGCCTGCCCGGGGCCGGGGCCACCATGGGTACGGTGCTCAACATCAAGACGGGGGGGCGCAGTGCGCTGTCCGGCCTGATCCGTGCCACCATCCTTTTGGTGGTGGTCCTTTGGGCCGCCGACCTGACAGCGCAGATACCCCTGGCAGTGCTCGCCGGCATCGCGCTGAAAGTGGGCTTCGACATCATCGACTGGGATTTTCTGCGCCGTGCGCACGTCGTTTCGCGCAAGGCCGCCTGGATCATGTATGGCGTGATCGGCCTGACGGTGTTCGTCGACCTGATCACTGCCGTGGCGATTGGGGTATTCATCGCCAACTTCCTGACCATCGAACGCATGACCAAGATCCAGGGCGAATCGGTCAAGGCCATCGCCGGCCCCGGTACTGCGGATAATCAGAACCGGGACGGGTGCTCACTGAACCGGGACGAGTGCCAACTTTTGCAGCAGTCCCAGGGCAAGGTCCTGGTGTTCACCCTGCACGGCGCATTGATTTTCGGACTGGCGAAGGTCATATCACGCCGCTACGCCGTGTTGGACAGCCATGAAGTGCTGATCATCGATTTCACCGAGGTTCCGGTGCTTGGCGTCTCCTCTTCGCTGGCCCTTGAGGAGATGATTCTGACCGATATGCAGGCCGGCAGACCCGTCTACCTCGTTGGCGCGAGCGACCAGGTGAAGCAGCGCCTGGACCGGCTCGGGGTGCTGAGCAAGCTGGACCCGAGCCACGTTGTCGAGTCGCGCAAAGATGCGTTGACCTCAGCCAACGATTACCTGAGCCGGAACCAGGGTTCGCCGGGTAACATCGAGCAGTAAGAAAGAGCACATGAATCCCCCGATTTCTCTCAGAACCTATACCTTTATAGACGCATTGCAGCCGCAGCTTGCGGCCTACATCGCAACTGTGTCGCAAGGATTCCTGCCGATCCCCGGCGATGCCTGTCTCTGGCTCGAAGTCTCTCCCGGCATGGCCGTGCATCGCCTGACCGACACAGCGCTCAAGGCAACCCGGGTACACCTTGCCCAGCAAGTCGTGGAACGCGCCTATGGCTCCATGGTGATCCACCAGCGCGACCAGAGCGATGTCATCGAGGCGGGCAGGATCATATTGAACAAAATGGGCGCGCAGCAGGACGATCGTCAGCCTTGCCGCGTTCAGTGGTCAGAAATCATTCGTGGTATGAGCCCGGACCACACCGTGCTGATCAATCGCCAGGAACGCCGGGGTTCAATGATTCTGCCTGGTCAGAGCATGTTCATTCTCGAGACCGAACCTGCCGGGTATATCACCTATGCCGCCAATCAGGCCGAAAAAGCCGCGAGCATAACGCTGATTGATGTAAAGGCGATTGGCGCATTCGGCCGTCTGACTCTTGCTGGCAGCGAAGCTGATATCGATGAGGCGGCCGCTGCCGCCATGGCCGCAGTAGAACGCCCGATGGGCACGCATTAAGGAGAGGTCGCATGCATCGCAACGAACTCCTGGCAATGCTGGACGAGTACCAAACCTCCGTCATGGGTGAGGCCGGCTATATCCAGCGGACCAAGGCATTCGTCAGAGAGCATGAGGACTGTTTTCATTCCGAGTTGCTGCCCGGTCACGTGACCGGCTCTGCCTGGGTTGTGAGCCCCGCTCGCGACAAGGTGCTGATGCTGCACCACAAGAAGCAGGATCAGTGGTTTCAGCCCGGCGGGCATGCGGATCGCGACCACGATATTCGCCGCGTTGCCCTGCGCGAAACCAACGAGGAAACCGGCATTGCACCGGAAGACATCAGGCTGCTCAGTGAAAAGATCTTCGACGTGGATATCCACACCATTCCGGCCAGCAGGCACGGCCCGCGCCACGTGCATTTTGACATCCGCTTCCTCCTGGAGATCGACGACAGCATCCCGGTACCCGGTAACGATGAATCCCACGACATCCTGTGGGTGCCTTTATATGACGCTCCACGCTTCAACAACAATCTTTCAACCCATCGCATGGTGGAAAAGACCCGTCGCCTACGCAATCCCGTGCAGCTCGTGAAAAACTTTTCCAGGTAGTCCTATGCTTACTCAGTTGTTTCCATTCTTGCGCTGGTTCCCGATGTCGCGCACGGGTATCCGAGCAGACCTTATGGCCGGTGTCACTGTTGCGCTGGTGCTGGTGCCACAGAGCATGGCCTACGCGCAGCTGGCTGGCCTGCCGGTGGTTTACGGCCTGTACGCCTCTTTCATTCCAGTGATCATCGCCTCGATGTGGGGCTCTTCCAGCCAACTGCACACGGGCCCTGTGGCCATGTTGTCACTGATGTCCGCAGCCGCGCTGATCCCTTTTGCCACCCCCGGCTCTCCCGGGTTCATTGAACTGTCCATCATGCTGGCGTTGATGGTCGGGGTACTGCGCCTGTTCCTTGGCATCTTCAGCCTGGGCGCACTGGTGAACCTGCTGTCGAGCCCGGTTATCGTTGGTTTCACCAATGCAGCCGCGTTGATCATCGGCCTGTCCCAGCTCAACAAGGTGCTGGGGGTCCCCTTTCCGCGCACCGAATCCTACCTGGCCGACCTTTGGCGTGTCGTTGCTCAGATTCCGGACACCCACTGGCTGACCCTGCTGTTCGCCGTCGGAGCCTGGATCCTCATCGATCAACTGCGCAAGAGACAGCCCAAGTGGCCAGGCGTCCTGATCGCGGTGGGTGTCGCGACCATCATCAGTGCACTCATCGGCTTTGAGAACAAAGTGACGGTACCGACGCAACAGATATCGGACCCGCAGACCGTCTCCAGCTTGCAAGCGCTGGACCATGACCAGACCCGCATCGCCGAAATCACTGAACAATTGGCCGAGATCTCACGCCAGGCGGCTGCATTCGAGGAGGAAGGAACCCAGGAGGCCATCGCCGGTGCAGCAGGGCTTCGTGCCGCCATCCCAGCACTCGAGTTTGAGTTGGCGACACTCAAACGGGACATGATCCGTCTCCAACTTGAGTTACATCACATCGACCTTTTCGACAATCAGAAGTCCGGTCCGGATCAAACCTTTGGCATCAGGCAAGATGCCCAAGATGCAATTGGTGACCGCTGGAACTTTATCGGGGTAAAAGAGGGCATGGTGACGCTCTCGGCTGGTGGTAACGTGGTCGGGGTCATTCCGGAAGGCCTGCCAAGTTTTCAGGTGCCCACCGTGCACTGGGAACTGATCTGGGCCCTGTTGCCAGCCGCCCTGGTCATGGCCCTGATTGGCTTTATGGAAGCCACCTCAATCTCCAAGGCCATCGCCACCACCACCGGTGAGCGCGTCGACACCAACAAGGAATTGATCGGTCAGGGCCTGGCCAACATCGCAGGCAGCTTTTTCAGTTCCTTTACCGTCAGCGGGTCATTCTCGCGCTCAGCGGTTGCGGCAAAGACGGGCGCGCAGACAGGGCTGTTTGCCATCATCAGCGCCTTGGGCGTTGTGCTGGTATTGCTGTTCTTCACCGAATACCTCTACCACCTGCCTCAGGCGGTGCTCGCGGTTATCGTCATGATGGCGGTGTTCAGTCTGATCCGGATCAAGCCGCTGGTACAGGCCTGGAAGGTGGACCGTGTCGGTGCGCTGATCGGCATCATCACCTTCGTCGCCACCCTCGTGATGGCACCCGCCATCGCAAATGGCATTCTCCTGGGCGTGGTATTAACGGTCGTGCATTACTTGATCACAACCATGCGCCCTCGTGCCGACATCGTCGCGCGCAAACCTGATGGCACCCTGGGCGGCATTCGCGCAAACCGGCTGGAACCGATGAGCCAGGACTTCGTACCGGTACGTTTCGATGGACCCCTCTCTTTCATCAACGTGGCCTATTTTGAGGACATCATCCTCGAGGCAAACGCCGACTTCCCTCAGGCCAAGGTCATTCTGGTTATTGGTAGCGGCATCAACAGTATCGACTCATCGGGTGAGGAGAAGATCTGCGAGGTAGCAAGTCGCCTACGCAAAGTCGGCGTAAGACTGGTCTTCAGCGGTCTCAAACACCAGGTGCGCAGCCTGCTCGAACAGGGAGGCCTCACTGGAAGCCTGGGACGCGAGGCGTTCTACCCTGACAAAGAGACCGCACTGCGTGCATTGGCAAGAGAGTTTGCTGAATCGCCGGAAGAAAAGCCCGCACAGTCCTGATCGGAGCGATCAGAAGCTGAAAAAGGCTAACCGCTGAGGTTGAGCCCTGGCCAGCACTTGCACATTTGCTCACGCTTGGCCGGCTCCGCCTCCAATGCGTATTCAAGAAAGGCCTGCGCCACCAGCGAGAGCTCTTTCCCCTTGGGATGAACGATGTACCACTGGCGCACGATCGGGAAACCTTCAACATCCAACAATGCCAGCGGTCCATCCGGACCATCCAGGGTCAATGAATGCAGTGACATGACCGCCAATCCCAGCCCGGCCACAACTGCATGCTTGATTGCTTCATTACTGCCCAATTCCAGCTTCACCTTGGGCAACTCAACCCCTCTCTCCTTGAACACACGGATGACCGCATCACGCGTACCCGAACCAGGCTCACGACCCACGAAAGGTTGCTGAGCAATCTCCTCAATCCCGATATTTTTTTTCCCCACCAAGGGATGCTCCCTTGGCGCTACGATTACCAGGGGGTTAGGTGCGAAAGGATAAGCGGTGAGATCCGCATCACTGGGCACTGCACCAACGATATACAGATCGTCCTCGTCGTTGTTCAGGCGCTCCATGATCCGATCGCGATTGGATACTTTGAGTGCCACGTCAATGCCGGGATGTCGGGAGCAGAACTCACCGAGCAACTCCGGCAAAAAGTATTTCACGGTCGTGATGACGGCCACACGTAGCCGCCCTCGACGCATCCCTTGAAGGTCTGAGACCTTCATTTCCAGGTTCGCCAAGACATCGAAGATCTTGCGGCAGGCATCATACAGTTCACGCCCTGCTTCAGTAGGCTTCACCGAACGACCGACGTGCTCAAACAAGGGCATACCAACAGCCTCTGCAAGCTTTTTGATTTGCATTGAGATTGTCGGCTGGGTCAAAAACAATTCTTCAGCAGCGCGCGTGAAGCTGCCCAGCCTTACGGTCGCCTCAAAGATCTGCAACTGGCGCAACGTCGTATGCCGGATAAGATATTCCGGCATGGAAGTTGGCGGGGAGAAAGATTCCAACGAAGGAGACACGGGCAACCTCAACAACCAAAAGGCTTACACGTGCAATGTTGGCATCAATAGATAAATATTGATACCTGTTTTTACTTCCCGCATAGATGGTCTATGCGAAAAACGTGGGATTATTCAGTCCGGCCAGACGCGTCGACCGAAGGTGAAGGTCGCAACCAGCGTTTCCTTCTGCGACTTTGTGGGTTTTTTTACAGGCGACTTCTTGGCAGTCACCTTCTTGGCCGGCGCTTTTTTGGGAGCGGCTTTTTTCTTGGCTGCAGCCTTCTTGGCCGGCGCCTTCTTTTCTACTGGTGCAGCTGCTGCACTTGAAGCATCAGGGGTTGTTTCAGCCTTGGTGGCACGGGTGGTTGCAACCAATAGGTCCGCGGTTTTGTCATTGCTGCTCACGAGTGATTCCTATTTCTTGTAAGAGTTCGGTTAATTCATCAACGGCGGGTGCCGCTTTGGCCCCTGCCTCGAATACGCTACGCCCTTCCAATATCGTACTACGGTAGACCACTCGACGGCGGATGGCCGTTTCTGCTGTAGGCGTATTCAGTTCGACCGTTGCATTGCGAATAGCTTGAGACAGACGGGTTCGGGGCTCCAACTGGTTGATAACCAACAATGCCTTCAGGCTGGGATTCGATTCCCTGGCCTTGCTGATTTCTGCCTCGATCTTCACGCTGGCCCACAAGTCGAGCGGCGAAGGCAATACCGGAATAATCGCCCAATCGCTCAGGCGCAAAGCATCTTTCGTTTGGTCAGAATGCACGGAGGGCGGGCAATCGATCAGAAGATGTTGATAGTTCTTTGACTGCGCCCCGACTGACATCGCCACGCTGCTGGAGGCGTTGAAGACCGGCACACTGTCAGCACGACTACTTAACACACGCCACTGCGAGGAAGACTGCTGTGGATCGGCGTCAAGCAACAAGGTGCTGTCGATTGAATGAAGTGCTGATGCTAAATTGACTGCCAGTGTGGTCTTACCTGCACCACCCTTGTTACCTAAGAGTGAAATGATTGGCATAGACCGGTCCTACGCAGAAGAATTGGCAGATGGGAGCTTGTCCAGCTCGATGGCGAAATCACGCTGCTCCGGCGATATCTCTTCGTTACCGTCTTCCAGGTGAATGGTGACGTTAACGTAATCCTTGCCAAAGCCCATGTCAGGGTAA
>JAAUXZ010037850.1_pt1 | contig 14152 bp, 12 predicted proteins | sample 7278131 | NCBI WGS metagenome assembly JAAUXZ01 (sample SAMN14350119, study PRJNA611818) | marine sediment metagenome | isolation source: surface marine sediment (3m) | place: French Polynesia: Moorea | collected 2018-08
CATTCGCAGACGAAAGTGTCCGTGCTGCGTTCGCCGCCGAGGCCGTTCGCGACTCGTTCGCCCACGAAAGCGTCCGAGCTGCGTTCGCCGCAGAAGCCGTTCGCGACGCGTTCGCCAAAGAAAGCGTCCGTGCTGCGTTCGCCGCCGAGGCCGTTCGCGAGTCATTCGCCGACGAAAGCGTCCGTGCTGCGTTCGCCGCCGAGGCCGTTCGCGACGCGTTCGCAGACGAAAGTGTCCGTGCAGCGTTTGCCAGCGCGGCCGTTCGCGACGCATTCGCTGCCGAGATGGCCAGAGACGTCGTGAGGGATCAACAGCGTTAGTCAGGATCGCTGCCTTCGCGCAGCACCCGACGAACGATCGCTGTAAGATATTGAGGATGCTACTGCTGGCGCAGTAGCATCCTCGGGCTTTTCTGGAAACATAATAAGAAGAACTGCCATGCGAACACTGAAGATCGGCCTCGTGTCTCTCATGTTCGTCGTCGGGACACCACAACAGGCCGCGGCGCAGGGACTCGAGTCCCTGGAAACCCACGATCTCAAGCTGCTGTATTTCAATCCGGGGGAAAGCTATCTTGCGCCGTACGCAGCGGTGAGCTTTGAGAACTCGATGCAAAGCCAGCGCGAGATTTTCGGCTTCGAGCCCCACGAGAAGGTCTCGGTGCTCATGACGGACTTTGCCGACCATGGCGGCGCGGGCGCCATAGTAATCCCGAGGAACCTTCTCCTGCTCGACATTGCTCCGCGGCCACCGACATTCGAGACCCTGGCGTCCGCAGAGCGCATGCGAAGCTGGATGAAGCATGAACTGGTCCATATCGCCACCATGGATCACGCGAACAGTAGCGACCGTCGCGCACGGCGTTTCTTTGGCGGAAAAGTCTGGCCCGAGGCAGAACATCCCGAGACCGTCCTCTACTCCTACCTCACCGCGCCGCGTCATTATGCGCCGCGCTGGTTCCTGGAGGGCATCGCCGTCTTTGTCGAGACGTGGATGGCCGGTGGGCTGGGTCGTGCCCAGGGCGCCTATGACGAGATGGTGTTTCGCTCGATGATCAGGGATGAGTCGCACATCTACGATCCACTGGGTCTTGTCGCCGAAGGCATCGAGGTCGATTTCCAGGTCGGCGTCAATTCCTACCTGTACGGGACCCGCTTTATGACCTGGGTCGCACTAACCTACGATCCGGAGCAACTGCTCCAGTGGGTCACGCGCCAGGAAGACAGCAGGCGATCGTATGAAGAGGAGTTCGAGCGGATCTTCGGTCTGACACTCAACGACGCCTGGCAGGACTGGATCGAGTTCGAGCGCGAGTTCCAGGCACGGAACCTCGAATCGGTACGGCAGTATCCGACGACGCCTTACCAGGACCTGACGAGCCGTGCACTCGGTTCCATCTCCAGAGGATTCCTCGACGAAAAGAGCGGCACGCTATACGCCGCGTTCCGTTACCAGGGCGTCGTGGCCCACGTCGGAGCGATGTCAGTGAAGGACGGCACCATCAAGCGCCTCAACGACATCAAGGGGCCGATGCTGTTCCGCGTGACCTCGCTCGCACACGATCCGGACAGCCAGACGCTCTTCTATACCGCCGATAACTACGCCTACCGCGATCTCATGGCGATTGACCTCGATACGGGTGAGGTCGACATGCTGCTCGAGGACGCCCGCATCGGCGAGCTGGTTTTCAATCGTGATGACCGGTCGATCTGGGGCGTAAGGCACCTGCACGGCCTCGCGTCGCTGGTTCGCATCCCATACCCATACGATAGCTACGACGTGCTGCACACCTTCAGCTACGGCACGTCGCTGTATGATATGGACATCTCTCCAGACGGCAAGCTGCTGTCCAGCTCCTTCGGTGACGTATCGGGCCGGCAGGACCTGCGCATCTTCGAGATCGCCTCACTACTGGACGGAGAGCTGGAACCGATCAAGACTTTCGATCTCGGCCAGTCCATTCCTGAGGGTTTCGTGTTTTCGCCCGACGGCCGCTACCTGTTCGGCAGCGCCTATTACACCGGCATCTCCAATATCTGGCGCTACGAGCTCGCCACCGAAGAGCTGGAAATCGTCAGCAATACGGAGACCGGTTTCTTTCGACCGATCCCGCGGGAGGACGGCTCGCTGGTAATATTCCACTACACGGGTGAAGGCTTCGTGCCTGCGACGATCGAGCCCGAGCCCCTCGAGGACGTCGGGGCCATCACGTTCCTCGGCACCGAGACGATACGAAAACACCCGGTCCTGGCGGAATGGGAGACCGGTTCCCCGGTCGATATCGACCTGGACGCCATCAAGACGGCCGAGGGCAGCTATACGCCGATCAGAAACCTCGGTTTCGAATCCTGGTACCCAATCATCGAAGGCTACAAAGACTCGGTGTCTGTGGGCCTCGAGTTGAATTTCTCCGACCCCGTCTGGCTCGATACGCTTTCCATCAGCGCAGGCTACAGCCCAGATAGCGATCTGCCGAGCGACGAACGTCCCAACTTCAGTGTCGAGTACAAGCACACGGCCATCACCGACTCGCCCCTGGCCGGCACCTGGCATATGGGCGCGCACCTCAACTACGCGGATTTCTACGACCTGTTCGGACCGACCGAAACAAGCCGCAAGGGACAGCGTTACTCCATTGGCTATGACAAGACGCTGATCTACGACGAGCCGCGCCGCCTGTCGTTTTCGACAGAGCTCAATCACAACCGCGACATCGATGCGCTGCCACGCTACCAGAACGTTCCGGCAACAACAGACAAGCTAACGACGCTCGACGCCGCTCTCGAATACGAACATGTGCGTCGCTCGCTCGGCGCCGTGGACGACGAGAAGGGCTTCCGATGGCTATTCGGCACCTCCGTCAACTACGTGGACGGCGACACGATCCCCAAGATCGGCGGTAACTTCGATTTCGGCTTCGCCCTACCGTGGGAGCATTCTTCAATCTGGTTCCGAAGTGCCGCTGGCGTGGCCTTCGGTGATGCTGACGACGAATTCGCGAACTTCTTCTTCGGCGGCTTCGGCAATAACTACGTCGATCGCGGCTCAATCAAGCGCTACCGCGAGTTCTACGCGATGCCGGGTTTCGAGCTCAATGAGATTCCGGGCCGCAACTTCTACCGAGGCATGATCGAATGGAATCTGCCGCCGCTGCGCTTCGACCGCGTGGGCACGCCGGGTTTTTACCTGAGCTGGGCGCGGCCTGCCCTGTTCGTCAGCTCGCTGACGACGAATCTCGATGAGGACGACTTTATCTTCGAAGCGCAGAGCGCCGGGGTCCAGGTCGACTTCCGGTTCACGTGGCTGTCGCGCATGGATCTCACGTTATCGCTGGGCTACGCGAAGGGCTTCGGCAGTACCCTGGTCGATGACGACGAAGAATTCATGGCGTCGCTTAAAATCTTCTAGATGAGCGCTGATTTCCTGCTTCACGCCCTGCTCGGCCTGCTACCGGTCTCCTGCTTCCTCGGAGCGCTGGTCTACCTCGACAGCTACAAGCTGACGCCCATGCGCCACGTCCTTGCGATCATCGGCCTCGGCTGCGTTGCCGTAATCCTCAGCTACCCGGTCAGCGTGTTCACGCTCGAATGGACCGGTATCGATTTCACGGCGTATACCCGCTACGTGGCGCCCGTCGTCGAAGAAGCGCTAAAGGCAGCGATCATCATCTTCCTGATCCGGCGTAATCGCATCGGCTTCCTGGTGGACGCCGCGATATTCGGGTTCGCCGTGGGCGCCGGTTTCGCGATATTCGAGAACCTGTTCTATCTCCAGGTACTGCCCGACATGAAACTCGGCACCTGGATCGTGCGTGGCTTCGGCACGGCCATCATGCACGGAGGCGCAACGGCGATCTTCGCGATCGTCTCGCATGCGCTGGCCGGCCAGAAACCGACGCGCGGCAGGGCCATCTTCGTGCCGGGCTTCGTCGTTGCAGTGATCCTGCACTCGATCTTCAACCACTTCTTCTTCGCACCAATCGTCAACACGCTGGTCGTGCTCGCCTCGCTACCGGTGTTGCTGACGATCATCTTCCAGCAAAGCGAACGGTCCGTGTCGGAATGGCTCGGCATGGGCTTCGATGCGGACACGGAACTGCTGGAGCTCATCAACTCCGGCGGGTTCTCCTCGTCCAAGGTTGGCCAGTATCTGCACTCGCTGAAGGAGAAGTTCGAGGGCCCGGTCGTCGTCGACCTGCTCTGCTACCTGCGCCTGCACACGGAACTCTCGATCCGCGCCAAGGGACTGCTGATGATGCGCGAGTCCGGCTTCATGAACAAAGCCGGCGAGGCGACCAAGGCCAAGCTCGAAGAGTTGAATTTCCTCGAGTCGAGCATCGGCACGACCGGCAAGCTCGCGATCAAACCTTTCTTAAGGATGAGTCAGAAAGACCTTTGGCAGTTCTACATGCTGTCGAACTGATCAGCTCGCGCCTGGCCGACTGTCGCGACCGGTGTGCGGCGCCGTCAGCGTATCCAGGAAAGCCTCGAGCTGGCGCAGCTGGCGCCGGTTCAACTCCAGTGGCTTGGCCTCGTTATGGCCGATCATCGCGTCCGGCGCCTCGTTGTAGTGTTCGAGCACCTCGCGGAGCGTCGCGATCTGGCCCTTGTGCATGAACGGCGCGGTGCCGTCGAGGTTGCGCAGGGACGGCGTACGCACCGTGCCGATGAGCTCCGGTCCGCTGCGCGCGAAGTCGAGTTCGGGACAGCTGCGTGACTGGTCGTCACTGAAGTCGCCACGGCAATTGAACGGGTCCTGCATCGCCCCCTGCAGGCCGCCGGCACGACCCTTGTCCGGAACCTCACCCTCGGCGCTCAGCACTCCGGTATTGTGAAACTCGTTGTTCGTGAACAGCGGCCCGTTGTGGCACTGGATGCACTGCGCGTCGCCGATGAACAGGCGCAGGCCACGGGCCTCGTCATCACTGAGCGTGATCAGGGCTCGCTCTTCGTCACCTGCGATGACAGCCGCAACATACTCGTCGAACCTGGATGGCAACGGCATGACCCTGCGCTCAAAGGCCGCGATGACCTTGCCGACGTTTGCGAAAATGGTGTCTATTTCTTCCTCACTCGAGACCTCCGGCACTTCGCCAAACAGCGACTCGTACGTCGATCTGTACGCCGCGTCTTGCGCGATGACTCGCACAACCTGTGCGCGGTTCGTACCGTGCTCGTTCGGGTCCTCGAGCGGTGACAGCGCCTGCGCCCACTGGCTGTCGCGACGGCCGTCCCAGTAAAGCCAGGGGCTGTAGGCGGTGCCGACGATGCTCATCGTGTTGCGTTTCGACTGGCCGATGGCCTGTCCCTTCGGCAGGCCATCCGTGAAACGGCGTTCGGGCTGGTGACAGGTCGCGCACGAGACAGCGCCGTTGGCGCTCAGTCGAGTATCAAAAAACAGCAACCTGCCGAATTCGGCGGCCTCAGCGTTGTCGGCGACGGCATTGCTGGGGTCCGATGGCAAGTCCGGCAGGCTTTCGAGCCACAGCGATCGCAGCGTGGCCTCTTCTGCCTCGCTCCAGACGGGACGCGGCAAATCGCGATTCAGCCAGGCAATGACTGTGACGGCCGCCAGCACAACAGCGATAGCGGTTTTGCCGATAGTGGCGCTCACAGTCGAAGTGGAATGACGACGGTCTCGGTACCCGATTCGGTCGTTACATCGACGACGATCTCCCAGTAGCCGCCCATGTGGAAGCGCAGGCCGTCGAGCCGGTAGTCGCCGTTGCCCAGTTCCTCGGTGACACGCGGGCGGGTCGGCAGCCCATGGTCGTGCGCCGGCATACCCCCGTCGACCTCGATGCGCGCACCGGTCACAGGTGCGCCGTCGGCCGACTCGACGTGCAATATCCAGCTGTGCATGCGATTGATTTCGACCTTGCCATCGTCCGGTACCGAGTACGTAACGGTGAGCCCCTCGGCCGATGCGGCCAGCGGCAGCAGAACGAGGACGCAAACGACGGCCGCACCGCGCCGGAACCAGCGCCCCAGCCGGCCGCTCATGAACAGGTACTGCAGCTGAATCAAAACCAGCAGGCCAATGAACAACGGCCAGTAACCGACGCCCGTGAAGCCGACCTCGAACGGGAACACTGCCGCATAAACCCTGTTGGTGTCCGGATGCCTGGCCGAAACGATACCGATGAAATCCCCCTCCTCGTCGAAATCGTGGAGGACCGTGTAGACGTCCGGCTCGAGGGTCGCCGGCTGGTAGAACACGGTCGCCGCATCGATATCGTCGATCTCCTCGACATCTGCCATGCGCGCGAAACGCCCCTTGCCGGTGACGTCGCGGATGATGCGGAAATCGATGGGCATGATCGACAGCGAATCGTGTTCATACTCCATCACGAACACGCTCTCCGACGCCTCGGGAAGGTCTTCGCAGAATTGCTCATGCCCGGAGACCCGGGGCTGGTAAATCTTGAAGTGCGCCCGCAGGTAATTGACCTTGATGATGCAGAGGTCGTCTTCCTCGACAACGCCGCCGTGGGCACCCGCAGGCTGGTTCAGCAGCAGCGCGGCCAACAACAGGAATCCGTGAACAATGCCCGGTCTAATCATGCGAGTATTCTAAACGTGAACTTCCTGCTCAGCACAATCGCCTTGCTGCTCGGCCCGCTGGTGTATGCCGCGGGCAGCCGCAACGCTGCCGCGCGCAACGTACTCGACGGAATCGTGTTCCTCGCCATCGCCTGGATCATCGGTGTCCACATCATCCCCGAGTCGCTGTCCGCCGGCGGCTGGCCGGCGCTCGCCTGCCTGCTGCTCGGTATCCTTTTTCCCCTGTTGCTGAAGCACGTCTTCCATGTAGCGTCGCGTACAACGCGCCTCGCCGTCATGCTGCTGGCGGCGACCGGCCTCTGCCTGCACGCGCTCATCGACGGCATCGCGCTGCTGCCGTCCGGCGACGACAGACTCGCCATTGCGGTCATCGTGCACCGGATACCGGTCGGCATGGCCCTTTGGTGGACCTTCCGGCCGTCGCTCGGCAGGAGGCCTGCGGTCATCGCGTTCGCACTGATTATCGTCGCGACCGGATTCGCCTATTTCCTGGGAGCACCTGTCGTCGAAATGGCGGAAAGCCGCTGGCTCGCCCTCTTCCAGGCCTTCGTTTCGGGGACCCTGATCGACCTGGTCGCTGCCGGCATCTTCAGTAAGGTCAGTCCGCTAATTCGATCGGCTCGATGAGCACACCGCGGGGATCTGGTCACTACTCATCGTCGGAGTACGGCCCGCTCTTACTCAGGAAGCGGCTGCGATAGAAGATCAGCGGATCCGTCTCTCGATCCTCCATGCGCAGTACCCGACCAACGATGATCTTGTGATCGCCGCCCTCGTAACGATGTTCCGTGCGACACTCAAAGCACGCCGCGTACTCCGGGAGGATCGGCACGCCGTGCAGGCCCTCGCGACAATCGATACCGTCGAACTTGTCAGTGCCCGTTTGCGCAAAGCGCGCGGACAGATCTTTCTGGTGCATCGCGAGCACGTTGACCGCAAAGTACTCGGCCTCCACGAAAACCGTGTAGCTGTAGGAATCCTCGGCGATGCTCCAGAGCACGAGCGGCGGATCCAGCGACACCGAGTTGAAGCTGCTGATCGTCATGCCCGCCTTCTCACCGTCGCTGTCCAGCGTCGTCACGACCGCGACGCCCGTTGCGAAGCAGCTCAGCGCGCGGCGGAACTCGGTCAGGTCGATAGGATGTTCGTCTTCGTGGTCCATTTTCGTGCTCAGTCGACGTAGCAAGCACCAGCACCGTATCACCTGCGGCCTATTCGAGCACGCCGAACAGCGTCACGTTCGAACCTGCCGAGCTATGGTTCCAGGGTTGCGTCGCACGCCATCGAGAAATTCCCGGTTCGAATTCGCTGATTCGACGTGCGAATGACTGCCTCGTCGCGCTCCTTGTACCAGCGGAATTCGTCAACATCGGCGAGCGGAATGACCGGCAGAGCAACCGGAATATCCTCGAAGCTCGACTGGTTCTCGAAGCCATCCTGGAAAGTGACGGTCGGTCCTGACGTCGTATCTATGCCACCCTCGACATCGTCGAAATAGACGACCGTTGTACCGGGCTGCGCAAACTGGGCTGCGCGCAAGGCAAACACGTAGTAGGTGAGAAACGGCCTGTCGAAAGGGATGTAGTTCGGATAACTCAGCAGCAAGCCTGAAAGATCCACCGAGACATCTACGCCGGGTCCTTCGAGTTGCATGCTCACAAACGTAAGGCTGCCAAAGTCGACCTCACCACGCAGGCGATACCAGGTATCCGGCTGCAGTACGACACCGAGATCCTGTATCACCCAGTCGCTGGCATCGTCCGGGGTTCCAGCGTGAGACGCGAGCGATCCGACAGGGGTTCCAAGCTGACCGAGTCGATTGACCGCGATCAGTCCCATCCAGTCGGCGCCCTCGAAGTGACGAGGCTGCTCCACGCCTTCGATCAGTTCCTGGTCGATACCGAACCAGACGTCCTCGGCGAGGGTATCCGGGAAATTGAAGTACGCCTCGACGTAGCCGGTACCCGGCTGTTGCAGAAAGGTCTGCACGGCGCTATCCGAATGCACGAACGCGACGCTTGCGCTCAGGCGGCTCTCCAATGTCGCGGGTGGCTCGGGCTCCGGCGCTGGCGGCGAGGAACCACCGCCGCCACAGCCGGCCATGGCCAGTAGCGCTGTGATAACGAAAAGCAGGCCGCGGCCTGCGTCGAAATCTCCTTGTTTCGGCTTTCTCGCCACTTTGCGCCCTCCCTGGTGGCTGCCCTGGTGGTTAGTGCACCGGGCAGCCAACTGGTTTACTTCCTAAACCTTGTACGATACGACCACCGCACCTCGAGGAGAATCAGTCCAATGCCTGTCGAACTCAAAGTACTCGGATACGCTGCCCTTTTGCAGTTCGCGCAATTTATCGTCATGGCGATACCCGTGAGCCTGCAACTCGGCGTGGCCTACACGGGCGGCAACCGCGATGAACAACTGCAAGCGCATGGAGTGCCTGGCAGGCTGAAGCGTGCGCTCGACAACCACTTCGAAGGGCTGATCTTGTTCACAATTGCCGTCCTGATCGTCGTGCTTGGCGAGGCGAATAGCCTGCTGACAGAACGTTGCGCCTGGGCGTATTTCTGGGCACGCGTTCTGTACGTGCCTGCCTACGCTTCCGGCGTGTTCCTTGTCCGATCGCTGATCTGGAGCATTGGATTCATCGCCACTGCGATCATGCTGATATCAGCACTTGCCTGATCGACTGTCCACTACTGCGCTATCCGGCGCCTTGGGCGACCAGCAGCTATTGGTAAATACTCGGCCGTCACGAAAGGCGCGAGATTGCTGCCACGTGACATAAGGAATGACGCACTTATCAATTTGCGGTGTGATTCGCCGCGACGCAATTTCCGGCGATTTCTGTCAAATTGTGTCTAGAGGTGGCGCTCTAGCTGCGGTCTCGAGAATTAGAGCATGAAGACGGTTCAACAGGGTTTTACGCTGATCGAGCTGATGATCGTAGTCGCGATCATCGGCATCCTTGCCGCTATCGCCATTCCCGCCTACCAGAAATACACGATCCGTGCCCAGGTCTCTGAAGGTATTGACCTTACGGCAAGCGCCAAGGTTGCCGTCACCACGTACTACCAGGACACCGGTCTTCTTGCCACCACCAACGATGAAGCCGGGCTCACGACCAATACGGATATACACGGCAAGTACGTCACGCAGGTTGGCGTTGGCGGCGACGGAAGCGGTGCCGACGGTGAGATCGAAGTCACTTTCGGCAACGATGCCCACGGCGCCATCAACGGTCTCACGCTGCTGGTTACGCCGACAACGAACGCCGGCAGCGTTGCCTGGGAGTGCTCCAGTGGCAACATCCCGAACAAGTACCTGCCGAACGCGTGTCGAACCTGAGACCTGCCCGTTGCTGAGACCCTGATCCTCTCGTCGTCCCTGTCGAACGTCCCGGAACAAGTACGCAACTGGCTCAGCGTAGTCGACTATTGGGGCTGGTCGTCGAACGCATCGTGTCTTTGTCACGGTCGGATTGGTTGTCGATGCTGCGGAAGATAAATGCCAGCAGGCCACCGGCGACCAGGTGCCAGACACCCCAGACGGCGGCGATCGCCGCGGCGCCACCGAGTCCCTTGAGCTGAGCGATGAGGATTACGAGGGCGAGGCCCGAGTTCTGGATACCGATCTCGAAGGTCAATGCGCGCCTCGTCGGAGTCCTGCGCGACAGCAGGGATCCTGCGGCGGCGCCCACTGCGAACGCCAACGCGTTATGCAGGACGACAATGCCGCCGAGCAGCGGCAAAGCCCGGATGAGCACCGGGAAGAAATACCAGATGCCGTAGATGATGACGCCTACCAACACCGAGACGCCCAGTACCGTCGCGTGCCTGCGTATCTTCCTGGCGACGTCCGGCGCCCTCGCGGCAACCGACATTCCGACGACCAGCGGTACCAGCAGCAGCGCCGTCGTCTGTGCAATGAACAGCAACGGGCTGACGTCGAGCGTCCGCAGTAAGTCGGCGGTGGGCGTGTAGCTGTGTGACCAGAACAGTATCGACGCAGGTGTGATGACCGCCGCCAGCAGGCTCGACGTCGTGGTCAGCGCGACGGACGCGGCGACGTTGCCGCGCGACAGGTAAGTCAGCAGGTTGGATACGGCCCCACCGGGACAACACGCGACGACGATCATGCCGAGCGCGATCGAGGCGGCGGGCCGGATGGCCAGGAGCAGCAACAGCGTGACCGCGGGCAAAACCAGCACCTGTGTGGCGACACCCCCGGCAAACAGCAGTGGCCGGTCACGCAGGAAACGAAAGTCGTCGGTGGAAAGACCGAGCGCAACGCTGAACATCACGATCATCAGGGCCAACGCGACACCCGTCTGCCCGACCGGGTCGAGAACGATACGCAGGGTGTCGAGATCCGCGACCTCCACGCGGCTAACCGGGCCTGCCTATGGGTTCGTCGACGCTGTCGGGCGGCACGGTGAACCAGGCCGGTCCGTCTTCGGTCATGTAGATGCAGTCTTCGATGCGTACTCCGAACTCGTCGAAAATGTAGATGCCCGGTTCATTGGAGAAACACATGCCGGCTGCCAGCGGGGTCGTCTCGCCGCGCACGAAGTTGACGCTTTCGTGACCGTCCATGCCTATGCCGTGACCGGTGCGATGACTGAGACCGGGCGTAGCGTAGTCGGGCCCGTAGCCAAGCGACTCGTAATAGGCGCGCACGGCATCGTCGACTTTGCCGGCCGGCGTGCCGATGCGAGCCGCTTCAAACGCAACCTGTTGTCCCTTGCGCACCGTGTTCCAGACCTCGCGCTGCCTGCGGCTCGGCTCACCGTATACGAAGGTCCGCGAGATGTCCGAACGGTAGCCATGCACCGAACAGCCGCAGTCCATCAGCACGACCTGCCCTTCCTCGATCTGCTGCGGCTGCGACGTGCCGTGCGGATAGGCGCTGGCCGGGCCGAACAGCGCCATGCTCCACGCGTCGCGCCCGCCGAGCGCCGCTTGCGCGTCGCCCATTAGCGAGCGGACATCAGCCGGCGTCATGCCCTTGTCGAGGTTAGTATAAACATGCGCATAGGCCCGCAGCGTTACTTCGTTGGCTTTCTTCATCAACGCGATCTCGCTGCTGCTCTTGTACATGCGGCAGCCGAGGGTCACGGGCAAGGCGGCGACGACCTCGAGGCTCGGTGCAGTTCGACGCAGTCCCTCGACGATGAAGTAACGGACCGTGTCCTCCAGTCCGATGCGGCCCTCCTTGATGCCACGGTCCTCTAGGAGGCTCGACACGCGCTCGAACGGGTCCTCGTGCTCGTGCCAGGTCCTGACGTCGTCTCCGAAGGTCATCGATTCGCGCACGCTGGGCTCTTCGAAGTGGGGCGTTATGATTCCGATATCGCCTTCCCTCGGTATCACCAGCGCCATCAGCCGCTCGCTGCGCCACCAGCGGATACCGCTGAAATACCGCATGGCGGAACCGGGTTCGATCAGCACTGCGTCGATATCGTGCTCGGCCATCAATGACTGCGCGCGCGCGACACGCTGCAATCGCTCGTCGACCGAGATCGGTTCGACATCGTCGACGATCGAGCTGAGCTGCGGGTCCGTCGTCTTGCCTGCAGCCGCCCGCGACAGGCCGAGCGCTGCTGCTGCGCCCGATAGCTTCATGAAATCACGCTTGTTCATAGTTCTCGACCGTCAGGCCCTCCAGCATCACTTTATGTATCTCCATCGTGGTTCTCGAAGAATTCGAACACGAGGCGCGAACCCCATTCATCGACGCCCACATCTGGCTCGATGCAGCGCGCCTGGTCAGGCATGCTCGCGGCCTGCAATTCGGTCACGCAATAGCCGTTGCTGCCGCGAACCCCCGGCGTGCCGGGCCAGCGATGATCGCCGTCCGCCCAGACGCAGTCGATCGACTTATAAGGACTACCGCTGCACGTGATCATGCAGAACACGTCGCGACCTTCCAGTAACCGAGGCGTCCACGGGTCCATCACGTCGGCACAGGCCGGGAGTTCGTGCCACCGTGCCGCGACGGCCGTCGTACTGGCGTAGAAGTACCCGGCATTGTTGACGCGGCCGTCGAACGGCACGACCTCGTCCGCACCGCCGTTGATCTGCAATAGCGGGATCGGCTCGGATGGTGTGCACTCGAAGCCAGGTTCCAGGCGGCCACCGACGAGTGCCACAGCCGCGATCGGCCGGGTCGCCTCGCAGCCGAGGCGTTGCGCCATCATCGCGCCATTGCTGAATCCCGACAGGTATAGCCGATTCGCGTCGACATCGAAATCGCTTATCACCCGCGACATCAACTCGCGCAGGAAGCCGACGTCATCGTGGCACGATGCCCAGCCGCACTGGCCGCAGTTGCCGCATTCGGGCGGGCACGGATACTGCTGAGCGTCGGCCGTGCATATTGGTCCCGCCGGTCCCCGATCGAAACCGTCCGAGATATGGTTCCACGAAGAGACTTCCCAGCGCTCCTCCGGCGGTTCGTCCGACATGAACCACGTCGACTGCGGGAATACCATCATGTAGCCGTATTCCTCCGCGTAGCGCGTAATGCCGTTGGTCACCTCGGCCTCCGTACCGGTCGCGCTGCCACCGTAGCCGTGCATGAAGAACACCACCGGCAGATCGCTGCCGCTCCCGTATGCCGACGGCAGGAAAACGAAATACTCGCGTTCGAGGCCGTCGTGCTGAAGCGTGTACCGTGACATCCCCGTTGCCACCGGGGCGTCTCCACAGCCGGCCAGGCACAGCGCCGCCAGGGCCGGGAGCCACAGTCGATAGTTGCTAGTCATGGGTGGCGCTCATGTATCATGCGACCCCTGATGATAAAGCACATCGAGCGTCGGGTTCTGACGGGACCACGACGCCCTGAGGGGAAAAAATTGATCAGATCAATCGCCGCGATCGCGACAGTCGCGCTACTCGCCAGTGCCTGTGGGCAGGACGCCGATGAGGAAGCCGCAGCGCCGTTTGAGAGTCGCTACCAGGCACTGCCGAGCACCACAACCCTGATTCGCGGTGCAACGGTGCTGACGGGCACCGGTGAACGGCTCGACGGGGTGGATGTCCTGCTGTCCGACGGCAGGATCGCCGAGATCGGCACCGGCCTGGCGTCGGACACGGCCGAGGTCGTCGATGCGTCCGGGAAATGGCTGACGCCCGGCATCATCGACGTGCACTCACACCTTGGCGTCTATCCGTCGCCAAGCACTCAGTCGCACTCGGACGGTAACGAGATGACCGCGCCGGTAACCGCAGAGGTCTGGGCCGAGCACAGCGTCTGGCCGCAGGACCCGGGCTTCACGACGGCACTGGCCGGCGGTGTCACCGCGATGCAGATACTGCCGGGATCGGCGAACCTGATCGGCGGGCGCACCGTTACGCTGAAGAATGTCCCCGGCCGCAACGTCATGGATATGAAATTCCCCGGCGCGCCGCACGGTCTGAAGATGGCCTGCGGGGAAAACCCGAAACGCGTGTACGGCGGCCGGGGCCAGGCACCCGCTACTCGCATGGGCAACGTCGCCGGCTACCGCGCTGCGTGGATCGAGGCAGAGGCCTATCGCGACAATATGGAACGCGCCAAAGAGGGTCAGGGCGAGCCGCCGACCCGGGACCTCA
>JAAUXZ010031397.1_pt1 | contig 14135 bp, 36 predicted proteins | sample 7278131 | NCBI WGS metagenome assembly JAAUXZ01 (sample SAMN14350119, study PRJNA611818) | marine sediment metagenome | isolation source: surface marine sediment (3m) | place: French Polynesia: Moorea | collected 2018-08
GCTTTCAGTTTACGCACATCCGGCTTCTTGACTTTACGTACGTCTGGCTTCTTCACCTTGCGAACGTCAGTCTTCTTCGCTTTGTTCACAGCCTTCTGCATCTTGGTGCGACCGATCACTTTTGCCTTGACAGCCTTCTTGACTTCTGGCTCAGGAGCAGTCTCTACAACCTCTTCTTCGTCCTCATCGGACTCTTCAGCAGTTGCTTCGAATTCAGTATCACCAAGTTCTTCTTCAGCTGCTTCAGCGATCGCATCAAAGTAAGCGTCGGCATCTTCAATGTCTACAGTGACATGACACTCAGCCCATTCCTTCTCGTACTCAGCTTTCCACTCTTTCCAGCTAGGGAAGTCTTCCAGTCCAGTGCGCTCAGCTTCGGAACCGATGACGAGAGCTTTCTCGTCTTTATACTTGTTCAGTAGGTCGACAGTATTCAACATGATATTAGCTCCACTCCTGTTCGAAACGTAACTCTTCTTCGAACATCAGTTCGTCGATCTCTCCCTGGATCTCTTCAGCCAGGAGGTCGTCACCGTCTTGGAGAGCAGTCTCCAGTTGGCGTGCTAAAAGTTCAATTGATTGTGGCATTACATTTTCCTCTTTAACAATAAGGCTATTATCAGATATCCAGAGTTGAGTTCAACTCTTTGAGGGCAGCTTCGTAATCACGACGATACTGACCTTCATCTTCAAAGTCACGGTCAGTGTATGCTTGGTAGGCTGCGCGGTGTGCATGAGCGTGAATGAACATTTCACGGACTTCATTATAGTCTAAACAGATCAAGTCGTTCATGTATCCGTATTCGATATCCACACCACCATGCCCATCAACTTCGATGGGCTGGCTAACTTTATCAAGTTTGAGTGAGTAAGGGACAGTCATCTTACATGCTCCAGTAGGCTTCAGATGAAGTAGACATGTATCCAGGAGTGTTGATGCGCTCCATGAATTTCTCACCAGTCATCATGTTGCGACGCTCAACGAACTTCTCGATGTTCTCGCGGAACTCAACTCCGTCAGCAATCGCATACTCATCTTTCGGATGAGCCAGCTTACCGTCACGGTCAGCGCGAGTGAGGGCAGCTTTAGCAGCACGCTCGGTCTCAAAAGATTGAGTGATGTAGTGCGGCTTCTTGATCTTCGGTACGATGGTGGTTTCTTTGTGGTAAACTACGTATCCCATGAGTGTGTCTCTGTTTATTTAAGATAGCCCCATTATCGCATAATAGGGCTCTAGGTCAACTCAGCTGGCCACCCACATATGTTTCCCAGTGTCCGCTAGCACGTAAGACGTACACATACTGCATGTCTTTGATGATGTCTGATAACTCGTCAAACGCAGACTGACAGTTCTTTTCACCACGATCACGTCCGTAAGCTACTGTGTATCCACGAACAGGATTAGCCCAGGAATGATTCATCGGACATTCAATCGAACGATCCAAGAATGATAAATCCCCTAGACTCATGAGGTTACGAACGTCTTCACGAGTGTAGTAATGTTCACGAAGCAGACGACCAGTATGTTCTGGATATCCGTCACCATGGACGTAGATGTATTCGAATTGTCCGTCGTCGTGTTCGTAAGCGATATAAGCGTTAGTTGACATTTATTTCTCCAGTTGAATAAGTCCATTATCTCGAACTAGATGTTTAGGTCAACCAAAAAAGAAGCCCACCGACGGTGGGCTTTAAAAATGAGCCTTGGAGGCTCTATCAACACACATGCGGCAAGGTGCCGCGAGGAGAAAAATCGTGATCGGATCCACCCTCCAGATACATTTCCCGTATCTGGTTCGGTCGCTCTTTCGAGCAGTTGTCCCAAGCTGATCCACAAGGGCACTTTAAGGCTTCACACTTCATCGAGGTGATACATCCCCCGACCAGATCTTTCAATCTTGCAAGTCGCCCCCATCAGTACGCGACTTGCGATGAGAGCCCGTTCTAGCTCTCTTACCCTGGATAGTAAGGCTTCGTCCCAGACGTCTTCCTTACTATGATTACCATTATACGACCTTTTCCCTTAAAGTCAACAGGGAGGGTCAATTAATCGTAACCTCCAATTGTACTGCAGTGATGCCACCTTCGTGCCATCCATTCTTGATCAGCTCCCAGTCTTCCTCGAACAGCTCCTGGCCACCCAGGTCATCCATAATGCCAATCGTGCCATTATTGTTCACAAGGAAGAAGTCTTTCCCACTATGCACAAAATCAGGAATGTCGTTTTGTGCTATGAGATTCATTTGAGTGATCTTTTGTTTCTTCATGAAGCTATTTATGCTGCTTCACTAGTCACGTTTTGTTCGATCTGTTTCCAACGCTTGCGTCCCAGTAATCCCAGGATGTCCTGCACGATCTCTTCATGCGACATGCGAGACTCACGCATCACAAGCTTTGTCGGGTGTGTGCCGAGCTTCCAGGCAATCACAACATTGCCGAACTCGCCTTTGCTAAATTCCATTCCAATCATGCTGCGTATTTACCGTAAGTTTCCCATTCGGTGCGCTCCTGCTCAGCCAACTCATCCAGCGTCATAATATCGTTGGAATTCATCATCTCACCGACTTCGTTGTCATCCATATAGCGAATGCAGGCTTCGATAACAAAATCCTTATCGACGAGATCCTGCGCAACCAGCTCACGAAGAGCATCACGATTCTTACTATAAAATTTCATGTTAGCCTCCTATGCTAAACCATAAAAACGAACTTTCAAATGACCACCAATCTTACATTGTGATTTACCATATGGTCGTGACAGATAAGCATCCTTTACATCAGGATGTTGTTTCAAATCTTTGACAACTTGTGCACGTTGCTCACGAGTCAATCCATCAGCCCACGTTGGCACTTTATATAGTGCATCTGCATCAGCAAATGTACTCATTTTAAGATAACCAGTATTGTCTACCCAATATTCAGCAATGTAACAACCACCACGAGCTCCTACTGCTTCACGAATGATTCCGATGCGAGTCATGTTATTGCACCTCTTTCCATTGTACACGAAATCCTTCGATCTGACGACCTTCACCGTCAACGACCATCACATCAGCCTGACGAGTGTCAGCAAGCACATCTTGTGCTCCGTAGATCACTTTACGTGATGCTGCCATCATGCCAGGGAAGTCATCTTGGTACTCATCCAGCATATACTCAACCTGAGTCTCAGCATGGAGAACTGCATCATCAAACTTGCCCCACACACCGATGAAGTCTTCGGCATACTCAGCGGTATTCCAGTAAGTGATTGTATAAACAGTATTCATTCTCATTCCTGTGTTGATTGATTATGTGCCTATTGTCCCACATATAGTGGTCAGGTCAACTAACCTAGTCGATTAATGCAAGTGCTTGATCAACCAAACGATCTCCAGCAGCACGATACGGCTCAGGAGAGTCTTGGTCAGGATTAGCTTCTGCTTCACGCTTGATGGCTTTTGCCAACAGTTCCACTACACTGACACCTTTGTTCTGTTCGCGCATCCACTTAGCACGCTTACTCTTCACCTGCTTGCACTCTTCGGCAAATTCTTTTTCGCTCAAGACCATGATCGGATCTTCGCGATTAGTAATACGTACTTCAAAGCCCTGGATCTCAAACTTCTGCTCAATGTCGTTCCAACGACGAGCCCAGTAAGCACCACGCTCATAACCATCAGCGTGCCATTTGCCATCAAGAATATCTTTGCTCATTTATATCTCTGTGTTGATTGACTATGGTGCCCATTATCCTCTATATAGGGTCTAGGTCAACTGCCAGGAGACCAGCCCTGCCTGGTTGACCTGGGCCACCATTATGGGATAATGGCTATAGATTCGAAGAGCGGGCTCGGGGTGGACGGCGAGAGCGGACACACGAAAAGTTTGCCCACTACTGTTGACCTAAATAGCCCAATAGGGACAATGGTGGAAACAACTGAGAGAAAACACATATGCAAGTATCAGCACAAATGATGTCCGAAGTTAATCGCCGCATCACTGAGCTCCTGGATAAAGCGAAAGCCGACTTCCCACAAGCACAGTGCATGGAGCGTCCGAAAGTAATCTACAAGCAACGTGGTACCACAGCTGGTACTGCTAATCATCGCGATTGGGTCATTGACCTGAACTCAACTCTGTTGATGGAGAACGGTCAGGTATTCATCGATCGTACTGTCGTGCATGAGTTCTGTCATCTGCTTGACTATCAACTGCATCCTGAGAACTTCGAATCTAAAGTGACGTTCACTCGCACTGGTAGGATTCGTCGTACGAAGCGTAACGTCCATGGTTACACTTGGAAGCGTCTGATGATGCACTTCGGTGCTGATCCATCTCGCTGTCACTCATACGATGTGACTAACGCAAAGCAACGCAAGCGTGGTCAAGTGAAGTATCGTTGGACATGTTCCGATTGTGGTACTACTATGGAGCTGGGTTCGAAGCGTCACACTAACATGAAGTCTGGTGCTCGTCGCTACTGGATGCGTGGTTGTGGTCATCATCGTGGTGGTTACAAATTCACTCATGTGATTGATCATCACGGTAAAGCGATCCCACAATCACAGGATCACACTATCACCAAGTCGACCAGCGATGTCCAAATTACCGTTCCTGGTCCGAAGTCGAAGCGTCCCACTATGAAGGGATCAGCTTCGAAGAAGACTCGTGCACAGTGGTTGTACGCTCAACTGAAAGGCTCACCGCGAGCTGTGATCATCGAGCGGTTCATGTCACACTTAGATATGACGAAAGCTGGTGCATCAACCTACTACGCTAACTGCAAGAAGGAGATGGGATAATGGAGAAGTCACACGATTATGAAACAGCCGAGATTCTCGTCCGTGATCTGTACGACAAAGGTCATGGTAAGGATGTCACTATCGACCGAATCGTTACAGTGCTACGCATCCCACGATCCTTCGCTGCAGCATACTTCAGAGAGATCATGAAAGAGAGAGGTGAACAGTAATGCTACTATCACAACTGATCATGAATCACGGTAGAGAGACTCATCGCGAAGAAGATGAGGACTGGGCGTCGTCTAAGGTAGAACCGAAGAATGACGTTATCTGGCTTTACGTTACAGACAATGATGAGTTCATCGTCAAGTCTATGGTCATCTCAGGTCGGTTCGGTGAAGATCCCACTATCACACTATACGGTAATGGATATCGCAGCGTCCCATTCGAAGCTGAGCTTCCAATCTTCCCAATCCCACGACCATCAATGTATGGAGGATAATCCCATGACAAAACCACAGAATCCCAATATGCAAAATCGCAAGCGTGCATTAGATATCTACCGCACTGCAAAGAATGCTGCAATGGTTATCTCTATGTTTCAGATGGAGTTCAAGCTTCCGCTACCGTTTGCATATGCACTGTACGAAGACATCAAGTCAGGAGTGATTGTTAATGAGCAAGTTTGATATCGTATCAGGAATACTGATGGTATTCCTATCAGGTGTCCACATGGGAATATTTACGTTCACCCATAATCCCACTATGTGGAATGTGGTAGTATCACTAACTACCATCGTATGTGGTGTTGTTCTCATCCTAGGTGCTGTACACGACGCCAGGGCTACTAGTAACGACGACGTCCCACAATAGTCGACGTCGTCCCACTATCCCACGACGTCATTGTTTAAACATCAACAGCGCATGGTCCAGCTCGTACACCAACTCATTCATATTGAAGACGATGTACGAATCATCCCATTGCTTCGCTCCATACTTCTCCAACCACCTGCGTCCCACAATTACATCATCCTCTTGTTCCGCTACATACACCTTAAAAGGCATTGTCAGCTCATGGTGCCCATCCACCTTAGACAACATATTCGAATATCCCTCTTTCCACACTACTAGCTTTATCACATTAGCAGCCTGTCCCACTATCCTATGTAAGCAGATCAGCTTATCAACATTCTTAGCTGCTTCCGTCTGTGCACGTAACGTCTTACCCAACCATGATTCAGCTGTATACTCATCGTACACCTGATCAGGTCGCTTAGGAATACCCTCAGGAATCTCATACTCATCATAGAATTGTAGCCACTTAGGCATACTGGTCAGATCAAAATGCTTAGCCTGCTGCTGAACCCATCTGACACTATCCCAGTATGGCAGATATACCTTTTTGGGAGCATCCTTTTTACGTCTGGTATTCTTTTCAAAACTATTCGTAGTACCTAGAAACGCATTCCACGATTCCCACTCAGTATACACACGGTTGGGCACTTTGGGGAGATAGTCAGCCTTATTCACAGCACGCCAGTCCCAGTATCGTTTACGCGTATCAATGCCATGTTCACGGCATAGTCGCATAGCATGTTTGTATGGTAGGTACTTTGTTGATTTGGTGCGCGCCATAGTTTTAAATTAATTGGAGGGTGGTCACACGAGAGATATTAGTTGATTTCCACCAAACAACGGTACATTTATTGGTCCCTAATTGTCCCACTATCCTACTATCTCCCTACTGTATCCCACCATCATTATTATTTGATCTCTCTACGGGGGAGTATAGTATTCAACCCCGCATGTTATGTAGAATCCCATTATCCCACTATGGGGTATATATCTTTGTAATTCTCTGGGTCACATTGTATAACTGATAGTAATCATAATTGGGGGACCTGATAACCGTATATTTCGTTGTTGTCTTTACTGGGTAAATACTGTATATTGATATGTTATTTGGGAGAATACGAGGGATTGAAGTGATTGGTGAATTAGAGAAACATTATGCTGATGAGGGGATTTATATCATCAGACATCGTAGGCAAGATGACGCATACATTATGAAGGCTGTATTTCCTCCTCGGTTATGTGAGTGGACTTCTAACATACATTTAGCTGAGCAATTTATCGGAGAGCATGAGGCTGAGATTGCTGCTGAGTTTATAAGCTGTAACGCATATGATGTTAAGGTGATCAAATATGATTAGTGTAGAGATTACAGATGGGTATATGGTATTGGAGAAACAAGTATGAGTTATTCGGGAATTGAACAAGCAGAGAAGCAAATCCGTGAGAATTTGAAGACTCTTCATGAGAGAGAGTCAACTAACAATGATGTAGAGCTTGACAGATTACGCTTTGAGAATATCAAGATGAAGAATGCAATCCATGATGTGTTGCTACACAGACAGATGATGAAAAATGATGAGTATCTAGAGTATGTTCGGAAGAGATTGCACGAGGGGTTGGCATATGAGTGATTTTGAGAGATTGGATTCGGATAACGATGACGAGTACATTAACGACCTATTATGTAATCCACCTACGGAAGGTGATTGTCAGGACTTGTTGAGAGAGTATAAGAGTCGTATGTGGGAGGCTGCTGAGTATATAGACGAATTGCATCAGGCAATCGAGACGATGGAAGAGTATGTCGAAGAGTTAGAGGAGAATACATAAGAGGGATGGTGACGAATAAACAGAAGGGAGCAACGCTAGTTATTGCTTTGGTGATATTGATTGCGTTGACGATCATTGGTTTAGTATCAATGCAATCATCAACAACGGAAGTTAGTATGGCTGGTAACCTTCGTAATAGTGCTACTGCTTTCAGTGCTGCTGAGGTTGGATTAGCAGACGGAGAATCATTTGTAGAGAGTCAAGACTCTCCTGCGTTGTTTGACGGAAATTCCAATGGTTTGTATCCTCTAGGTCAATTTGCTGTAGATGTGCTGACGGCTGATTGGGATGGTGGAGATAGTAGAGTGTCTGGCGTCGATCTGAGTGGTCAGGGAGTTGCTGCTCCGCCTAGATATATGGTTCGCTATGTTATTGTCAGATATCAAAATGAGGCGGCGGCGATTAATGTTGGCGGATATGGTTCTAGTCAGCCTGGTCAGGTTGTTTCGTATTTTCAGGTGTTTTCGAAGGGGTATGGACTGAATGATATGGTCAATAGGTATGTCACTTCGTATTATGGGAAAGAGTTCTGAGGGTCAAACGAGGCAAGAATTTACAGGGGGCTTTTATGCCCCTTTTTTATTGCTTGACATATTGGTTAGGATCATGTAAGATTGGGGCATCATTAAACAAATATAGGGAGCATCATGTTAGGACCATTAGGTAGGTTTGTTGGAAAGCTATTGTGGGATGGATTGAAAGAGCTCGGGAAGATGATGATTGTCCTCTTCGTGCTGTTCTGGTTCGTCGCTTGGGTTTATATTCCTCCTGTCCTTATATGGTTCGCTCCTAATCTAGATGAGACTGGTCCTCTGTGGATTGGTTGGAAAATATTAGTAACATTAATTTGGACTGTGCCTGTGATTGCTTATTATTGGGATAAACTCAATCAGAGATGGATGGACGCTATCGTTGGTAACAGTGATATTGGGAGAAGAATGTGAACGAGACAATGCGTAAGTCTATCGAAGATGTGATGGACGAATTAACTAAACAATTTGAAACACACGAAGTTGGGATTAGTGGTGTGATGGGATTTTTTGATGCAATCATAGATGATCCAGACACATCAACAAAGTCTAAAAGCGCAGCATTGGCTGGAAAAGATATAGCGAATCGTGGATTGACTAGAGTCGAACAGATCAGGATTCTGGTAGCTCAGTTGTATATGGCAGCAGTTGAAAACGTTGAACAATCACATACAATTGATCCGAATGTCGAACAAAAGTTAAAAGACATTGAGTATGTTGCTGATCAGATGAAAGGAAGGTTCTATGAAGATAGTGAGCCTGGACGACACATCGCAAGTTTGCATCGTCATGTTGATAGCATCAGAGCTGAGTTGGAAGGACAGTTTGCTACAGAACACATAATGCAGATGGAAGCACCGAATGGTATGGAGATGGATGTTGCTGTTACTACAAAGGTTGATACTGAAGTTATCTATGACATGATGACTGAACTGAGATCTATACTGGAAGGCAAGATTCAAATTGATACCGAGGTTCGAGGACGACTAATAGCAATACACAGTCAACTACATAATCTGTTTTACAATACTAGCGACACACCAGTTACAGAATCAAACAATACGATCGATGTTGCACAACAACACAACATCGAAAAGATGATCAAAGACATTCGACGCAGTTTGTACAAAGCAAGAGGAATGCTCCAAGACATCAATGAAGTAAATGATGAACGTCAACCGATCAACAAAATATACACTCATGTACAGAATGCTGATAACGTGGCAAAAGACCTTGATACGAATATTAGTCTGATATACACTGACGATGATGGTGTTGATCATCACACACTGACAATGTTTGATGAATTCCATCAACATCTACTCAACTGTGCTGACATGTTTGAGTCGATGGAAAATAATATTTTTGATTACAATGCAATGCGTGACATGAAAAGCACTACTGTTGCTGCTGCGAACAAATTGAACATCCTTCATAGTGATTTTAGGCAAATGCGGCAAACAGATGATGTAGGTGTCTTCGATCATATTGCACAAACTCCTGCATTACAAAAAGCAGTAGAGGATATTGTTGCATCTGAAGTTGAACAGAGAAATAAACTGAAGACAGTTCGTAAGCAGCTAGCACGAATGACTGCTGAACGAGATATGAAGGCAAAAGATCTAGCCAGAACATGGTTGTATGCTGCTAAGTGTCGTACTGCATTGTATGAGCTGTCATTCTTAGAAAATGACGAATGTGTTCCATTCAAAGAGATCGTAGGAGATTTGTTAGATGAATAAAAAATTCAGGACATACGATTCAACTGCTGATGGTGTTCCGTATGAGCGTTGGTATGGTAGTTATGGATCTGTCAATTATACGAAGTTAAACTTGACTGGTCGTTGGAAGTTGAAGTCTGGTCCTACCGAAGCGAATGCCTTGTACGTTGAACATAAAAGTTGGATTGGAATCAGGTTTTGGATCCATGAAGAGAATATTGTGTTCCGTCCTGACACTACTGAAACTATTATGGAGTGTGCATGATGTTTGAACCTGATATGATACTAGTGTGGTCTTTATATGCTTCTATGGTTGGTGTTGTATGGCTACTAGGCATCAGAGGCTGGAGGCAAGATCTCAAGTACGGAACAAAACAAGGTGGTGAACCGTTTGATGTTGGTATGGCAATCTGTATGGTTGGAGTGTTCTGGCTTCCAGCGATAGTTCTAGTATTAATAATACTCGGTTTGAAACAAACAGTAAAGCTATGTAAATTTATGTTCAGTATCGAACTAATGAAGCAAGGTGCGAAGCAGTAGGTCAGTTTAGATAAAAGAGGAATAGTTATGAGCGACAATAAAGAACTGTATGAAATGATGCGTGAGATGGAAGACTACAAAGTAGTCACAGCTCTCCAAGTCCCTAGTGCGTTGAGGGATGGTTATGTTGTTTATGGTGAACCTTTAATCAACGAACATCAACATACACAAATAATGGTCAAGTATCGTACTCTGTCTCTCGAAGAAATGAAAGAGAAGATGGGACCAGTGATGAAGATGGCAATGGCACTTGCTATGGAAACTGCTCGTGAGATGGAAGACGTAGTGGATCAATATGATGATCTTCAGCACGACTCAGGTATTAAAGTAGGCGGCTAATGGAAACCACCAAGCGAATGTACTTCTGTGCTTTTTGTTATGTTCTAATTATGGGAACATGCTTTGCATTGGAGTTACCAGTAGTAGGATTATTCTTAATGGCTGTCTGGTATCCTGTCCTCCACAAGTATGTTGGCGAGTGGTTGATCGATCATTTTGTGTACAGGAAGAAAGATGAAAGCGTATAAAGTAAAGCAAGGCACTCCTGCTGTTCTGTTGACTAACTATAACAGCACTCGTGAAACAGAAGAGCGTGACTTTGTTACTCGTCAAGATCTGTTGTTCACCGAGACAGTTGTTGATCCTATCAAAGTATACAATGGCAATGTTCCTTTTGACTGGGAAGGTCACTTAACACACATCGCTGAGGATATGGGATACTATGTGTTTGGTGGACCAGAAGGTGGAGACGCAAATGCAAAGTACTTTCTGTGTGTCCATCAAAAAGATCTGGAGGTTGTATGACAGAGCAAGCAGAACAATTTATCAAGTCCGACACGAAGGATAAAAGTTGGAGAGTCAGACGAGTCAAGTACAATGATCTCGAATTGGCATTTGCTGAGGAGTGGGCTAAAGAGTCTAAGCCTCGTTCATGGTACAACTTTGGACATGGAATGGCTCAAGATCTGTTCATCGTGACAGATGAAGGTTGGCCACATAGACCAATTAGGTTCTTAACCAAACTAACCAAACGTGACCACATGATGATCGCCACTGTGGTCCAATGGTTGGGTACTAATGTTGGAATGAGTTTTCTTCGTACCGCATTGAACAAATGTGGATACGATATCGTGAGGAAGAAAGACAGCTAACCCTTATTTTCTACGGTTGTTGTCTTTTTGGTTCAAGTCCTGTACAATATACTAAATTGTAACGAGTAGACACTATGCTTCGTAAATGGTTCAAAGATAATAGTGAGAAGTTAAAGTCTTGGTTGTGGCTACTTAGCCCACTCTGGTTGAGCTTCGGATTCCTTATCGGATACTTCTATGCCGATTTCTTTTGTCCTGTCTTTTTAGGAGGCTGCTAATGACCAACGATCAAAAAATCTTTAATGCTCGTCAACTGTGCGAGATGAAAGGTATCAATCCTGACGAACTCATCACACTTGGTGATAGTGAACACCCTGCCTGGAAAGTTGCTCTCAGAGACATCGAGAAGATGCTGGAGCGTAAGGAATCAATCTTGGAGTATGAAGTGGTGTGCACCACATACAAGATTCCTGTATCAGTTGAAGATATGCAAAAGATCATTAATCGAGACGATGAAGTTGCTGACAAGGCAAGAGAATTGTTTAGGTTGCTTGATGGAATCACTGGTGTTGAGTTATCCGAATATGATATGTGGTTTGGACCATACATTTATTTCAATATCAAACCAGAACACGACAATGATGAGACGATGGCTACTGTCTCACGAACAATTATTGATGCAATTGAGGGTCGGATATGAGCGATAACATGAACAAACTGTTACTGCTAATGAGCGAAGATGAAAACGCAACTCGTACTGACAGAGCATTGTATTTGTTGCTGTGTCAATTTGAAGACAAACTTCCTGAGCTGGACGATAGATTTCATAAGATGTTTCGTCAGGTCGATGTGATAGATGAATATCCTCAAGTTGACATGGCTATCTGGCATTTGTTACATGAGTCAGGTTCATTCTGGAGATGTTACGACGAGGTAGTGAAAGGTGAAATTGATTTATAACTTTATCGACAAGTGGGTACATGAGTATAAGTTCATTACCGACGATATCAAATTGTTGGAAGACACATTGAACACATCAATGTATGGAGCAGCATTTGCTCTATTGGTTGCAACAGCTTTGGATGTAGATCCAGTAGCTAGTACCATGGGAATATTTTGTATGTGTTTTGCTCTAATGTTTGCATATGCCCAAAAAGATTACACTGACTGGAGGTACAATCCATGGGAATAATTACTAAACCTGTAGTGATGAGACTTATTGCTGCTTTCTTGATGATAGCACCATTTGTGATAATAGGTGCTGGTGATATGAGCTCATTCGTTATCAAAGTTATTATGGGTTTGTTGCTTGTTGTTGTCTGGTTAATTGGTTTGCTTTTGTTATTAGAAGCAAATGTTCAAGAAAAGAAGATGGCAGAGAACGCTAAACCAGCAGGCATTGAACCAGATCAACCATGGCCACGCAAATGAAACATGATTACCACGAAGCAAGATTAGTTGCTACTGCAATTGGTATCATTCCTGCAATATGGGTTTACCTTGTTGATATTAACCATCCATTTATAATGCTAGCAGCAATGGTACTAACTTTCTTTTGTTTCACTATATCGTTTGTGTTATTCAGCAAAGCGAAGAAATGGAAGAAGGAACAACAATCGGAGATACAAGATGAATAAAATATATTACTATGTAGTGAATGGTGGAGACGGAAGTGCAACACCTCGTTTCTTTGAACGACTCGAACTGGCTGAAATCTGTCAAGACCTTGAACTAGAACTGTATGGTGAAGAGTGGGCAGAAGACTGTACTGGTCTGGTTGACGTGCCCCAAACCACAGAGGACTATCTTGCTGAACTAGAAGCCGAATTGTCACTAGATTATTGGGGTGAACGCGAAAGGACAGCCTATCAGAAAGCAATCGACAGGATCAAGGCTCTTCGCTAACCCTTTTGTTCAGCTTGACATATCACAATAGGTGATGTAAGCTATTATAATTATTTGGGAGACCAACATGTCTACAGAACTAAGAAAAAATACACTACAATTTATTCTAATAGCTGCAGCTATTGGAATTGCAATATCATTCACAGTTGATGTCATATTGAAATTTGTTGCTGCGTTGGCTGTTGTGTTGTTGGTTGCGTGTATACCAACAGTTGTTGATAGTGTGCTCAAAAGTGAGAACAGACAGTTTGTGTACTCTCGTAAACCTTATAGTGATAAGGATTAAACCATGCATGAGTATGAAACATTATCTGATGGGTCGATTGGTGAGTATTGTTGGCCATCCACACCCCCTAAAAAAGAGGACAAAAAAGTGACAGTGAATAGTGATGGTATCAACGACAATGATACAAAAAAGATTCTTGATGAAACAGACAATTTCATCAAAGCAGAGATTGATGACATGCGTACACGTATGAAACAATTGACGCAAGAGGTTGCTGACTATCATATGACAACTGTCAAGCTTGAGATGGCAATCGAACATTGGAAAGAGATTGCAAGTGAAGCATTGATGGCTAATGCTAGTTTGAAGTTTCAGTTGAATGAAGTTAATAGTTATATTGACGAGACACATGTCGAACACTGGAAGTCGGTTGAAGAGCATACACCTGAAGTTAACAATCGTGTAGTTGGTTATCATCCTGAATGGATTGACGAAACCAATCTTCAAGGTACTCGTGAGTGTGTTGTAGTTGAATGTAGTGCTAACGGAACGTTTTGGAAGTCAACTGTATGGAACAATGACATGAGTTGGTATGGTCTTGAAGATGGTGCACCCGAACATTGGTTGTACGTTCCTGCATCAGTATTAGACGATTAACAATGGAACCTAGCTTGGAATGGTGAACTGTGAGTGGTAAACCTTTAGTTGCTGAC